>Ga0073928_10011716_pt1 | contig 10183 bp, 11 predicted proteins | sample PaiPotPPA55metaG_FD_76969 | JGI IMG/M metagenome (GOLD analysis project Ga0073928, IMG submission 76969) | Iron sulfur acid spring bacterial and archeal communities from Banff, Canada, to study Microbial Dark Matter (Phase II) - Paint Pots PPA... ... | reverse complement strand
TCGCGGAAAACCGGCTTTCGAGCGCTCCGATGCGCGTTTCGAGTCCGCCGAGGCGGGCTTCTTGCGCCGCGAACCGCTGTTGCAGGTCGCGAACGTCCGCGGTCAGTCCGAGCAGGCGGGCCCCCACCAACTCGAGAGTGATTTTCTCCTCGGACATTCGGCGCGGACCTCCGTCGCAACCATGTGATGGAGCGGGTTCGCTGCCGAACATAAGGTCACGACGCGTAGTGGTCAAAGCCGTGCCGCACCGTGGATGATGCGATTTCGCTGGCGTCGGGCTCCGGACCCGAGATTGCTTCGCTACGCTCGCAATGACAATTTGAGCCGGTGACGCACTTCACCCCGGCAAAACTCGATGAGTTGCGCGATGCGATCGCGACCGCGCTCGCCGCCGAGGAGCCGGTCGAGATCGTCGGCGGCGGGTCAAAGCGCGCGCTCGGGCGACCGTTGCAGACGCCGCACCTGCTGGATGTCAGCCGGCTGTCCGGCATTCGCGAGTATGAGGCGAGCGAATTGGTGCTGACGGCCGGCGCCGCGACACCGCTCGCCGAGATCGAACGGGTGCTGGCCGATGCGGGGCAGATGCTGGCCTTCGAGCCGCCGGATTGGCGCGGGCTGTTCGGCGGACCAGAGGGCCATGGCGGCGAGCCGACCCTCGGCGGCGTGCTCGCCTGCAACCTCGCCGGGCCGCGGCGAATCAAGGCCGGGGCGGCGCGCGATCATTTTCTCGGCTTCCGCGCGGTCAGCGGCCGGGCCGAGGCGTTCAAAGCCGGCGGCAAGGTGGTCAAGAACGTGACCGGCTACGATTTGTGCAAATTGCTGGCCGGCTCCTACGGCACCCTGGCGGCGCTGGAGGAGGTCACGATCAAGGTCCTGCCGCGGCCGGAAACGGTGGCGACCGTGCTCTTTTGCGCCGTCGAGCCGGCGGCGGCGGTGCGGCTGATGAGCGCCGCGCTCGGCTCGCCGCACGAAGTCTCCGGCGCCGCCTACCTGCCGACCGGCGCGATGCTAGTGCCAGCCCGCACGGTGGCGCTGCGGGTCGAGGGGCCGGCGCCGTCGGTCGCATTCCGCCGCGAAGCCCTGGCACGGGAGCATAAGGGCGTCGCGGCGACCGATTTTCTCGCCGAAGCGGAATCGTCGGCGCTGTGGCGGGCGACCGGCGAAGCGGCACCGCTGGCCGGGCTCGGCGAGCGCGCCGTGTGGCGCATCTCGGTCGCGCCGAGCCGCGGCGCCGAGCTCGTGGAAGCGGTCGGCAGGGCGCTCGACGCGGCATGGTTTCTCGATTGGGGCGGCGGGCTGGTCTGGGCCGCGGTGGCGGGGACCGAGGACGGCGGCGCCGACATCATCCGCAATGCGATCCGCGGCGCCGACGGGCGCGGCACCGGTCATGCGACGCTGGTCCGGGGCTCGCCGGCGCTGCGCCGCGCCGTCGCGGTGTTCGAGCCGCAGCCCGAGGCGCTGGCCGCGTTGTCGCGGCGGGTCAAAGACGCGTTCGACCCGCGCCATATCCTGAACCCCGGCCGCATGGCTGAGGGGCTGTGACGAAGGGGTGTCATTGCGAGGAGCCGCAAGCGACGAAGCAATCTCGATGGGCACCGCACAATTGGCGCGAGATTGCTTCGCTGCGCTCGCAATGACAGCCTAGCCACGTGCAGACCGACTTTACCGCCGAGCAGCTCGCCGATCCGGACACCGCGGTGTCGGAGAAGATCCTGCGCGCTTGCGTCCATTGCGGCTTCTGCACCGCGACCTGCCCGACCTATGTGCTGCTCGGCGATGAGCTCGACAGCCCGCGCGGCCGCATCTACCTGATCAAGAACATGCTGGAGGCCGGCGGCCCGGTGCCGGCCGAGACCGTCAAGCATGTCGACCGGTGTCTGTCCTGCCTCGCCTGCATGACGACCTGCCCGTCCGGCGTGCATTACATGCACCTGGTCGACCACGGCCGCCGCCATATCGAGGCGCACTATCGCCGCCCGGCCGGCGACAGGCTGCTGCGGTGGCTTCTCGGCCGCGTGTTGAGCCGCCCGGGCCTGTTTCGGCTCGCGTTGCTCGGCGCGGGGCTGGCGAAGCCGCTGGCGCCGCTGCTGCCGCGCGCGTTGCGCCCGATGCTGGGGCTCGCCCCGCCAAGCGTGCCGGGCCCATCCGCGGTGGACCGGGCGCAGGTGTTCCCGGCCGACGGGGCGCGACGGATGCGGGTTGCGCTGTTGTCGGGCTGCGCCCAGCAGGTGTTGGCGCCGGAGATCAACGAGGCGACGATCCGGCTGTTGACCCGGCACGGCTGCGAGGTCGTCGTCGCGCCGGGCAGCGGCTGCTGCGGCGCGCTGGTGCACCACCTTGGCGAGGAGGCGCCGGCGCTCGCTTTGGCCCGCGCCAATATCGGCGCCTGGGAGCGCGCGCGGGCGGCGGGCGGGCTCGACGCCGTCGTCGCCAATGCGTCCGGCTGCGGCACGATGCTGAAGGATTACGGCTTTCTGCTGCGCGACGACCCGGCCTATGCCGACAAGGCGGCGCGGGTCGCCGGGTTCGCCCGCGACGTCAGCGAAATCGTCGCCGATCTCGGCCTGACGGATGCCGCGGCGCCGGAGCGGCTGCACGTCGCCTATCACTCCGCCTGCTCGTTGCAGCACGGGCAGATGGTCGAGCGCATGCCGAAGGAATTGCTGGCCGAGGCCGGGTTCGAGGTCGTCGCGATCCCGGAAGGGCATCTGTGCTGCGGTTCGGCCGGGACTTACAATTTGCTGCAGCCGGAACTGGCCGGCCGGCTGCGCGACCGCAAGCTCGCCAACATTGCACTGACCGGCGCCGACATCGTCGCCGCCGGCAATATCGGCTGCATGACGCAATTGGCCGGCGGCGCCGGCGTCCCGGTCGTGCACACGGTCGAGCTGCTCGACTGGGCGACCGGCGGCCCTAAACCTCCGGCGCTGCGAGGACTCCGCGGCCGTAGCGCCGGGCCAGCAGCGGCACCAGCGAGGTCAGCGCCAGCACGCTGAGCCCGACCGCGCTCGGCACCAGCCAGCCGGCGGCGCCGAGCATCGCCCGGCCGCCGGCGGCGCCGAAATCGACATAGGCGATCGTCAGCGGCAACTGCCCGAGCAGCGAGCCGAACGCGTAGGGGAGAAGGCCCAGCCGGGTCAGCCCGAGCGCGTAATTGCCGAGGCTGTGCGGGATCACCGGCGCCAGGCGCAACAGCATGACCATGCGCCAGCCGCCGCGCTCGACCTTGTCGAGGATCGCGGCAAAGCGGGCCCAGCGGGTGGGGTCGATCAGCCCGGCATGGATGTGGCGCGCGATCAGGAAGCCGGCGACGGCGCCGAGCACGCTGCCCGCCGCGGCCCAGAGGAGGCCCCACCACAGCCCGAAAGCAAGGCCCGCGACCAGCGCCAGCACGGTGCGCGGCACGAACAGCAGGCTGGCGACGATGTGCACGGCCAGGAAGGCGAGCGGCGCCGCCGGCGAGCCGACCAGCAGCGCGGTCGCGGCAGCCGGATCGAAGCCGCTGCGCCAGCGCCATGCAGCGACGCTGCCAAAGCCAAGGATCAGCAGCACCAGCACGAGGACGAGTTTTCGCGAAAATCCCGCCCCGGGCGCAGCCCCCACCCGATCGCCGCTCCGCGTCGATCCTCCCTCCCCCGCAAGCGGGGGAGGACCAAGGACGGGGCGCTCGCTATTTACAGCGCTCACGACACCAGCTCCGGGGGTGCCGGCACCGGAACGGTGTCTGGCACTACCTCGGGTTCGGCGACCAGCAGTTGCGGGCGCGAGCCGCGCCGGCGCAGCCACAGGACCCCGAACAAATCGACGATGCCGACCCACAGCCGGTCGAAGACGCCGTATTTCGATACGCCGCGCTCGCGCGGCCGATGGTTGACCGGGACCGAGCGCACCACCCCGCCCTCGCGCAACACCAGTGCCGGCAGGAACCGGTGCATGTGGTCGAAATAGGGCAGGTCGAGGAACAGCGCCCGCGGGAACAGCTTGAGGCCGCAGCCGGTGTCGGGCGTGTCGTCGTTCAGCATCCGGCGCCGCACCGCATTGGCGATGCGCGAGGCGCGGCGCTTCGACCAGCTGTCGCGGCGCCGCCGCCGCTGGCCGGCAATCAGCAGGGGCGGGCTTGGCGGCGCCTCGATCGCGATCTGCCAAAGCTGCGGGATGTCGGCCGGGTCGTTCTGGCCGTCGCCGTCGAGCGTCGCGATCCATGGCGCGCGCGCCGCCTTGACGCCGCTGCGGATCGCGGCGCTCTGGCCGCAGCTGACGGCGTGGCGGACCAGCCGCAGTTGCTGCCGCTGGTGTTGCAGCCGGCCGATCTCGGCAGCGGTCGCATCGTCGCTGCCGTCGTCGACATAGACGATCTCGTAGTCGAGCAAGGCGTCGAGCGCGGCGCTGATCTCGGCGACGAGCGGGGCGATATTGCCGGCCTCGTTGCGGACCGGGATGACGATCGAAAGATCCATGCGGTCGATAAGCGTGTGCCCCCGGCCGTCCGCCCCCGCGGCGACCGCGGCAAGACCTAGCATGTTTGCCGAGACCCGACAAACCGGCGATCGCCTCGGTTCCGCGCTATGGCCGGCGGTTGAGCCAGGACTCCTCCTCTGTCGCTCCGGGTCACGGCGGAACGGCAAGCTGTCGCGGCGGCTTTACAACATAGGATGACGCGACAGGATATCGCAGAATTGGCCGCCATTCTCGTGTCCGAGCACGGCTGCGCGGCCTTTGAGATCGCCGAGGGGCGCCGGGACCAGCACCGGCGCGAACGGAATTCCGCGGGCTACGAGCTGTGGGATGCAATCGCCGGCGAGGTCGCGCGGCGGTTGGGCGAAACCGTGTCGGCGACGGCCGCCAACGACGATTGCTGACCGCCGGCCGCCCAGCCGGGCTCTTCGATCCGGATCGCCTGCAACCGCGGCAACACCTTTTCGGCGAACAGCGTCAGGTTGTGGCGGGCCAGGTCGTAGGGCATGCCGCCATAGCTGAAGATGCCGACCAGCGCACCGCAATCGGTGCGCTCGCGGTACTCGACGAGCCGGTTGAACACCTGCTCCGGCGTGCCCCAGACCTGCAGCTCCGACAGGAAATCGACAAACGTGTCGATGCCGTGCCTGGCGATGTTGTCGGCGAGCTTGCCGTAATATTCGTAGCCCGGGATGTCGGCGAGGCCGCGGTTGTGGAACTCGTAGTGCTGCAGCGCCGAGCGGCTGTAGCCCCGGATGTAGCGCTCGAACATGTCGCGCGCGACCCGCTCGTCCTCATGCACCGCGACAAAGGCGGCGACGACCGGCTTCGGTGCGTCCGCCCGGTTGATCTCGCGGAAACGGGCGCGGTAATCGGCGAGCTCGGCTTCCGTCGTCGCCCACGGTTTCTGCGCGATGATCAAGAGGCCGAGGCCGAGCCGGCAGCTCAGCTCGATCGATTGCGGCGAGATCGACGCGGCGTAGGTGCGGCCGCGGAACGAGCGGGTCGGCTTCGGGCGCACCTCGATGCGCGGCTGCCTGTAGAGCTGCCCGTCATATTCGAGGATGCCGGTTTCGAGCGCACCGAGCAGCGCCTCGGCATATTCGAGGAAGCGCTGCCGCGACTCGCCCATCTCGGCGCGGAAGCCATTGAACTCGATGCGGCCAAGGCCACGGCCGACACCGAGGATCAGCCGGCCGGCCGACAGGATGTCGAGCACCGAGATCTCCTCGGCGAGGCGGATGGGGTCGTGCCACGGCAGCACCATGACCATCGATCCGAGCCCGGCACGGTTGGTGCGGCCGGCCATATAGGTCAGGAACTGCGCCACGTTCGGGCACATCGTGTAGTCGTCGAAATGGTGCTCGGCGCTCCAGATCGAATCGAAGCCGAGCGGCTCGGCGAGGTCGGCGATCGCGATCTCCTGCCGGTAGACCTCGGCATCGGCGAGCCGCTTGCCCGGGTTCTGGAAGAAGCTGGCCATGCCGACATGCATGATTTGAGACTCCATCGCGCTTGAACCCTCTCCACCCCGGGAGACGGGGAACCGCTCGCATCGGCAAGCAAGCCTAGCATGAATTGGAGCGCGGAGCGCTCAGTGCCGCAGCCGGTAATAAATACTGCCGATCAGCTCGTGCAACGCGTAGAAGCTGGCCTGCACCGCGCCGGAGCGGGGCAGATAATCGGCGACGGTCCCGGCGCGACGCGCGCTGCGCGGCGCCGGCCACGGCAGCGCCTTCAAACCGACCCGCTCGAAGCACCACAGCGAGCGCGGCATGTGCCAGGCATGGGTCACGAGCACGACGGTGGTGATCCCGGCAGCGTCGAGCAGCGGCTTGGTGTCGACCGCGTTCTCCCAGGTCGTTGCCGAGCGGTTCTCGTCCCAGGCTACCGGGATGTCGAAATTCTGCGCCAGCGCCGCCTTCATCAGGTCGCCGGCGGGTGCGCTCGACGCATCGGCCGGGCCGCCGCTGACCCCGACCGGCAGGCGTAGCCGGCGATAGGCGTCGGCGGCGTAAAAGATGCGCTCGATCGTGTAAGGACCGAGCGTGTCGGGCTCACCGGCGGCGCCGGCCCGGACATCGGCGCCGAGCACGACGATCGCCTGGGCGGCGGCCAGGTCGGGATTGTCGGGCAGCCCGGCTTCTGCCGTCCGCATCAGCCAGGACGAGACCGCGGGCGTGGCAAGGAGGTAGAGGCACAGCGTGGCCACCAGCGCGATCGCCAGCCCAAGCCGCCGCCAGACCAGCGCCAGCAGCACGCCGACGAGCGCCAGCAGCACAAACGCCGCCGGTGGCGCCAGCGGGCCGTAGGAGACCAGGTCGAACACCGGCCGTTAACGGACCGCGGGCGCCTCGCCCGCAAAATGCGGCCGGGTCGGCCGCGGTCCGAAGGGGCGGCGACTCACCTTGCCCGCACGTAGGCCTTGCAGACGAGGCGCAGATGGTCGCGGAAATGCGGCCGCAATTTGCGCATCCATTCGGTATCGGCGGCGCTTTTCCAGGCCGGCGTCGCCTGCACCTCGGGCGAGACCAGGTGATAGAGCGCGACATAGCGGCGGTTGGCGCTGGTGGCCCGGAACCGGCGCGCGCTCAACACCCCCGGCACCGCGGCGAGCGCCGGGATGTGCTCGGTGTTGTACCACTCGTTGAACTCGGCCTCGGCCGCCGGCTCGACATTGATCGCGTTGAGCAGAAAACCGCCGGCATTGGCTGGGGGCAGAGCGTCGCCGGGAAGGATTTGGTCGCCCTCGAACCGCATCAGCCGTTCGACCCGGCTGGTCACCCGCTTCGACCACGGCGACAGGTTGTCGCCGGCGATCGCCCGGTAGGCCGGGCTCTGCAATACACCGGCGGTGTCGAGGTCGTAGGTCGCGACCGAGATCTTCGGGTCCTGCGCCCCGATCCAGCGCTGGCACAGCAGAAAGCCGGGGACGCGCTGGCGCTCGGGCAGATGCTCGGTGTCGTACCAGTCGTGAAACTCGTCCTCGGCGGCGTTGGCGATGTTCATCGCCGCGATCAGGATGCCTTGGCCCATGTCTGGCCTCCGTTCGTTGGGCGCGGCTACTCCATCAGAGCGGGGGCCGGATTGCAACGCGCCGGCGACGATACGGCGCCAAGGGCGATGCCGCCGACGATCAGCACCACTGCGACCCCGAGCGACAGGGTCGGCATCTCGCCGAACGCCGCCGCCGAGGCGGCGATGCCGATCACCGGCGCGGCCAGCAGCCCCAGCGACGTCGTCACCGCCGGCAGGCCGCGCGACGCCACCGCCGCCGCCCAATAGGCCAGCACGGTTCCCGGCAGCGCGCTGTAGAGCAGCAGCAGGATCAGGCTCGGCGTCCATTCGACCGCCGGCCACGGGTCGACCGCCAGCGCCAGCACGCTCAGCGCCACGGTCGCGACGGCCATCTCCCAAGGGATCAGGTCGAACGGCGTCGCCTGCCAGCGATGGGCGCGGATGTGCAGGATGCTCGCGGCCCATAGCAGCGCTGCCGCGAGCAGCGCGCCGTTGCCGAGCAGGGCCGCCTGGTCATGCCAGTCGAAGTCGAGCGGGTTGAATAGCACGGCAAGGCCGGCGATACCCAGCGCGACGCCGGCGGCGCGCCACGGGGTGAGGCGCTCGCCGAGGAACAGCGACGCTCCCGGCGTCACCCAGAGCGGCGTCGTGTAGCCGAGCACGGCCGAGCGCCCGACCGGGACGAACAGCAGGCCGATCGCGACCAGCACGGCGTAGCCGACCATATGCAGCAGCGAAATGCTGAGCACCACGGGCAGGTCCCTTGGGTCGGGCGGGGCGAGCCGCCGCCGCCAAGCCGCGATCGCAAACAGCGTCGCCGCCGCGACCGCCGAGCGAAGCGCGACCGCCGACAGCGGCGGTAGGTGGTAGAGAATCCCGCGATTGACCGGCCAGCCGATCCCCCAGGCCGACACCGCCGCAGCGAGGGCGAGAAAGGCCGGCAGGCGCGATGCGGTTGTCGCGCGCGCCGTGGCGACGAGCGGGTCGACGGTCTGTTCGCCGGTGGTTGGCACGGCGCAACGCTAGCCGGCCAACGGCCGCCTTCAAAAGCTCCAGTTCGGCGCATCCGGCCAAACCGGTTGGCGGCGCAGGATCACACCCGCGGGAGCCTCACCTGGGGTTGCCGGGCTACTTGGCTCGGGCAATCGCGGCGTCGACCAGCCTCGCCGCTTCATCGGCCCCGACCCAGCCATGCACCTTGACCCATTTGCCGCGGTCGAGGTCCTTGTAATGGGTGAAAAAATGCTCGATCTGGTCGCGCAGGCCAACGGGCAGATCGGCGTGCGAGGCGAGCGTTTCGTCGAAGCGGTGCCCGGTATCGATCGGCAGCGCAATTATCTTCTCGTCGGGGCCGTGCTCGTCTTCCATCAGCAGCGCGCCGACCGGACGGCAGCGGACGACCGCCCCGGGCAGGACCGGGTCGGGGGTCAGCACCAGCACGTCGATCGGGTCGCCGTCCTCGGCCAAGGTGTGCGGCACGAAGCCGTAATTGCCGGGGTAGTGCATCGCCGTCGGCAGGAACCGGTCGACGAACAGCGCGCCGGAGGCGGGGTCGAGCTCGTATTTGACCGGGCCGCCCTGCGAGATCTCGATGACCACGTTGAGGTCTTGCGGCGGATTGCGGCCGATCGCGATCCTGGAGACGTCCATCGCAGCCTCAACGGGCGCCGGCGAGCGGCGTTCCGCTAGACGCCGCCATAGACCGGGATCACCGCGCCGCGGGTGACCCGGTTGTCGGGCGAGGCGAGAAATGCGATCAGCTCCGCCGCAGCGCCCGGCGACACCCACTTCGCGTGATCCGCGTCGGGCATCGCGCCGCGGTTGGTCGGCGTGTCGAGGATCGACGGGGCAATCGCATTGACCCAGATCTCCTCGCCGGCGATTTCCTCGCCGAGTGCCTGGGTCAGCGCCGCGACCGCCGCCTTCGACGCCGTATAGGCCGCCATGCCGGCGCCGAGGCGCGGCTCCAATGCCGGGCGCGCCGCGATATTGACGATGCGGCCGCCGCGGGCGCCGCCGGGGCCGGGCTCGCCACGGGCGCGGATCGCCCGGATCGCCGCCGCCGAGCACAGAAACGCCGACACCGCATTCATGGTGAGCTGCGCCGTGAAATCCGCCGCCGAGGTCTCGGTCGCCGGGGCCATCGCGAAGCCGCCGGCAAGATGGATCGAGGCCCAGAGCGGCGGCAATCCGGCATAGAATTCTTGCACCGCGGCCTCGTCGGCGAGATCGACGCCGGTATGGACATGAACGGCGGAGTCGTTGCGGTGGGCGTAGGTTTCGAGCTCGGCGGCGATCAGGTTGGTCACATGGCAGACCGCGCCGGCCATGCGCAGCCGGGTCACGACTGCGCTGCCGAGCGCGCCGGTGCCACCGGTGACGACGACATTCGCCCCGCCGAATGCGACCATCGCGCTCTCCCCTTTCCGCTTCGCCGGTCGGTGATATCACGGCGCAGCCCCGGGCTGCATCACTGCGTGTTGGAGGGGCGGCGCGTTTCGTGCATTCACTGGGCCAAAGGCAGATTGCGGGGTTGCGCATGGAGTACACGACGCTCGGGCGGACCGGGCTCAAGGTCAGCGTCGCCGGGCTCGGCTGCGGCGGGTTCAGCCGGCTCGGCCTCGGCACCGGCAAGAGCGAGGCCGAGGCGATCGGCATCGTGCGGCGGGCGATCGAGCTCGGCGTCAATCTGTTCGATACCGCCGCGGCC
>Ga0073928_10011715_pt1 | contig 10183 bp, 10 predicted proteins | sample PaiPotPPA55metaG_FD_76969 | JGI IMG/M metagenome (GOLD analysis project Ga0073928, IMG submission 76969) | Iron sulfur acid spring bacterial and archeal communities from Banff, Canada, to study Microbial Dark Matter (Phase II) - Paint Pots PPA... ... | reverse complement strand
GGCCCGGACCGATTCAAGGCGGCATGATCGACGATTTCATCGCGCGCAAACTCGGCAAGAAGAAAGTTACTTACGATCTGCCGGAGCTCGAGGAGATTCTGTCGGAGACATTGGGTGTGATCGTGTATCAGGAACAAGTGATGCAAATCGCCAACCGCCTCGCCGGATTCTCGCTGGGCGACGCTGATCTCTTGCGTCGGGCGATGGGGAAAAAGAAGCCGGAGGAAATGGCCGCACAACGGGACAAATTCCTAGCGGGCTGCCTTGCGGGGAAGGTTCCTCAGAAAAAGGCCGAGAAAATATTCGATCTGATGGCGGAATTTGCGGGCTATGGTTTTAATAAGTCGCATTCCTGCGCGTACGCCCTTCTCGCTTACCAAACAGCTTATTTGAAGACACATTACCCCGTGGAGTTCATGGCGGCCATGCTGGGGTCGGAAACGGGGAATACGGAAAAGGTGGTGAAGTACATTAACGAGGCACGCGGGATGGGAATCACTGTGCTGCCGCCGGACGTGAACTCGAGCGATGTAGACTTCACGCCCATCGGGGATCAGATTCGATTCGGTCTGCGCGCGATCAAGAACGTCGGAGAAAACACGGTGAAGGGCATCCTCGAGGCGCGAGTGATTCTTGGCCGATTCACGACTATTTTCGAGTTGTGCGAATCGATCGATATTCGCGTGCTCAATAAGCGTGTGCTGGAAAGCTTGGTCCGATCCGGGGCAATGGATGGGCTCGGCGCCCACCGCGCGCAAATGATTGCCTCGATTGACCGTGCCATCGAGCGTTCGCAGAAATTGCAGCGGGCGCGCGAAAGCGGTCAGCACGGGCTATTCGGCGGCGCGCAAGCGGCTGCCACTCCGTTGCCGCCTGAGGTTCTGCCTGACATCGAAGAATGGCCAGAACACGAGTTGCTCGCAGCCGAATACTCCACCTTGGGTTTCTACATCTCGGGACACCCGCTCGACAAATTTGCGGGCCGGCTCAAAGAGCTCAGTGCAATCGACCTAGCCTCTGTTGAAGGGCGTCGCAACGGGGAGGACATCGTCGTCGCCGGAATTATCGTTCAGGCAAGACCGATGCGTTCGCGGCGGGGCGCGCGCTGGTCAATTCTGATGTTGCAGGACCGCACTGGAGTGATTGAAGCGCTCGTGTTCCCCGAGGCGTTCCAAAAGCTCGAACCGATTCTAAAAGCTGCGACTCCGTTATTGGTGAAAGGCCGCGTTGCGATTGAAGACGTGGGAACCCGGCTGATCGTTTCCGACGCGAAGGTGTTGGACCAAATCTCGGAGCGTCCGCCGAGTCTTCTCCGCGTGCGGGTCGATTTGAAGGCGCTGGATACGGGTGCGCTCGATAGGTTGCAAGAATTATTTTCGAGCCGGCCCGGGCGCTGCCGCGTGTCGTTCGAGTTAGTGAATCAGGATGGAACCGAAGCTACGCTCGAAGCCGGCAGCGTCGTTCGCGCCGACTCTGAACTTCTTGCACGACTGCGCGAAATCTGCGGCAACGATTCCGTCGCGGTGGTGCAGTGACGAAGCGCGAACGATTGCGTGAGAGGATTCGCCGCAGCCGGGCGCTAGCCGCCGAACGCAAGGAAAACAAGCGGAAAGCGCGCGAGGGGACGATCACAAGAAGTTCGAGTTTGAAGGAGTTAGATGTCCTGCGTCCATCTGATACACTCAGCGAAGCGAACCCGTACATGACCAGCGACGCCCGAAATCTTGAAAAGCAACGCCAGCTCGCGATCGACTCGCTCGAGCGGGACGTCGAAGAGCTAAGCCGTCTTTCGACGCCATCCGATGAGAACGCTGCCGAACTCGAGCGAATACGAGACGAAGTAGGCGAACTCAAGCGCGAGTTCTACACACATCTTGGCCCGTGGCAGCGCTTGTTGATTGCGCGGCATCCTCAACGACCTTACACGGATGATTTCATCCGCCTGCTATTTGAGAATTTCAGCGAAATTCATGGCGATCGGGGTTTTGGCGACGATGCGGCGCTGATCACGGGAATGGCGTGGTTCCACGGCAAACCGGTCATGATTGTAGGAAGCCAGAAAGGACGCGACACGAAGCAGCGTTTGGTGCGAAATTTTGGACAGGCAAAGCCGGAAGGGTATCGCAAGTCGCTCCGCGCCATGGAGCTTGCGGCGAAATTCCGTCGGCCGATCTTCGTTTTTGTGGATACCCCGGGAGCGTACCCGGGCGTGGGCGCTGAAGAGCGCGGTCAGGCGGAAGCAATTGCTTTCAATCTTCGAGAAATGTCGCGGCTGGCTGTACCGATAATCGTAACCATCACGGGCGAAGGGGGCTCGGGCGGCGCGTTGGCGGTTGCGGTCGGCGATCGGGTTTTCATGCTCGAGAACTCTGTTTATTCCGTGATCTCGCCCGAGGGCTGCGCCTCGATTATGTGGCGCGATTCAAGCAAAGCTGAAACTGCCGCCGAAGCCTTGAAGATCACCGCCAAGGATTTGCTGGCGATGAAATTAATCGACGAAATCGTTCCGGAGCCGGAAGGAGGCGCGCACTTTGACCATGACGCGAGCGCGCGGCTGCTCGAGCCCTACCTTGAACGATCGCTGCGTGAGCTTATGCCGCTCGCGCCCGAGCGGCTCGTGGAGCAGCGTTATCAAAAGTTCCGCCATATGGGGCAGTTCTTCGGTTAATCTTTTCAGTGGAATCCGCTTCCTCGGCTTCGAGTTTACGGGTTTCACTGATTGACCCTGTACACGAACCTTGTAAAACTCGAACGAGGCGGTGAAGCGTGCACATGCAGACTGCAGGCGCTGGTCCCGGAAACCTCCGAACGCTGGGCGTTCTGTGGCTGGTATTCGGCGTAATACGGGCCCTCGGCGCGGTGTGGATGGTGCTTTATAGTGGCACGCTGACAGTTATGTGGGGAGCGCTGTTGAACCGTGTGCCTGACCCGTTGTCGTGGATGGCAATGTTTCATTTCTTTTTGACGGCGGCGATAGTGTTCTACGCAATTCTCGCAATCGTATCCTTTCTGGCTGGTTTCTCTCTTCTGACCCGCCCAACGTCGGCGAAAACTATAGGGTTGCTTGCGGCGTTTCTGGCACTCGTAAGCGGTCCGCTTGGTGTTGCCCTTGGTGTTGCAACTGTTGTTCTGTTGCTTCCGCGGGATAGCGCTCGCGCCTAGGCTGCGGCCGGAGCATGAAGGTATCAGAGTCTTCGCTATCTCTGCGCCATTGGAGCATTGAGCAACTTCCTTTTTGTTGACATTGCCCGAGACGTTCCACTGCTTTAGCTTCATTCTCAGGGGCATCACTCTCCATGTCGGAAGGCGGAACGTCAATTATGTCGGAAGTTTTTCGGCCGTACGAAAAGCTGGTCGAGATTACGATTATGGGAAAGACGTTCCTCGTCCCGGAGAAGAACTCTCTGCTCCGTGCGTTTCAGTTCATTAGTCCCGAGACGATTCCCTACGGACGATTCTGCTGGAACCAGGATTGTCAGTATTGCCGCGTCAATTGCCAGCTTTCGGACGAAGATTCGGCACGGCCGATTCTGAGCTGCAAGTTCATCGTGTCTGAAGGAATGAATATTTCCGACCTCGCACCTGAACTCATCGGATGTTTGCGCACGAAGCTCGGACAGAGCGGCATTACTGTGCCAAGCTCAGCCCAAGCCTCGACAGATAGTTCCGCATCGAGTTCTGCGCCACTTCTATCGCAAAATTCAATCGACGACCCAAACGCTCCATAACACACCAGACGAATTGTCCCCCCGCGCGGCTGACTTTGCTTCGCACCGATTCGCGACGATGGATTGGTTTGCTTGCTCTGCGTGCATCTCCGTGCCATTCTTTCGCACAGCGCGGAGGATTGTTCATGCCCGTTTGCGATGGCTGCGGCTCGGCCGTTGACGAAGCACACATTCGACGGCGGATTGAGCGGCTCGAGCTTGCCACCCGATTCCGGCCCATCCACATCCAGTTCCTGCTCTTGGACACAGCTCCTCCGGTTCGCGTCGAAGACTACTTCTATCGCGTTACTTCCGATAGCTCGAAGCGTTCGCTGGCGTCACGCATGTTCTTCGACGAGCTTGCGAAGTGTGCGGGGCATCCGGCGGGCGGCGGCGAATTGAACGAGGAAATTGTGCTTGCAGAATTTCAACGCAGGGGCTTTTTTCTCGCCTACGGTGTTGAGTGCCCGCTCGAAGAAGTCAGCGACGCGGAGTTGGCACTCAACCGCCTCGGGCCGACGGTGGTCCGGCGCATCCAGTCGTCGTACAAGCCAAAATTTGTCGCGCCTCTCGGGCAGCCGATGGCCGAGCTTATCCCTCTGCTCGAGCTTTCGGGTTTGAGCGATCGCTTGATTCTGAGCAGCGGCGGCCCGTTTGTGGACCCGTTTCTGGGCGACCCACAAAATCAAGCAGAGTTTGGTACCGCCCTCGGGGATCGCTTGACCAAGGCTTTGTCACACATTCCGTGAGCAGTTAGCGCATTGCCTCAAAGGCACCACGATGCAGGTTTGGGAGTAATGAACGTACCTGTACGCCTTTGTTTCTCCCCTGATTTACCTTCGAAAATATTTAGTTTGGGCATATACTCGCCGTTGAAGTGCACGTAGCCGATAGAGGTCTTGCTTTCGAGAGGAACGAACAAGATGAAGAAAGGGCAAAAGGGTTTCTCACTCATCGAATTGCTAATCGTCGTGGCGATTATATTGATTATCGCGGCCATCGCGATTCCCAACCTGCTGCGCTCGCGCATGACGGCGTACGAGGCGTCCGCCGTCGGCTCGCTGACAGCCATCAACGGTTCCGCGGTAATGTACAACGCTATCTACGGCAATGGATTCCCCCCAACGCTGGCCGCTCTGGGTACTCCAATTGGGGGTGCCAATGCCGCAGCCACTTGCAACGCGGCGCTCTTGATTACCGAGGATTTGACGACCGGCACGAAGAGCGGCTATATCTTCGTGTACACCATGAGCAATCCCAACCCGACGGCTCCTGCCGGATGTTCGACGCCCGGCGGCAACAGCTACACGGTCACCGCGACGCCGCAGCAAGTGGGAACCACGGGGCAGCGAATGTTTTACTCGGACCAGACCGGGACCATTCGTTTCGATCCAACTGGCGCCGGCGCAAGCGCGACAAGCACCCCGTTGAAGTAGGGCGTCTGCGCAATACAAACCGGAACGCGAGCCGTCCCTCTCGCAATCTCGGCCAATTTCCGCATGCCGCCCGGGTTTCCAACTTTCGCGACTTCACACCCGTACCTATACTTCGAACTGTTCAATTGTCCTACCAGTCTGTGCGCAATACGCTTTCGGTGGTTCACAATCGTTGTGCTAGAATTCCGTGGTGTTTGAAGGCGCCAACGCCGCTAACGGAGTGCCCGTATGAAAGCGCGGTCTAAATTTTTGGTGGGTTCGGGGATAATCGTCGTCACGCTGGTCTCGCTAGCTTATGTGGGCTTCACTCAAAGTAAGACCTACTACCACACGATTTCCGAGCTCGGGACGCTGCAGAACTCGGCGCTGCACCAGCGAATGCGCGTTTCCGGGAATGTGCGCAACGGCTCCATTCAACATGTTTCCAATCGTGTGAACTTCGTCCTCACCGAGCAGGGCAAGGACTTGAGTGTCAGTTACATCGGCAGCGATCCGCTACCCGACACGTTTAAGGACGGCGCGCAGGCGCTGGTGGAGGGCCGGATCATGCCTGATGGGAATTTCGTGGCCGAGCAAGTGCAGGCCAAATGCGCATCGAAGTACGAAGCTGCTCCCAGTGCTGCGCCCGGCGGCGTTCAGCCGGCAAGCGCGGCGGACGCAAGCAAGAGTTGAGCTGGCGGTACAGCTAACAGAGGGAACACGTTGGATATATTTGGATCGTTTGCCCTGATCCTTGCACTTCTGGCTGCCGTGTATGCGTTTGGCGCCGGGATCGCAGGAATTGTCACACGGCGTCCGCTTGTATCGAGAAGCGCGCGAAATTCCGGACTGGCCGTTTTTGCGCTGGTCACGATGGCCGTCGCCTCCCTCGAATATTTCTTCTTTACCGACAATTTTTCGATGGCTTACGTGGCCGCGCACAGCAACCGCGCGCTGCCCGGCTTCTATAAATTCGCCGCTCTCTGGGCCGGGCAAGAAGGGTCGCTCCTGTGGTGGAGTTGGCTGCTTTCGGTTTACGTTTTCTTCGCGCTATTCCTCAACCGCAATAAGCATCCCGAGCTGATGCCTTACGCGGGAGTGGTGATGGCCGGCGTTCAGATTTTCTTTCTGACGCTGAATAATTTTGCAGCAAACCCCTTTAACGTGATGGCCGGCGCGGACGCCACCGGCGCGATGCACATGGCCACCTTGTCGGATGGGCACGGACTGAATCCGTTGCTGCAATATCCCGAGATGGTGATTCATCCTCCCATGCTGTATTTGGGCTATACGGGGTTCACGATTCCGTTTGCCTTCGCGCTGGGAGCTCTGCTCGGCCGGTATCCGGGCGAAAAATGGATCCATATAACGCGCCGATGGACGATGGTTGCGTGGTGCTTCCAGGGGATCGGTGTTCTTTTGGGTGCGCACTGGGCGTACGCCGTTCTCGGCTGGGGCGGATATTGGGCCTGGGATCCGGTCGAAAACGCGGCACTGCTGCCGTGGATTACCGGCACCGCGTTCCTGCATTCGGTGATGATGCAGGAAAAACGCGGCATGATGAAAGTGTGGAACGTGTGGCTCGTATTCGTCACGTTCATGCTGTGCATTCTGGGGACGCTGCTGACGCGCTCCGGTATTGTGAGTTCGGTTCACGCGTTCGCGCAGTCTTCAATTGGAAACTGGTTCGTCGGCTTCCTTGCGATTACCATCATCGTTTGCGGCGCTGCTTACTGGAAAAATCGCGACTACCTGCGCAGCGATAACCAGCTTGACTCCCTCGTCTCGCGCGAATCCAGCTTTCTATTTAACAATCTTGTGCTCTTAGCCGCCTGCTTTGCAGTGCTCTGGGGAACGCTCTTTCCGGTGCTCTCGGAGTGGGTTTCAGGAAGCAAAATCAGCGTGGGCCCTCCGTTCTTCAACAAAGTAAATGTTCCGATCTCGCTGTTTCTGTTGTTCCTTACGGGAGTGGGCCCGCTACTTGCGTGGCGCCGGACTTCTTTTGACGCGCTGAAGCGCAACTTCACCTGGCCTCTAACCGGCGGCATCGCTGTGGGAATCGCGGCGTTCATTTTCGGTTTCCGCTCCGTGTATTCGCTGATGTGTTTGATTCTGGCTGTTTTCGTGACGCTCACGATCGCGTCGGAATTCTATCGCGGCGCGCGCGTAATCGCGGCTCGCGACAACGTCAATTTGCTCAGCGCGGTTGGCGAACTAACGATGCGAAATACGCGCCGCTATGGCGGCTACATCGTTCACCTTGCCATGGTGCTGATTTTCGTCGGCATCGCCGGTTCCGCGTTCGATCGGGACGTGCAACAGGAGATGAGCGTCGGCGACACGCTCAAAATTGGCGAGTATTCGATTCAGTGCCAGAATTTCGACATGGTCGCGAATAACAACTATCGGTCGGAGCGCGCAACGCTTGAAGTTTTCAAGAACGGCCGCTCGGAAATGATGCTGTTCCCGGAACGCCGCTTTTTCATGGCGAGCGAAGTCACGGAGACGATCGTCGCCGATCAAAGTACACCGCTGCGCGATCTTTATTTGGTGTACGCTGGCCGGAGTCCTGAAACCAACCGGCCCGTGATTCACGCGTACCTCAAGCCACTAGTAAAGTGGATATGGTTCGGAGGCATTGTACTCGTACTCGGCACGGGGCTGTCGATGCTTCCGAATCGAAGAACCGCTTTGGTGCTGCGTCCTGTCTCCGAGCCGTCGTGGGGCGACAGCGTTTCGCCAGAAGGATCGCCCGCCAGAGCTACAATACCGCGCAGCGGAGACGACTGAGCCTGCGCGAGAATTCAGTGCATTGAAATGCTCTCTCTACTATCCAAATTTCGGGGAATTATCCTAATCGCGGCGCTAATAAGTATCGCGCCGGCAGCGAATTCGCAGGAAACCGCGCGCGCCAAATCGCTCTCCGGAAAGCTGATGTGCGTCTGCGGATGCAATCAGATTCTTGGCGCGTGCAATCACGTTGGCTGCTCGTATTCGCATGGCATGCTAAAGGAAGTGGACGACCGCGTTGCCCGCAACGAGTCGGACGACCTGACTCTTCAAGGATTCGTCCAGGAATACGGCCCCACGGTTCTCGCCGAACCTCCGGCAACAGGATTTAATCGTGCGGCGTGGATCATGCCCATCGTTTTTCCGTTGGTCTCGCTTTATCTGTTGTGGGAAGTAGTCCGCCGGTGGCGCCAAAGGTCTTCGGTTGCCACCGCATCCGGGCCGAGGGTTTCTCCAGAAATGCTTGCGCGCGCACAACGTGAGTCGGGTAGGGAATCCGATGAGTAGCATGGACGTTACCGTCGCCCTCGCGTGCGCGCTGCTCGCCGCGTCGGTACTTCTTTTTGTCTTCGGTGTTCGCAGCGACGCCTCGGATTCCGCGCCGCATCGCACGAAGCTTGATCAGTTGATGGAACGCCGCGATGCGATCTACGAGAATCTGCGTGACCTGCGCTTCGAATTTCGCGCCGGTAAATTCTCTGAGAAGGATTACGAAGAAATCAAGCAGTCCCTAGAAGTGGAAGCTGCCCGAGTCCTTGCGGAGATGGACCGTCACACCGGCAGCGTTCCCACTCCCGCCACCCGTCAGGCCGCCCTAGAGAGGCATCGTTCATGAGGTTTTCTCGTTGGGTAACTTCCGCCACACGATCTCGCTTCGTTTGCCGAGGGGCAAAGGTTTGTATTCTTGCGATGATCTCTTGCATCATCGGCGTATCGGTGGCAGGTGCCGGCACTGTCACTGGCACGGTGCACAACGGCACAACGGACAAGCCTGCTGCGAACGTCGACGTGATTCTCATTCAGCTTCAGGGCGGCATGAAGCCGGTAGCAAACATGAAGACGGATGCCCAGGGCCGTTTCAAATTTGACAATCCAGGACTGGGCACAGGCCCTATGTTGATTCGTGCCGCTTACCGCGGCGTAAATTACCACGAGCCTGCAACACCCGGGAAAACTACCGTCAACATCGACGTTTTCGAACCCACCGACAAGCCGGGATCGTTCAGCGTTCCGGCGCACGCTATCATTTTGCAGCCCAACGGCCAGGAATTGCTGGTCGGTGAGGAATACAACATTGAGAACAAGACGAAACCGCCCATGGCGTACTATCGCGCTGACGGTTCGTTCCTTTTCTCGCTGCCTGACGGTGCACAGCTCAGCGAAGTCTCCGCGGCGGGGTCGTCCGGCATGCCGGTGGTGCAGGGCACGATCGACAAGGGCAAAAATCAGGAAGCGATCGCCTTCGCATTTCGCCCCGGCGATAGCGGTGTGCGGATTTCGTACAAACTGCCGTATCCCGGCAATGAAACGAAGCTCCATTTCGTTTCGATCTATCCTGCGGAGAAGCTGGCAGTCTTTGCCCCTCCGTCCGTGAAGATTTCTGGCGACGGCTTTTCGCCGGCCGGGCAAAACCAGGGCTTCAACGTTTACCTGCGCGAGTCGGTGGCTGCGAACACGCCGCTCAGCGTTTCGGTATCGGGCACGGCGCCGATGCCTGCGACTCAGGGCAATGGGGCTGTGGGCGGACCTCCGGGATCTGACCAATCGCAGAACCCTTCTGTGAATTCGCGGCTCGAACAATCCGGCGCAGAATCTCTCACTGCCACCGCTACCACGATGCCCGCGCGGCTCGACAGTTTGAAATGGATTTTGGTCGGCGGGTTCGCTGTATTGTTCGCGCTCGGGTTTGTGTTTCTGTGGCGACGGCCGCAGGTGGTTACCGCACGTGGTGACGTTGGAGGCGCCGTGCTTGCGGCTCCTTCGCCGCGTAGTTCTCGCGTATCTGCACAGGCTCTGGCCTCTACACCTGCTTCCATGGCGGAGGTGGACCGCGAAGTTCGCGGCAGCCTCGATGAGTTGAAGGACAATCTTTTTCGCCTCGAATTGCGGCGCCAGGCCGGGACCATTACGGAAGCGGACTACACGCGCGAGCGCGCGCGCGTGGAAAAGGTCCTTCGCGATTTGGTTCGAGGCTAAGCGAATCAACTTGCTAGCGCCCTGCGCCACGTCAAATCTTTCCATTCGATTTGATCGCGTAGAAAAGCGTTTCGG
>Ga0073928_10011714_pt1 | contig 10183 bp, 10 predicted proteins | sample PaiPotPPA55metaG_FD_76969 | JGI IMG/M metagenome (GOLD analysis project Ga0073928, IMG submission 76969) | Iron sulfur acid spring bacterial and archeal communities from Banff, Canada, to study Microbial Dark Matter (Phase II) - Paint Pots PPA... ... | reverse complement strand
GAACCGCAAACTCTCGGCGGCGAAGAGGGTCAGATGGGATTGAGCGCGCCGGTTGAAGCCGCTGTGGAAGAGGCGGTCAAGCTGGTGAAGTCGCTGATCAATAAGATTCTGCACAAGGATGGGCCAGTTCGAACACTGTGAATATTTCTGCGATAACAAGGAGACTGCCGTGGCAATGGAAAATGGGGAAGGGGGCTTCAACGACAAGGACACGCTATTCATGCTGAGCGGAGTGGCGCTGGTGGTTTTCGGAGCGGGCCTGATTCTTTCCAATCCGATCGCAAGGCGCTATCTCGGCCAGTTCGGAATCGGGAACCTGGCTCAGGCCGCCTTGCCGGATCTGGACCGGTATTTGAAATTGCGGGCCATGTGACCGGGGTGCAATTGCGTACCGGTGCGCAACCAGGTAAGGGGGAACATCCGTTTGTCTACAGTAGGCACGCCGCAGTCGACCAAGCTTCGCTACTTGGTTGATGCCAAGGGGAGTAGGTTCACTGTCCGGGCCTACGCCACCGGGATGCTTTCGGCCTTCGGTCATAACCCGACGATTGCAATTCCTGACGTTCAGGGCGAGGTACAATTCGCTTCCGGCACTCTGGAAGATGCGACTCTGCGGATCGTGATTCAGGCGGCGTCGCTGGTGGTGACCGACGACATCAGCGACAACGACCGCCAGGAAATCGAACGCAGAATGCACGACGAAGTCCTGGAGACCGACGGTTTCCCGGAGATCATTTATGAATGCTCCCGCGCTTCGTCGATTCAGAAGATGGGCGAAGATCTATATTTGGTCGCTCTCAACGGAGAACTCGCTTTGCATGGGGTCACGCGCAATCTGCCGGTTTCTGCGCGAGTAACGCTGAAAGGTGATATTGTGCGCGCCGCTGGGGAGTTTTCCATTCGCCAGAGCGATTACGAGATTCGACCGGTTTCAGCGGCGGGAGGAACCGTGAAGCTGAAGGATGAACTCAAGCTGTCGTTTGATATTTCCGCTCGCAAACAGGTGTGAACTGGCGGCGGAAACGGGTTTTTGAAGATGGGTCAGGATCGAGCAAATCATGATGTCGCCGGAGGCTGCCGCATGTGCTTAGCGATACCGGGGAAGATCGTCGAGATCGCCTCCGACAACCAGGATTCCGCGGTCGTGGACGTGGTCGGCGTGCGGCGCAAAATTGATTTGGGCTTGTTGCAGGATGACAAGCCAGTGCCCGGCGACTGGGTACTCATTCATGTGGGCTTTGCCATGAGCAAGATCAGCGAGCAGGATGCCGCCGACCAGATGAACACGCTCAGGATGCTGGGTGAGATGGACGGGACGATGCAGGAGGTCAAAGGATACGGACTGGAGGAAGTGAATTGACGCCCGCCCACGTCCAGCCGGTGAGGGAGTGATCCGTATGAGATACGTCGATGAGTTCCGCGAGCCCCAACTAATTTCGAAGACGGCAGAAGAAATTCGCCGTCTCGCCGGCACGGAACGCCACTATCGCATGATGGAAGTCTGCGGCGGACATACCCACGCGATCTATCGCTTCGGCCTGAAAGATATACTCCCGAAAAACATCGAGTTGATCCACGGCCCGGGCTGCCCAGTTTGCGTGCTTCCCATGGGAAGAATCGACGATGGCCTTTCCATCGCGCAGCAATCGAATGTTATCTTCGCTGCCTTCGGCGACATGATGCGCGTCCCCGGGACTCAGGGCAGCCCCTTTGAGCACAAGGCCCGAGGTATGGATGTTCGGATCGTATACTCACCTTCCGATGCTCTGAAGCTGGCCCGGCTCAATCCCGCCAAGCACGTCATGTTTTTCGCCATTGGTTTTGAAACGACCGCGCCATCCACCGCGCTTACGATAATGCGCGCCAAGGCCGAGGGCATCCGAAACTTCTCCGTGTTCTGTAACCACGTGACCATCATTCCCGCCATCCGCGCCATCCTGGATTCTCCCGATATGCGGCTGGACGCCTTCATCGGTCCCGGCCATGTTTCGACCGTCATCGGTTGCCGTCCTTACGAGTGGATCGCCCAGAACGAGCGCAAACCGATCGTGGTGTCGGGCTTCGAACCTCTCGACATGCTGCAATCCGTGGTCATGCTCCTGCGCCAGTTGAAGGCGGGCGAGGCCAAGGTGGAAAATCAATACAAACGCGTCGTTCCGTGGGAGGGTAACCGTGCCGCACTCAGGGCCATGGCCGAGGTTTTCGAGTTGCGTCCTTATTTTGAGTGGCGCGGTCTGGGATTTATTTCGCAGTCGGCACTGCGCGTCAACGATAAGTATGCCGAATGGGACGCAGAACAACGCTTTGAGGTTCCTGGCATTCGAGTGACCGATCCCAAAGCCGCGCAATGTGGGGAAGTGCTGAAGGGCGTGCTGAAGCCGCATCAGTGTAAGCTTTTTGGCCGGGAGTGCACGCCGGAGCATCCTATCGGCGCACTTATGGTGTCATCGGAAGGATCATGCGCCGCCTATCACAACTACGAACACCGCAAGGCAGCAATGGTGAGCCTGAGTTCGGTCGCCTAAAAGCTGGGAACGCCTTGCTTGCCGAATCCGCGCCCGTCCGGTTCCGCGATCCCCAGATCGAGATGGCACACGGAGCTGGAGGTAGAGCCAGCCGCAAACTCGTCGAAGGCCTTTTTGCTCCTCTGCTTTTTGGTGGCGCGTTCGGCCCGCTCGGAGATGCCGCGCATGTTGACATCAACGGCACCAAGGTTGCGATCACTACCGACGGTTTTGTGGTGAAGCCGCTGAGTTTTCCGGGCGGTTCCATTGGTGAACTTGCGGTGAACGGTACCGTGAACGACCTGGCGGTTTCGGGTGCCAGGGCAGAAGCGCTCGTGGTCACCTACGTGCTCGAAGCCGGGCTGCCCACACCGGTTCTCGAAGCCGAAGTTCGTGCCATGGCGAAAGCCGCGCGGGACGCGGGTGTCCGGATCGCTGCCGGTGACACCAAGGTCGTCGAACACGGTAAGGCAGACCAGATGTACGTCACGACGACTGGCATCGGCCGGCTGCTTCATGAAGTAACCATCGATCCCCGCTCGGTGCGGGTCGGTGACAGGATTCTGCTCTCGGGCCCCATCGGCGATCACGGTATCACCATCTTGCTGGCGCGCGGTGAGCTTGATCTCGAAGCCGATCTTCGTTCTGACACCCGCTCGGTGCTCCCATTGGTCGAAACTCTCATTCGCGCCGCCGGACCTGGAATCCGCTGGATGCGCGATCCAACTCGCGGCGGCGCAGCTACATCTTTAAATGAGTTGGCGCGCGATTGCGGACTGGGGATGGTTCTTTTTGAAGGTCAGATTCCGGTGCGCGACGCCGTACGCGGTGCGTGTGAGTTGCTTGGACTAGATCCGCTGCATATTGCGAATGAAGGGCAGTTTCTGGCGGTTGTCTCCCCGGAGTACGTCGACGCCGCGATCAATGCACTGAACCTGGCCCCGGGTGGAAGTGAAGCGCAGGTGATCGGCGAAGTTCGCGAACAACCCGCCGGTACGGTGCTCGTCACCACCCTCTATGGTGGCAGCCGGGTCGTGGATATGCTCGTCGGCGATCCCTTGCCTCGAATTTGCTAGAGGGTGAAGAAGATGAGGATGAATTTTGTCAGAGGCAGACGCGATGGCAACAGCGTGTAAACTGACAAGCCAAATCGAAGAGCGCCTGCTCGAGCGAAACCAATTGTTTGAGGACTTCTTTTCGCGCGAGGCGCCGCGCCTAGCGGAAGCTTGCCGCGAGATGTCAGAACGCTTTCTGCGTGGAGGGCGACTGCTGGCTTTCGGGCGCGGACCTTATGCCACGGATGCGCAGCACGTATCCGTGGAATTCGTTCATCCTGTGATTGTGGGCAAGCGCGCTCTTCCCGCGCTGGACCTCTCGGTTCTGTTTCACCCCTGGCTTGAAGCCATTCTTCGTCCCGAAGATATCGTCATGGGATTCGGTCCACCCGACGGCGATCCCGAAGTTTGGGCCAGCTTGCAGCAGGCGCACGGTCAGGACGCGATGACCTTCGCTCTGCCCGGCGTTGAGGGTTCCTACGCGGTGGGTGCAGCCACGCATGATCCGTTTATGCATCAAGAAATGATTGAGGTGCTCTACCACACGCTCTGGGAGACAGTGCACGTTTTTTTTGAGCACCGTGAATTGGGCCATGAAGTGGGAGCATCGGGATTCCTCTATCCTTTTCTAGGGACGGAAAAGCAGGGAACCGGCGATCTGGTGGCTGAAGTGGCATCTTCGATCCTGATGAAAGTCCACGATGATTCCGCGCTGCGCGCGCAAGTAGCACGGGAGGAAGCCGACCAAATCGGTAACACGGCGCTGGCGATTCACGAGCGACTTGGGCGCGGTGGGAAGCTCATTCTTTTCGGCAATGGCGGGTCAGCCACCGATGCCAATGATTTCGCCGTCGATTGTGTACTCCCGCCGACGAGGTATCATTCCGTTCCCGCGGTTTCACTTTCTCTGGAACCGGCGAACATTACTGCCGTCGCCAATGATATCGGCACAGACGCTATTTTCCTTCGCCAGTTGATCGCTCAGGGTCGTCCGGAAGATGTTGCGATCGGCATTTCCACCAGCGGAGGATCGCGCAACATCATTATGGCCCTGGAGGAAGCCCGCAAGCGGAATATGTTGACCATCGCGCTGCTCGGCTACGACGGAGGCGAGATCAAACGCAAGAGACTGGCTGACTTTCCCCTGGTGGTGAGCTGCGACTATATCCCGCGCATTCAGGAAGTACAGGCATCGATCTATCACGTCATACGCGAATCGTTGGAGGTGTTGAACCGTGCCCAGGCTTGAACTCTATGGGACTGCGCGCTGTCCCCACACCGGCGAAATGCGCGAGTGGCTGGAGTGGAAGCGCAGTGAGTTTGTCGAGTATGACGTGGAATCCGATCCGGTAGCGCGGCGACGCATGCGCGAGATCACTCGTGGACAGCGCACCGTGCCCATCCTGGTCGAGGACGGCAAGGTAGTTCAAGTGGGGTGGCAAGGTCACGGTTGCATCGTCGATTTGTAATGGCGACGAGCAAAGCGGACGAGTGGACCACGAAAACAACATGATGGCCAGTGCTTGTTCCATCCGAGTTCGGGGGGTAGTGCAGGGCGTGGGTTTTCGTCCTTTTGTCTATCGCCTGGCCCGCGCCAACACCCTGAATGGATGGGTGCTGAATGCGGAGGAGGGCGTTGAAATTCATCTCGAAGGCGCTGAGACTGGTCTGGAAGCATTTGTTCGGGACCTGAAAGCACAGCCGCCACCCGCTGCCAGCATCGCGGAAATCGACGTGCGCTGGGCGGAGCCAGTCGGTCTGAGCGAGTTCACCATCCGCACGAGCCAGCGTCGGGAACGACCGACGGTTCGAATTTCACCGGACCTGCCCGTTTGTGATGATTGTATAAGAGAGCTTTTCGATCCCGCTGACCAACGCTATTGGTATCCGTATATAAACTGCACCAATTGCGGGCCGCGCTACACCGTCGTGCTAGCTCTACCTTACGACCGGTCGAACACTACCATGAAGGACTGGCAGCTAGACGACTATTGTGCCGGGGAATATTCGAACCCCGGCAATCGTCGTTTTCACGCGCAGCCAGTAGCCTGTACAGCCTGCGGTCCGGGCTATTATCTTCACCCGCATCTTCATTCGAACGATGAAACCGCGGGCGGAAATGAAGGGAGCATCCGCCGGGCCGCCGAGATGCTTCATGCCGGCGCGATTCTCGCGGTGAAAGGACTCGGCGGGTACCACCTGGCATGCGATGCCAGGAATCCCACAGCCGTCGCGGCTTTGCGGGATCGCAAGTACCGGAAAGAAAAACCCTTTGCTTTGATGGTGCGGGATGTCGAGATGGCCCGCACCCTAGTCGAGCTTTCCTGCGAAGCGGAGACGTTGCTGACTTCCGTCGCTCGTCCCATCGTGCTCGCGCCCGCACGAATCAAACTCAGCGGAATTGCACCGGAGAACAACGAACTCGGCGTGATGCTGCCCTACACGCCGTTGCATCACTTGCTGGTCGCTGCTGGCGCTCCGGAAATCATGGTCATGACCAGCGCGAACCGGTCGAGTGAGCCCATCGCTTACGAGGATGAAGACGCATTGCAGCGGCTCACAGGAATCGCGGACTCGTTTCTGATGGGGCAGCGGCCCATTGCGCGCCGAGTGGACGACTCGGTGGCGCGAGCTGGCGCCTTCGGTCCTGTAGTGCTGCGCCGCTCGCGCGGTTACGCTCCGGGCGCGATGGCCTCACTTCCTGCCAAACGCCCCATTCTCGCGCTAGGCGCCGACCTGAAAAATACGATCACGCTGGTTGTGGACGGCCAGGCCTTTGTGAGCCAGCACATCGGGGACTTGGATCATTACCAGTCGTTCCGCGCGTTTGATGAGACTATCCACGATCTCGCCTCGATGTACGAAGTCCGCTTCGACGACCTGCTCCTTGTGCACGATCTTCACCCGCAATATCTTTCAACAGCTCACGCCGCCACGCTTGGAGTTCGGCAAATCGGGACGGTGCAGCACCACCGTGCACACGTCGCATCTGTGCTTGCTGAGCGTGGAGACTGGACGAAAAGAATCGTAGGTGTAAGCTTTGACGGCACCGGATACGGAGACGACGGATCGATCTGGGGCGGCGAGATCTTCGTCGGCAGCCTGCAAGAGGGTTTTACCCGGGTTGCTCATTTGCGCCGTGCGGCGCTCGCTGGCGGGGACGCTGCGGCGCACTATCCAGTACAAGCGGCGGCTGGGTTCCTCGCAGAAGTGGAGGGTTTGCCCGACGTATTTGCAGAAGCCTTCGCTTTTCCCGAGCGCTACCGCAATGCGATGGAGTTGGTACGGAAAGGGGTGCGCACGTTTGCTACGACGTCTGTGGGGCGCCTGTTTGACGCCGCTGCATCTCTTCTCGGTTTTACGCGTGAAATCACTTTCGAAGCGCAGGCCGCGATCTGGTTGGAGCAACTCGCTCGCTGCGCGTCCCTGACGGAGTCCTATCCCTTCCCCTTCGTCGGCGGCGAGCTCGATTTTCGCCCGTTGCTGTTGGCAGTCGCGCAAGACCGGCTTCGCGGCCGCGATGTGCGGGAAATTGCTCGATCCTTCCAGCACGGAATCGCTCAGGGCTTGTGCGATGCCCTGAACGTGATCTCTCGTCGGCACGCAGTGGATACGGTTGTTCTTTCCGGAGGAGTTTTCCAGAACGAGTTGCTGTTGGAAGATTTGAAGTCTCTCCTGATGAACGGATCGCTGCGGGTGTGGACAAACCACGCGGTCCCACCCAACGACGGCGGCATTAGCCTGGGGCAGGCGGCACTGGCGGCGTTCGAGCGATTCGATGCCCCTGCATGGTAGGACGGCGAACAGAGCGAGAAAGGAAAACCATGCACGAACTTTCCATTGCGTTGAGCATCGTGGAACTGGCCGAGGAAGAGGCAGAGCGTCGCTGCGTTCAGGTTAATGCCGTGCATCTGAAGCTGGGGGCCCTGTCCGGCGTGGCGAAAGAGGCCCTTCTGTCTTGTTATGAAATGGCCTGCGAGAACACTCCGCTGCAAGGTTCTCGTCTCGTGGTGGAGGAGGTCTCCGTCGTGATCTATTGTCCCAGTTGTCGAGCCCAGCGGCCTGTGAGCTCTGTGCAGTTGTTTTGTTGTTCGGAATGCGGAACGTCTGCTTCTGAAGTCGTGCAAGGGAAAGAACTCGAAGTCGTTGCACTGGAGATACGGGAATGCGCCCCGAACCCCGTTTGATCGAAATCCGAAAGAATGTGCTGAAGCAAAATGATCTCGTGGCGCGGAGTCTCCGCGAACGCTTTCGAGCCGCCGGAGTCTTTGTCGTGAGCCTGGTTTCCAGCCCCGGCTCCGGGAAGACCGCGTTCCTCGAAAGGACTCTCTCTGTGCTTCGCGCAAACTATCGCGTGGCCGCTCTGGTGGGGGACCTTGCCACCGAGAATGATGCGCTGCGTTTGGCGCGTAGCCAGGCCCCAGTCAAGCAAATCACGACTGGCACTCTCTGTCACCTCGAAGCCGCCATGGTGCAAAGCGCTCTGGAAGAATGGGATCTCAACCAGTTGGATTTCCTCTTTATCGAAAACGTGGGCAACCTGGTCTGTCCTTCTTCTTATGACCTAGGAGAAGACCTAAGACTGGTGCTCATTTCGGTAACCGAGGGCGAAGACAAACCGCTCAAGTACCCAACCATCTTCAACAGCGCCGACGTGGCAATCGTCACCAAGGTCGACTTGGCCGCAACCGTTGAATTCAGCTGGGAGACCGCATACAAAAATATTCAAGCGGTACGCCCAGGGATGCCGGTCTTTCAGCTTTCGGCTAAGACCGGCGAGGGAATGGAAAAGTACTTGGGATCTCTGGAGACGGGCCTGGCAAAGGTGCACCAGGCGGGAGCAGTGTAAACAATCTACTCTTCTAGCAACTCAGGCGAGACGCATGATCGGCTTTCGCTCCATGCGTTCACATCCGCGTCCAAGGAACTGGAGCCCATTCCACAACTCAAACCGACGGCGAAGTTGGGCGAGTTCCTTGAAGCCCAATTTGCGCAGTCGTTCTAGTCAGGCCTATGGGGCGGGTCGGCCGACCGCTCCCTTTTGACCGGCGAGAATTGCTCGGAGGATTGAGCTTCCGCCGCCTCCCACAACGCCGTTTGGGGGCAGCTGCCCTCACGCTCGAAACTCGAACGCCAATGACTGTGCCCGTTCAAAGAGACTGGGCTTCCCGTTTGCTCTCGGCCCGCGCCAGGAAGTCCGCCATGTTCTTGTCCTTGGCGGCGTTGTACGCCCACCCTTCCGCAGTCGCATTCCAGCGATAATCGCGAATCGTCATATCGATGCCGCGGTCAATGAGGAACTGCGCTGCTTCATAGTTCGCGTGGACGGCGCACTCATGCAGGATGCTTGCCGGTTCGTGCGTGCTCCAGTCCGTATTGATGTCGGCTCCATGTTCCAGAAGAAAGTCCGCAATCTCAAACTGCCGATTCACACATGCCCATGCGAACGCGACGTCCAGGATGTGCTGGGCGTTCGGAGGTATCCAATGAAGATTCCGGAGCCAGGAAGGATTGTTGATGGGGTGATGCTGACTGAGGCTCCCAAGCCTCGGACGACCGGCCTCATCAAACCAACCCTTGACTCGCGCGAAGTCCCCTGTGCCGGCCGCGTGGGGCAGATCGTCGGGCAGCGGCCAAATCTGAGTCAACAGAGGGATGAGATGCGCGTTCCCGTATTCCAGCGCGAACCCCAGCGCGGACGAAGGTGGGCGCTTCACCTTTAGCGCGGGATTCAACTCCATCAATCGAGCGATGAAAGGTCCCCGATTGTTGTACGCCGCATTCTCCAACAAACCCACGAGCAGCCCGACATTGGATTCGCTGAGCAGATCAGGTTCTCGCTGTAGCCACCGGTTGAACTCTTCGAGGTCACTCTTATGCGTCGCCGCTTCCAGTTCATTCATAACGACCGTCTGCCAGGGACTTCCGTGCACCACTGGATGTTCGGCCAAGTAGTCGATGAAGCCGCTTCGTCCACGCCATTTCTCCACTCGCTCGCCGAGAGCGGGGTCGAGCTCGATGCAATGGTTGAGAAGGAGAGCGGCGACTGATTTATGCAGAAAACGGCAGGCACAAAGGAACGCCTGGGTGACGGCGGCGGCATCGCCGCCGGGGCGGGTCCGTGTTAATTCAAGAAAATCGCGAACGCCGTTGTTGTCACCCAGCGCCGCGAGGACATAGAGCGTGCGCGGCAGAAGACCCTTCCGCAAAAGAAGCTGCAACAATCCCTTGGCGCGGGCGTTTATTGCGCCTTCCCATATCGAAGGCTCTACTGTAGCGCCCGCATCCAGGAGAAACTCGGCGCACTCGATGCGGGTGAACATCTTTTCCCGGTAAGGATCGCCGCTGTCACCAAACGAGCCGGTGGCGAACCCAAGTAACGATTCTCGGGAATCTCCACGCCATGATAGAAGCGCAGGATACTTCTGAACCAGTTCTCTTAATTGGTCGAGGTTGTTGTCATGGATGGCGCGCTCCGCCTCGGCGACGGCCCACTCCAGACCCTTGCCTTCGAGGCGGAGGGCTGCGGCGCGAAGGTCCTGCCAGCCTGCGAACCCGTATTCCCGGGCGAGCACAAGCTGGGCGTCTCGCAGCGATAGAGGAGGTGTCGGGTTGAGCAGTTGG
>Ga0073928_10011711_pt1 | contig 10187 bp, 7 predicted proteins | sample PaiPotPPA55metaG_FD_76969 | JGI IMG/M metagenome (GOLD analysis project Ga0073928, IMG submission 76969) | Iron sulfur acid spring bacterial and archeal communities from Banff, Canada, to study Microbial Dark Matter (Phase II) - Paint Pots PPA... ... | reverse complement strand
ATTGTTCATTGGGGTGACCCCTGGGCGAGTTATCGGATACTGAAACCCCGCACTAGTTACGCCCATGTCCGGAGAATGCTGGATGAGATCCGCCGGTTCTATCGGGAAGATCGAATGCCTGAGGCCGTCCCTGTAAAAGCGGAAACAATTCCGGTAAAGAACGAAACGCCTCCCCCTCCCCAAAATGAAACGGTTCCTCTAAAGCCTTTCCTACAGGCAAATAGCGGTAACGGAGGGAATGCCCACTTGTAACCGCTAAGCCAAGACACAACAGCCAACAGAAGGCGGGGATACGGTCCCCACGAAGGTTTTCTTACAGAAGTTAACGAAGATAACGAAGGTGGTTTCGGACCGACCAGGGGAACCCTCGTGCGATAAGCCACCGTCAAACAATCGCTCCCTGGTCTGGAGGGGAGCCGCTTTGCAAGACGGCAGTTCTGCCGGATGGCAACAGGCGGCTCCCGCGAATGACCCAGCGCTGGGCAGGTTTGTCGGTCCCATCCGAACCGAATCGCCAGACCAATGGCCTTGGGGTGAACATAATCCTGGACCGTTTCCGGGAGCCGCCTGTCTACCCCGAAGGCTTTCGGTGGCAGCCATCTTATAGAGCTGCCACCTGCTGAAGCGGCTCCCCTCCAAGTTTGCGTCCGGCCACACCGCCGGGAGTGATAAACTCGAGGCGTTCGACCGCAATCCCATCCCTTCGTTACCTTCGTTTCCTTCTGTAAAAGTCTATCCGGTCGGGGCCATCGGCCCCAGTTTGGTCAACTTCTGTAAGCCCTTATAGGCTTAAATGCGCGATCCTCAGAACCACAAGAAATGACGCTTCTGTTGAGGCGATCCGGCGGGAGCAGGCTTGCTCCGGAAGATATCGAAAATGCTATGACGTTGAGGGGCTTGTTGCCTCTGTTGTGCCTGCGCCCTTTGCGCGGCAGCACGTTCGCTGTCTGGTTCTGCCCGGATATCAGGTTCTGCTCTTCCTCGAGACCGTCGCTGGTTCTGTTCGTCGTCGCTATCGGTTGACTGGTGAGTAGTCGCTTCGTTGGCGTCCGTCACCTGGAGGTCGGTTTCACGCTGAGGATTGACCGCATCAAACATCTTAAAATTCCCGATCGCCGGCACCAGCGATTTCACACCCGGGTCATATCCGTGATCGAGAGCGAAAATCTTCTCCAGGATAGCTGAAGCCATAGGAGCAGCCACGCCGCCGCCGGATTTTCCACCTTCCACCATTATTGCCAGTGCATATTTCGGATGATCGTAAGGGGCAAACGCCAGAAACCACACGTGGTCATCCTTGATGCCGGAGCGCCAAAATTGAGCGGTCCCGGTTTTCCCAGCTACCTTGATTCCCTCAACAGCGCCTGCTTTACCGGTACCGTCGTCTGCGTTGACCACTTCATACATTCCTTTCCGAACCAGTTCGATCTGGTCTTTCGACAAGCCGAGGTCACGGGTAAGATCGCTGCGAATCCGGGCGGGCCGCGGAGTGATTTTGCCGTCGGCCCCTTTGATTTGATAAATCAGGGTCGGCTGGTAACAGGTGCCTCCGTTAGCAACGGTCGCCGCGACCATGGCCATTTGTATCGGGCTGGTTAAAACATAACCCTGGCCGATCGACGTATTGGCAGTCTGACCCTGGCTCCACCGCTCGGTCTTAGTGGTCTGCAACCAATCCGGAGAAGGCAACAATCCGGGGTCTTCATCGGTTAGCTCAATCCCGGTGGTCTCGCCCAAACCAAGCGCCCGACCAACGCGGTCGATTGCGTCGATTCCGGCGGCATTGCCGTACTGATAAAAAAAGGCGTCGCAAGAGTGTTTTAAGGCATCGACCAGTGATTGTTCACCGTGAACACCCCAGCAATGCATGTAGGTGTTTCCATAGGAAACTCCGCCGCTGCAGTAGAATTTTGCTTTCGCCAAGCCTTTGGTTAAGCCGGCCAGAGAGGTAATCAGTTTGTAGGTCGAGCCCGGAGCGTAGGTACTGGTCGCCCGGTCTGACAGCGGATCAGCCTCACCATCCTTTATCGATGCCCAATCTCGAGCCGAGATCGAAGGAACAAATTTGTTCGGATCGAACGACGGGACAGACGCCATTGCCAGCACTTGGCCATTGTTCGGGTCGACCACCACACAGGAGGCTCGACCTACCAATCTCAACATGTTCTCCACGATGTACTGGATCCGAGCATCAATCGTCAGGTAAACGTCCGAGCCTGGCGTGGGCTCGAGTCGGCTAACCTCGCGTCCGATCTGGTTTTTAGCGCTTTTCTCCAGAATTCGTTTTCCGGGTTTTCCGCGCAGGACCTCGTCCATTACGTATTCCAGATTATTTCTGCCCTGAGTGTCCGGCTGGTAATAATTGAATTCCTTCAGGTCAGGGAGCTGGCTGATATCTTTGGGAGCGCCCACGTATCCGAGTATTTGCGCGGCTAACGCGCCGTACGGATACAGTCGCACCGGCGTTGAGTGTACTTGCAGTCCGGGAAACTCCACATCTCGCTCCGCGAACTCACTGAACGTCAAAAAATCAAGATCTTGCCGGTAAACGAAAGGCACTAACTGCTGATTCCGAAAGTGTGTCTCCAGCTTTTCCGTGTTGTAAGGTTCGGCCAAACCAAGCTTTTTAAGCTTCGGAATCACCGTTTGATTGACGATTTGAACGATGTCCGGCTCGCGCCGGTTATGCAGCATCCCGCTCGAGTCCTTCTGGAGAAATTCCTTCTTAGGAACCTCGCCGAATTGTTGCCGGTAGCCGTTGACTAAATCAGGAAAATAGAAATCAACGTCGTAAGTGACCCGATTGGTGACCAGAGAAACGCCGTTTCGGTCTTTGATCTCGCCACGAACCGCCGGCAGTCGAACGGTCACTTCCGAGCTACCCTTGATCTTGGCCCGGTAATAATCCGCCAGTTTTACCTGGACCCAAAAGAGGCGCAGGCAAATAGCCGCCATGCCAAGTAATATGATCCCCCCCATCACCCAGATCTCGACCCCAAATTCAGGCCGTTGTCTTCTGCCTTCCATGATCGTTGCGACAGTTTCGCTGATGGAACATAGCCGGGAAACCGATTCTTGCATCCTCCGCGTGTATCGCGGAGAGATGGGTCTGCTTTTCTGAGCACCTAGAGCCATGGCGCTACCGACCGCACAACGTCTCTCTCGATTCACCGAATCCGTCATCCGGGAGATGACCCGGGTCGCAAATCGCTACGGCGCCATCAATCTTTCCCAAGGGTTCCCGGATTTCGATCCGCCCCGGGAATTGGTCCAGGCAGCCGAGAGCGCGCTGCAAGGCAACTATCACCAATATGCGGTGACGTGGGGCCAACCGGAATTCCGGAGAGCGTTGGCAGCTAAGCAATCTCGTTTCATGGGGCTGGCGCTAGACCCGGACGAACATTTCGTGGTGACCTGCGGCGGAACCGAGGCCATGCTGGTCGCGCTGATGACGGCGTGTAACCCCGGCGATTCCGTCATCATTTTCTCTCCTTTCTACGAGAACTACGGCGCCGACACCATTCTCGCCGGCGCTCAGCCGATCTATGTTCCGTTGCATCCGCCGCGGTTCGCTTTCGATCCGGAAGAGCTGCGCCGGGCCTTTTCGCAAAAACCGAAAGCAATCGTCGTCTGCAACCCATCCAATCCCAGCGGCAAAGTCTTTACCAGGGAAGAGCTTCTTTTTATCGGAGAACTAGCGGAAGAAGCCGGGGCTTTCATTGTCACGGATGAAGTATACGAGCACATCGTCTATCCACCGCATCGGCATACTTATGCCGCAGCGCTGCCCGGATTATTCGAGCGGACTTTGACTGTCGGCTCGTTATCTAAGACTTACGCCATCACAGGCTGGCGACTGGGTTTTCTCTTGGCCGCTCCTGAAGTAATTTCTGCAGCCCGGAAGGTCCATGATTTTCTCACGGTGGGAGCAGCGCATCCGCTTCAACAGGCGGCTGTCACCGCTTTACAATTCCCACAAGAGTACTACGACAAACTGGCCAGCGACTACGCAGCGAGACGGGAGCTGTTCACGGGGTATTTACGAAAAGCGGGCCTGACCTTTGTCGAGCCGCAGGGCGCGTACTACGTGTTGGTCGATATTTCTGAGTTCGGCCATTCGGATGATACAGCCTTTTGTCATTGGCTCGCGAAAGAGATCGGAGTAGCGGCGGTGCCTGGTTCCAGTTTTTTTGCAGAACCGGTGAACCACCTGATCCGGTTCCACTTTGCCAAGCGCGACGAGACCTTACACGAGGCGGGACGACGGTTGTTGGGGCTAAGGACGGTGTGAAGAGCGAAACGGCGAATGGGCGCGCGGCCTGCAGGACCCACGGCCGGTAGGGCCTCACTCGCCGTTTCGCCGCGTCGCCGGTTCGCCCTATCGCCTCATCGGATATGCCCCTGACCGATGACCTGATATTTATAAATAGTCAGTTCCTCCAGGGCCATTGGGCCGCGGGCATGCAGCCGATCCGTGCTGATACCGATCTCCGCTCCGAAGCCGAACTCTCCTCCATCATTAAACCGCGTTGAAGCGTTCCAAAACACGGCCGCGGAATCGACCTTGTTGAGGAATTCATTCGCCGCCCGCTCGTCACTCGTGACGATACTATCGCTGTGGTGCGAACCATAGGTTTCAACATGGCTGATCGCATCGGCCAGGCTTGGCAGTACCCTGACAGAGAGAATGAGATCGAGGTGCTCGGTTCGCCAATCTTGTTCGGTGGCGGGACGTATAGTCGGCCCCAGAATGGCTTGAGTTTCGGAGTCTCCACGCAGCTCGACCCCGCGACGTTGCAGCTCGGGCCCGCAACGGCTTAAGAATTCTTTAGCGATGCCGGCGTGCACCAAGAGAGTCTCCGCCGCATTGCAAACGCTGGGGCGTTGGCACTTGGCGTTGATAACGATCGATTCCGCCATCGCCAAATCAGCCGCCTGATCCACGTAAACATGACAGATACCGTCAAAATGTTTGATTACGGGCATCCGGGCAAAAGCTGTGACGGTTTCAATAAGCGGCTTGCCGCCTCGAGGAATAATGAGGTCGATAAACTCAGCCATCTCGGCCATGGCTCGCACCGCCGATCGATCGGTCGAGGAGACAATCTGCACGGCATCTTCGGGGATCCCCGTTTGTCGGCACCCCGCGCGGAGAGCCTCACACAACGCGATGTTGGAAGCCAAAGCTTCGGAGCCGCCGCGAAGGATGACCGCGTTACCGGTCTTTAAGCAAAGTGAAGCCGCATCACTGGTAACGTTCGGGCGGGATTCGTAGATAATGCCGATGACGCCGATGGGAACGCGGACTTTCTTGAACCGGAGGCCGTCAGGTCTGGACCATTCTCGAATCACCTGCCCAACCGGATCCGGGAGCTGAGCTACCTCGCGCAAGCTCCGGCAAATCGCCGCCAGGCGGCTGGGATCCAATCGCAACCGGTCCAGGAGAGCGGAAGAGAGTCCGTTGGCAACTCCTTGCTTTAGGTCCGAATTGTTGGCCGCCAAAATCTTGGCTTCGTTTTTTTCGATCTGCTCAGCCGCCGCGAGCAGAGCAGCGCTTTTATCCCGATCGGATCGAACCGCTAACTCTTTGCCTGCGCTACGGGCCTGGGCTCCAGCCGCTAAAAGTTGTTCACGAACGTCGCTCATACACTACACCGAAAGCCCTGGATCTGGGTTAGACGGAAAACCGGGTGCCGGCCGATCCTCCTTTAGCTGCTTCCAAGAGAACCCCGGGCCTTAGTCCGCTGCCGATTACGGTGGGAATCCCGGCTTGTCGCGCGCAATTTGCAGCCTCCAATTTGCTGACCATGCCGCCCCGTGAGTAGACACCCCCTTCCCTGGTCGCCAAAGATCTGACCGCTTCGATATCATTGACCTCTGCGATTCTGGTGCCGTCGCTGGCCAATAAGCCGTCCACACTGGTCAAGATCACCAGTAGCGCCGCCCGGCTTAGAATCGCGACCTCGGCTGAAAGCAGATCGTTGTCGCCAAAACTCAGCTCTTCCACGGCAACAGAATCGTTTTCGTTGATGATCGGGATGACGCCGCCGAATCGGAAGAGACGCTCCAGGGTGTTGCGAGCGTTGTCATATCGCATACGGCTATCGAGATCTTGATGAGTCAGCAGTAGTTGGGCGACCCCGAGATCATGCCGGCTGAAAAGCGTTTCATACAGACGCATCAGCCGCGATTGCCCGACAGCGGCGCAAGCTTGTATGGAGGGCAGATCTGTCGGCCGTTCATGAATCCCAAACTGCATCATTCCGGCCGCCACCGCGCCGCTACTAACCAAAACAATTTGGTGACCGGACGACGTCAGTTCTGCGACCTCGGCTGTCAGTCGACGTATCTGGGCAACATGAAGCCCGTCCCGAGTCGGCTTGGTCAAAATGCCGCTGCCGAACTTAACGACAATCCTTTTTTGCTTATCTGCCATCAGCTCCGAAATATACATGAAACGGCTAGGGCCGGTATGACTTATATGAAGTCGTCCGGCCCTTGTGTCCTGTATATTCCGGGGCTACGCAGCTTGCATCGCCCTCAAATGCATGCGCATTTGGGGGCGATGCTAGCTGTGAGTATTCTCGACCTCATTCGGAAAAAGGCTGAACTCCAACCAAACAATATCGCATTCGCTTGCGTCGAGTCCGGGGAAAGAATCACTTATGCCGATCTGGTCGCACGAGTAAACGCGGTAGCTGGCTGGCTGCAGGCCCGCGGCTGTGAGCCTTTTCAACGGTGCGGCTTGTGTTGTCCAGAAGGCCCCGAGTTTCTCATCAAGGCGCTAGGAATTTTGTCAGCCGGTTTGGCTGTGGCTCCCATCAGCGTCAACGTTCCTCCCAAAGAGATCGATCGCATCATCGGGGCGGCCGAACTGCACTGGCTACTAGCAGCCGACAAAAAGCTGGTCCGGTATCCTTTCGCGAAATTCGTAGACGCTCATGAGGACCGCAACTACCGGGCAACTCGCCCTGCATATATTCGATTCACTTCCGGCACTACCGGTCGCAGAAAAGGGGTTTTGCTCGGGCACGACACCATTCTAGATCGGCTGGCCACGGCTGACGCTGTTCTGAAAATTTCCCCTCAAGATCGAGTCTGGTTTCGTTTGCCAATGGCAGATCATTTCGTGGTCTCGATTCTTCTCTACCTATCCCGAGGGGCCACTGTCGTAACCGCCCAGACCGACAAGCCGGAGATTATGTCGCAGCTGGTGTCCGAGTTTCGGCCAACCATCATCTATAGCTCCCCGGAGTCCTACGCCGGTCTGATCGAAAATCTCAGAGACGATTTGACGTCCGTCCGGCTGGCAATCTGCACCACCACCTTATTGTCGCCCAAGATCCAAGCTTCGTTTCAGAACCGATTCGGCAAGCCGCTTAATCCGGCTTTGGGAATTATCGAAGTCGGCCTGGTGACACTGAATCAACATCCGGACAAGCCCGACTCGATTGGAAAACCGATGCCAGGGTATCAAGTGAAACTCAGGGATGAAAATGGAGAAGAAGTAGCACGAGGTGAACCCGGTGAACTCTACGTGAACGGACCCGGCCTTTTGGACGCCTATCTGGCGCCTTGGCGGCCAAAAGCCGAGATCTTGGGAAGTGATGGTTACGCCACCGGCGATTTCGCAACCATCGATGAGGCGGGCTGCCTGCGTCTGGTTGGACGGGGCAAAAACCGCCTGGAAGTAAACGGGCTGCAATTTTTCTGCGAAGAGTTGGAGCGAGTGATCAATAGCTACCCGGGAATACAGGAGAGCTTGGTTTTCATCGACCCAACGACTCGCACATTGTCGGCTGAGCTTGTTTCGCGGGACACGTCTTTTGAAGGACTAACCGATTTTCTGCAGCGCCGATTAGATCCACGGCAAGTTCCGCAGTCATTCCGAAGGGTCGAGGCACTACCGCGAACACCAAACGGGAAGTTGCTTCGGGCGGGGGGCGGCCTCGCCTGAAGCTCGTCCGCAATAGCAAATAGCAGATAGCAAACTTCGGCAAACAATTCGCCTAGGACTGCGACGCCCCTTTTGCTATTTGCTATTTTCTATTTGCTATTGCGGACGAGCTTCAGGCGAGTTCGCTACCCTGGCCATGCCCACTGCGCCGAACGTATCTAAGCCGCGGCAGACGATTGGATTTCGAACAGCGATCCTACAGCTGGTACTGGGGGCTCTCCTTTTCTCGGTCGGAACCATTGCGATCGTTGGCTACATCAATTCCGAACGCACTCTCGGGGAGATTCGACAAAAACATTTTAGCCTTGTGAGCCTCGCTCTTTCTCGCGAAGTGAGCCGGATCCTCGAGCCCGCCGAACGTATCCTGCCGGAGCTCAAGAATTTCACCGACCGGGGACTGATCAATCCATTAGACCCAGATCAGCTGGGGATTTTCCTCGCGGAGCGAGTCCGCCAGGAGGACAGCGTGGGTTGGCTCAGCTTTACGAACTCGGCCACTGGGGCCTTTACCGGGGCATGGCGAAACAGCGAGGGAGGAATTGAAGTTAGTCATTCCGACCCCACCCTAGACGATGGCCGGCCTAAGGAATTTCTCTTGAACCTGGATGGTTCGCACTCGGCGTTACCACCTCGAAACGCCAGTTCGTACGATGCTCGGACCCGTTCCTGGTATCAAAAGGCTGTCGCAGCCGGCGGTTGGATTGTGTGGACTCCGCCCCATAACTTCAACGAAGGGACTGCCGGCATCAGCGCGTGCATGGCGATCTACGAAAAAGGCCGATCGATCGGCGTGTTTACCACTGATTTTACTACCAGCGATATCAACGAATTCCTTAACCGGGTTATTCAGGAGCGGAAACTCCTGGTCTTTGTGGACACGCTATCAGGCGATTCGCTCGGGGTCGCCTCGGAAACGTCGCTTCCGAGCGACGCTCTGCTTGAGCAATCGAAAAAGCTCTATGCGCTCGACCAAACCAAAATTGAATCCGGGCGGATTAGCTTTCGTTCATTTCACCGCGATGGCGAGAACTATGTATCGGTGGTAACACCCTTTACCTTGCCGAGCGGACTGACTTTCCTCACTGGGGTGGTGGGACCTGAAAGCGATTTTCTTGGGTCTGCCCAGAGCAATCTCGCAGTAACCGCCATTATCGGGCTGGTCGCGCTGACGGCGGGCACGTTGTTTGCCATCTGGCTATCCCATCAGCTGGCCACGCCACTGACCAAGCTCAGTCACGATCTCGAACAGGTCGGGCGATTCGAGCTAACTAATCTGCCTCCGCCGAAATCCGCGGTTAGAGAAATCGCCATTGTCGGCGATTCCTTTGACCGGATGAAAGCGGGCCTGCGCTCGTTTGTGAAATACGTGCCTCGAGATGTGGTCAGAGAACTGATTCTGCAAAAGCAGGACGCGGCTCGCGGCGGTGCTCTCCGGCGGCTTACTCTGTTCTTTTCGGATGTCGCCGGCTTCACCGGGATCAGTGAGAACCTCGGTCCAACCGAGGTTCTTACGGAACTGGGTGACTATTTTGATTTGGTCACCGACATCGTTGTCGAAAAGTTCGGCGGCACCTTGGATAAGTTTGTTGGGGATGGGATCGTAGCGTTCTTCAATGCCCCGGCCACGATTGAACGACATGCCGAGGTCGCCTGCGAAGCTGCTTTGGAGGTGGTCAACCGGTTGTCAGATCTAGAAGTTGCGCGGCGCGCCGCGGCTCGACCTATCTTTCGAACCCGCATCGGCTTGCATACCGGCGAGGTGCTAGTAGGCAACATGGGCACCCAACGCCGCCTCTCCTACTCGGCGATCGGCGATGCGGTCAACCTGGCCAGCCGCTTAGAGGGATTAAACAAGCTTTACGGCACTTTGATCTTGGCGAGCGACCAAACGCGCATCGAAGCTGGCGACCGATTCGAGTGGAGGTATATCGATCGAGTAGCCGTCCTTGGCCGCAGCCAGAGCACAGACATCTTTGAGTTACTGGGCGAACGGGGCACTGTCTCGTCCAGCAAACAGGAGATCCGCGATGAGTACGAGGCGGGTTTGAGGAAGTACTTCGATGGCGATTTCCGTGAGGCCGCTATTAGCTTTACCGGGGTACTAACCCACAAGCCGTTCGATAGAGCCAGCCAGGTCCTTCTGGTCCGGTGCAATGAGCTGGCGCTCCGCCCTGTACCGAGCCTGTGGTCTGGTATCTATGAGATGCTTGAAAAGTAAGGGTTCACCGTT
>Ga0073928_10011709_pt1 | contig 10190 bp, 5 predicted proteins | sample PaiPotPPA55metaG_FD_76969 | JGI IMG/M metagenome (GOLD analysis project Ga0073928, IMG submission 76969) | Iron sulfur acid spring bacterial and archeal communities from Banff, Canada, to study Microbial Dark Matter (Phase II) - Paint Pots PPA... ... | reverse complement strand
TGCTACAGCGTGCGGTGGCAGCCGGCGTGATCCGTGCCGACATAGACCCCGAAGACCTTCTCCGTGCCCTGGTCGGCATGTGCTACGCCCACGACAGGCCGGGTTGGCAAGCCAAGGTGCTGCACTTGGTCGATGTCTTCATCGATGGACTATGCCGGCGGCCCGATAGGAGACGCGATCGACAGGCTCGTGACGCTGCTCGAGCCCCGCAGCCCTGATCTCCGCTGTCCACCACCCTACCTCGCCGTTCGGTGGCCCGAGCGGGAGTGGCCGTTGAGGGCCAGAGACCAATTCCGGCCGCCAAGCCTGACCGGCCGCTGTCGATTGGTGAAGCGACCTTCGCCGGGGCGGCCCCTCGTCGAGTGCTGCCCGCTGCAACTAACCTGTGCTTCCTTGGCAGACCTGACCTGACCGGAGCCGGTTTGACAGCGAGACACTTCCGAGAATTCGCCCGATTGGCGTAGAACATCTGCGTGCGCACCTTGACGGCCGCGACAGGCGCCGCGACCGCAAACTTGGAGGAGGCTACCATGCCGTTCTATCAAAAGGGCGATATTCGCATTTGCTACGAGGAGGTCGGCTCCGGCTTCCCGCTGCTGGTCACTCCCGGCGGCGGCCTCAATTCCCGCGTTAGCAACTGGCCGACCGCGGTGATTAACGCGATGGAAGAGTTCAAGAACGACTTCCGCTGCATCACGATGGACCAGCGCAATGCCAATGGCGGCGAATCCACCGGCCCAGTGCAGGTCGATAACCCGTGGGATGCGTTCGCCGACGACCAGCTCGGGCTGATGGACCACCTCGGCATCCGCGAATTCTTTTATATGGGCTACTGCATCGGCGGCTGCTTTGCCGGGAAGCTGCTGCAGCGGGCGCCCAACCGCGTCGTGGCCGCGGTGTTCTGCCAGAGCGTCGGCCATCGGCCGGAAAACCCGACCGTCATGTACCGCCATAGCAAAGAGAACTGGATGCCCGACTTCATGAAGCGGCGGCCCGAGGTGTCGATGGACTCGATCGAGAAATACCTGCACAACCTATACGCAGTGCAGGCCGATTTCCTGTACAGCGTGTCGCGTGACTTCATCAGGAACTGCCCCACGCCGATGCTGGTGCTACCGGATGACGTACCAGGGCATCCCCTACAGACGTCGATTGATGTCGCCTCGCTGGCGCCGAACGCCGAGATCACGGTTTACCCATGGAAGGAGCCGGAGGAGTTGAGAAAACGCACGATCGACCGGGTGCGCCGCTTCTTAAAAGCATACATCCCGATGCGCGTGGCGGCGCAATAGTCGGCGGTTTCCGTCAACCAGTCGTCCCGGTGAAACCGGGGCGGCAAAATACCGCGCTCGCTACCCGACCGGCGGACTCGCCCCGGCCGCCGCGCGGATGGCCGGGACAGGCCCGGCCAGGACGGCAAAGTGTTTCGGTCGAGGATCGTTTCGCGCTAGGCTCGATGGATGTGCGCCGACATCGCTTCCTCCCCTCATCCCGACGGCCGGACGCGCTGCCCCTGGCCCGGCACGGACCCGCTCTATGTCGCCTACCACGACGAGGAATGGGGCGTGCCGGAGTTCGATAGTCGCGCACTGTTTGAGAAACTGATCCTCGACGGGTTCCAGGCCGGCCTTTCCTGGATCACGATCCTGCGCAAGCGCGACGCCTTCCGGGCCGCCTTCGCCAATTTCGATCCCGCGAAGATCGCCTGCTTCAACGCCAAGAAGATTGCGGCGCTGATGGACAACCCCGGCATCATCCGCAACCGCGCCAAGATCGAGGGGACGGTCGCTTCCGCACGGGTCTACGTGGAGATCGAGGCGCAGGAAGGTTTTTCCGATTTCGTGTGGAAGTTCTTCGATGGACGGCCGCAGCAGAACGGCTTTCACACGAGGGCTCAGATCCCCACGCAGTCGGCAAAATCGGTGGCGTTGTCGAAAGGGCTCAAGGACCGCGGCTTCAAATTCTGCGGCCCGACAATCGTCTATGCCTTCTGCCAGGCCACGGGAATGGTCAATGATCACCTCGTCTCGTGCTGGCGGCACGAGAGCTGCGCCGCGCTTGCCGCGCCGCCTGCCGGCCGCCCGCGATGACAGCGCCGGGGCTAGAAAACGCCAGCGTCCTGATCTCGATGCTCTCGCGGAAACGGGGGTTGGGCAGCGAGGTCGGGTCGTCGAATGTGGTGTGTGCGGCCCAGACGGGCAGGTCGTCATGGAGCCATCGAGTATCTCGGTGCAGGCGCGGAGCGTGTCCTTCTGAGTGACATACGAGCCGGGTCGCCTGGTCCAAGGCTCGGCGCAGCAGAACGGCTGGGCGAAGAAGTTCCGGGGCCGCACTTCTGATAGTCTCGCGTCAGCCACTGTCGGACGCTGCTCGAAGCTCTATCCGGCGGCGTCAACCACGGCCCCGGTCGCCGCCTGGCGCAAGCGGCTTATCATGAGATAGACGGCAGGGGTCGTATAGAGGGTCAGCAGCTGCGACGCGATCAGGCCGCCGACCACGGCGATGCCGACCGGTTGGCGGATCTCGTAACCAGGTCCGGTTCCCAGCGCCAGCGGCACCGCGCTGAGCGCCGCCGCCAAGGTTGTCATGACAATCGGCCGGGCCCGTGACTGCGCTGCCCGCAGGATCGCCTGTTGCGGCGACAGGCCCTCGTTGCGCTCCGCGGCCAGAGCGAAATCCACCATCATCACCGCGTTCCGCATCGCCATGCCGACGACCAGGATGCAGGCAATCGTCGTCATCAGGGTGAACGGGGTCGCCGTCAGCCACAGCGCCAACAGCGCGCCGAATGCCGCGGAGGGCAGCACCGACAGGATCGTAAGAGGGTGGGCGAAGCTCTCGTAGAGCATGCCGAGCACGATGTAGACGGCGAACACGGCGATCAAGAACAGCGCCAGTTGGCGATTGCCGGTCTTTGCCGCCTCGCCGGCTTCGCCGCGAAACCCGGCGCGAATGTCGTCCGGCAGATGAACCGTCGTTTCGAGCTGGCGGATCACGGCAATGGCCTTGCCGATGCTGATCCCGGGTGCGGTGTCAAACGAGATCGTCACCGATGGGAACTGCCCATCATGCCGCATCCACATCGTGCCGTGCCGGCGCGTCAGCTTCGTCAGGGCAGCGAGCGGCACCTCCTTGCCGGCGGTGCCCGGGACGAACACGTGCTGCAGGACAGACGGGTCGGCTTGCGCGGCGCGGTCGACTTCGAGGATCACCCGCGAAAAATTGTGCGGCAGGTAGATCGTCTTGATCTGGCGCTGGCCAAAGGCGTCGTACAGGGTATTGTCGATCCCAAGTGGCGTGACGCCGAGGGCGGCAGCACGCACCCGGTCGGCTTCGAGCGTCGCCTCCAGCCCGCTTTCCTCGTTGTCACCGATGACATCGACAAAGGTGTCGCGCATCGCGGCGATGCGACGTCGCATCAGGTCGGCCCAGCGGTAGAGCTGCACCGGATCTTCTGCGGTCAGCGTGTACTGGTAGCGGGATGCCGAGCCCTGCACGCCGAGAGCAAGATCCTGCACCGGGGTGAAAAACACCCGAACGCTCTCGATATGCGCCATGCGGTCGCGCAGACGGTCAACCACCTGCTGGACGCTAACCCGGCGTTGGTCGAGAGGCTTGAGCCCGACCATGATCTGGCCGCTGCTCAACACCGAGCCATTGTCGGTGCCGATGTAGGAGCTGAGCCCCTCGATTGCCGGATCGTCGAGAATCGCGGCGATAACCTCGCGCTGGATCTTTTGCATCGCCGTAAACGAGACGTTGGCCAGCGTGATCGCGCGGAGATAGAGGATGCCGGTGTCCTGGGTCGGCATGAACGCCTTGGGAAGCGCGAGATAAATCGACACGGTGCCGCCAGCGACGCCGAGCGTCAGCAGCAGCGCGATCCCGCGGTGCTGCAGCATCCAGCCCAGGCTTGCCGCGTACGCGGTGGCAGCCCACGTGACCCGACGAGTGCCCGACGCCGCTTCCGACAAGAGGCGCCTGCACAGCATCGGCGTCAGGGTAAGCGACACGATTGCCGAGAAGACGATCACCGCGACCAGGGTCATGCCGAACTCGCGAAAATAGCGGCCGACCACGTCGGGCATGAACAGCACAGGGATCAACGCCGCGACCAATGCCGCGGTAATGGCAAGGATCGTGAAGCCGATTTGCCTGGTTCCATTCAACGCGGCGGACGCGGCCCCTTCGCCCTCGTCGCGGCGGCGCAGGATGTTCTCGATCACGATTACCGCGTCGTCGACGATAAAGCCGACCCCGACGGTGAGCGCCATCAGTGACAGATTGTCGAGCGTGTAGCCGATGGCCTTCATCGCGGTGACCGTCGCCGCGAGCGCGACCGGGATCGTCAGCGCCGGGATCACCGTAAGCGACAGCCGCTTCAGGAATAGTGCGACGACGGTGATGACCAGCACGATTGCCAGGATGATCGTCGCCTGCACGTCGGCGATAGAGGCGCGGATCAACAGAGTGCGGTCGTAGACGATGTGCAGCTTGATCGCCGGCGGAAGCCAGCTTTCGATCTGAATTAGAGCCGCTTTGACGGCATCGACGGTTTCGACGACATTGGCGTCGGGCTGTTTCATCACCCACAGCGAGACGCCGGGCTGGTCGTCATACCATCCGGCCAACCGCGTATTGATGACGCTGTCGACGACCTCGGCAACGTCTCCAAGCCTCAGCGGCGCTCCGTTGCGCCACGCCACCGTGATGTCGCGGTATTCCGCCGCTCGGAACAGCTGGTCGTCGGCCCCGACCGACCAGGTGCTGCCATCTGCTGCGATCGTGCCCTTGGGCAGGTTCATCGTCGCCGCGCGGACTGCCTGGCGCACTTGCTCCAGCGACAGGTTCATGTTCGCCAGCAGCCGTGGCGACGCACGGATGCGCACGGCGGGCCGCTCGGCGCCGGCGACGTTGACCTTGGCGACACCCGGCAGCTGCGACAGCTTTTGGGCGATGACGCTGTCGGCGTAGTCGTACATGACCTTGGGTTCAACGATGTCGGAGGTCAGCGAAATGGCGATGACGGCCCAGCCCGACGGGTTTGCCTTCCAGTACACGGGCGGCTGCGGCAGATCCTTTGGCAGGTTGGGCTCGGCAGCATTGATCGCCGCCTGCACCGCCGCCGCCGCGGCGTCGATGTCCCGAGCCAGCTCGAACTGCACGGTGATCTGGGTGCCGCCGGTTGCGCTGAACGATCCCATCTCGGCGATGCCGGGGATGATGCCGATCTGGCGTTCGAGGGGCTGCGCCAATGAGCTCGCGATCGTATCGGCGCTGGCGCCTGGAAGCCCGCTCCAGATACCGATCGTCGGCCGATCGACCGATGGGAGTGCGGCGATCGGCATATGGGTATAGGCGACGACGCCGAGCAGTAACACGCCGAGCGCCAGCAGCGTGGTCGCTACCGGCCGCAGGATCGGCGCGCTGAACGGGTTCATGCCGGTGTTGCCAGCCGGGTCGGTCGGCGCCGGAACCGTTGCTGAAGCCAGGAAAAGCCGAGATAGATGACCGGGGTCGTGTAGAGCGTCAGGAATTGGCTAAACAGCAGCCCGCCGACGATCGCAATGCCGAGCGGCCGGCGCAGCTCCGAGCCGGTGCCCGTGCCGACCGCGAGCGGCAAGGCGCCAAGCAATGCCGCCATCGTCGTCATCATGATCGGGCGGAAGCGCAGCAGACAGGCCTGGCGGATCGCCTGCTCCGGCGGCATCCCCTCCAACCGCTCGGCCTGCAGCGCGAAATCGACCATCATAATCGCGTTCTTCTTGACGATGCCGATCAACAGGATGACTCCGATCAGCGAGATCAGGTCGAGCGGCTTTCCAAACAACATGAGTGCCAAGAGGGCGCCCACCCCCGCCGACGGCAGGGTCGAGAGGATCGTCACCGGATGAATGAAGCTCTCGTATAGCACTCCGAGCACGATGTAGACGGTGACGATTGCCGCCAAAATCAGCCAGCCCTCGTTGCGCAATGAGGCCTCGAACTCGGCTGCGGCGCCGGACAGGCTCGCGCTGATTGTCTCCGGCAGCCCGATTTCCCGCTCGGCGTCGTGGAGCTCCGCGATTGCCTGGCTCAGCGAGGCGCCGGCCGCCAGGTTGAACGAGATCGTCGTCGCCGGGAACAGGCCTTGATGGGTGATGGCGAGCGGTGCCAGGCGGCGCTCGGCACGGACGACCGCGGCGAGCGGGACAGCGGGCGATGCCTGGCGGAAGCCTCCCGCGATCCCGCTCACCGACTCGTCGCTGCTCGCCGCCTGCGAGGCGGCCTGGGTGATATACACCCGGTTCAACACGCCGACATCGCTGCGTTGCGCCGGGTCGAGCTCCAGGATTACGTGATACTGCGTCAGCGGGCCATAGATCGTGGCGATCTCCCGCTGCCCGAAAGCGTCGTACAAAGTCTGGTCGATGGCTGCGAGGGTGACGCCGTACCGCGCGGCAGCGGCACGGTCGACCGTCAGCATCAGCTGCAGTCCCTCTTCTTGCTGGTCGCTGGTCGCGTCCGCGATCGCGCGGCGGTCGCGCAGGGCCGCGACGAGCCGGGCGCTGTAGCGCCCGAGCTCAATCGGGTCGAGGCTTTGCAACACGTATTGGTACTGGGTGCGCGAGGCACGGGTCTCGATCGTCACATCCTGGACCGGCTGCAAGTGCAAGGTGATGCCCGAAAGCGCGGCGACGGCGCGCCGCAAGCGTTCCATGACCTGTTCGGCGTCCGCTCGGCGTCGGTCGGGTGGCCCGATGTCGATGTAGGGCCGGCCGCTGTTGAGGGTCGAATTTACTGTGCCGACACCGACAAAGCTGTCGACGGCAACGACGTCCTTGTCTTTGCGGATGATATCGGCAAGCGTGCGCTGGCGCTCCGCCATCGCGGCGAAGGATATGTCCTGCGCGGCATCGGTAACGCCGACCAGCAGCCCCGTGTCTTGGACCGGCAGAAACCCCTTTGGGATCGCCAGGTAAAGCCAAAGCGTGGCGATCAGGGTCAGGAACGTGAAACCGAGCGTGGCGGTGCGATGGCGCAGCACCCAATCGAGCCCGGCCAGATAGCCGGCGCTCATGCGGTTGTGGAACCGCTCGCTCCAACCGAACAGCCCGCCAGTCCGGCGATCGGGCGGGTCGGCGTGCAGCAGCCGCGCGCACATCATCGGCGTCAAGGTCAGCGACACGGCCGCCGAGATCAGCACCGCCAAGGACAAGGTGATCGCAAACTCGCGAAACAGTCTTCCGACAACGCCGCCCATCAGCAGCAGCGGCAGGAACACGGCAATCAGCGAGATCGTCAGCGAGACTACCGTGAAGCCGATCTGCCGCGCCCCCTTGAGGGCGGCAGCGAGCGGCGGCTCGCCAGCCTCGACGTAGCGGGCAATGTTCTCGATCATCACGATCGCGTCGTCGACGACAAACCCCGACGCGATCGTCAGCGCCATGAGTGACAAATTGTCGAGGGTGAAGCCGCACGCCGCCATGCCGCCGAAGGTGGCGACCAGCGACACCGGCAGCGCGATGCTCGGGATCACCGTCGCCCACAGGCGTCGCAGGAACAAGAAAATCACCAGGACCACAAGAACGACGGTCAGCACCAGCGTGAACTGCACATCGGCGATTGCGGCCCGTATCGTGACGGTGCGGTCGGAGACGACCGAGACCTTCAGCCCCGGCGGCAGCGTAGCCCGCAGTTTCGGGAGCAGGGCTCGGACGGCATCGACGACCTCGATCGTGTTCGCGCCCGGCTGGCGCTGCACGTCGAGAATGACCGCCGGCTTGTCGTCGTACCACGCAGCGAGTTCGGCGTTTTCGACCGCGTCGATGGCGCGGCCGATGTCGCGCAGCAGCACCGGTGCGCCGTTGCGATAGCCGATCACGGCCTCTTCGTAGGTGCTCGCGGTGAACAGCTGGTCGTTGGCGCCAAGTTGAAATGCCTGATGCGCGCCATCGAGCTGGCCTTTGGGCAGGTCGGTCGTCGTTGCCGTCACGGCGCGCCGAACGTCCTCGAGCGACAGCCCCAGCCCGGCCAGCCGCGCAGCGTCGACCTGCAAACGCACCGCGCGAGTTTGGCCCCCCTCGACGGTCACGGCGCCGACCCCGGAGACCTGCGACAGTTTTTGCACGATCGTCGTCGCCGCCATGTCATTGACCTCGTGCAGCGGCATCGTCTCGGAGGTCAGCGCCAGGATCAGCACGGGTACGTCGGCGGGGTTGACCTCCTGATAGGTCGGGGGACCCAGCAACAATGCGATCGGGACCCAGCCCGAGGCGGCGTTGATAGCCGACTGGACGTCCTGCGCAGCGGCGTCGATGTTGCGCGCCAGATCGAACTGCAGCGTGATCTGGCTGGTGCCGGCAGCGCTGACCGAGTTCATCACCGTCAGCCCGGAAATCTGCCCGAAATAGTGCTCGAGCGGCGCCGTGATCGAGGTTTCGACGACATCGGGCGAGGCGCCGGGGTAGCTCGTCACCACCTCGATCGTCGGAAAATCGACGTTGGGCAACGCCGCCACCGGCAGGACCCGGTAACCGAGCAGCCCGAGGGCGACGATCGCGACAATCAGCAGGGTCGTCGCAATTGGACGCAGGATGAACGGGGCAGACATGGCCGGTCGCGCCCCGGGCTCAGTCGGAGCTCGCCGGTTTCGGCTCGTCCTCGCGCCGGATGATCTCCACGCGGCTGCCGCCTTCGAGGCGGAAATGCCCGTCGGTTACGACCTCGGCACCGGCCGCCACGCCTTTTTCGATCAGCACTCGCCCGGCGACCGCCGGGCCTGTCGTCACGCCGCGGAACTCCGCGGTCTCGTTCGCCTTGACCAGCCAGACGAAATCGCCGCGAGGACCGTGGCGCAGCGCCGCCGCTGGCACCGTAACCCCGCCTTTGCGCACATCGACTGTGACGCGGCCGTTGACGAAATTCCCCGGCCAAAGTTTGAAGTCGGCGTTCGGAAAGCTGGCCTTCAATTTTATCGTCCCGGTCGCCGGGTCGACCTGATTGTCGACGAGGTCGATCCTGCCCTGATCGAGCGCCGTCTCGTTGTCGGCCGCCAGGGCGGTCACCGGAGCGCTCGCCCTGCCGAGTGTCAGACCGGACTGAGTCACCGCGCTCGCCGCATAAGTGAAAACCACGGAGATCGGCTGGAGCTGGGTGATGACGACGATCGGGTTGGTATCCGACGCATGGACGAAATTACCCTGGTCGACCTGACGGATGCCGACGCGCCCGGCGATCGGGGAGCGGATCGTCGTGTAGCCGAGTTGGGTGCGCGCGTAGTCGATCTGTGCCTCGTCGCTATCGATCTGGGCACGGTACTGGTCGACCAGCGCCTGCTGCTGATCGACTTGCTGGCGGCTCGCGAAATTCCTCTGGACAAGGTCCGCGTAGCGCTTGAGGTCGAGCAACGCGCCGGCCAGTTGGGCCCGGTCCTTGGCGCGGGTCGCCTCGGCCTGCCGCAGCTGCGCGGCGAAGGGGCGCGGATCGATCACCGCCAGCGGGTCCCCGGCGCTGACGTCTTGTCCTTCCTGGAAGAGGATCTGGGTGATTTCGCCGTCGACGCGGCTACGGACGGACACAGTGTTGTAGGCCTGCACCGCGCCGATGCCCGAGAGGTAGACCGGCACGTCTTCGACCCGAGCCGTGGCCACCGAAACCGGCACAGGTGCGGTCGCGCGTGGCGGCGGGGCTGTCGGCGCAGCGGCCCACGGCAACGTATCGACGAACGCCCGCACGCGCAGCGTATCGACCGGCAGGACTCCGAAGGATAGGGCAGTCGCGACGCCGAGCGTGAACAGCCCTGAAACGACTACCGCCGCACGCCGCATGGAATCGACCAAAGCTGGGTCAACCGCCAGCTGAAACTATGCGAAAGTCGTCCCGCTGCCAAGGCGAGGCAACGAGCGCGAGGCTATGGACCTGCTGGCCGCGATCAACCCCTTCCGGGGGTGCCGCCGGGCTTCGTTTCGGCATGCTGGTCGGCTTGAGCTGCGTGGGTGGCGGCTCCTTGATGACACCGCTTCTCGTGCTGGTGTTCGGGGGTGCAAGCGACGACCGCGGTGGGACCGATCTCCTTTTCACGGGCACCGGACCGGCGGCCTTGACCCTGCTCACGACCCAACGCCCAGCGAGCCGAAGCGCGAACTGCTCGCGCCGGTCTAAGGTTGGTTCACCGAGGCCACGGCCGCGACACCGCAGCGCCGCCCAGG
>Ga0073928_10011708_pt1 | contig 10191 bp, 6 predicted proteins | sample PaiPotPPA55metaG_FD_76969 | JGI IMG/M metagenome (GOLD analysis project Ga0073928, IMG submission 76969) | Iron sulfur acid spring bacterial and archeal communities from Banff, Canada, to study Microbial Dark Matter (Phase II) - Paint Pots PPA... ... | reverse complement strand
CGGAATCGCCGGTCGTCTGGGTCGAGCCGATGTCGGCACTGGCGGCCAGCACGATCAGCGCGGCGCCGACGGCGGTGGCAATCGTTTGCACGAGGGGCATGCCTGGCGAACAGAATGGCGGGCGGCGGGGTTCCCACCGCTGGTGGAAGTTGAGTCGGCCGGTGCCCCTTTTATTGGGCCGCAGCGCGCCGCCGGCGCCGATGGTTGCGGCGGCGGGAGGGTGCTTTTGCCAGGTCCTGCTCGCGTCGCAGAAAGGCCGGAAGATCGGCACGCCGGTCGCGGCGCCGAGGCTCGTCCGCTGCCGCGAGCGGGGTCGGCCGCTGCGGTACCTGCGCAGGACGAGGGCGGTCGTTGAGGCTGGTCGGGCCCAGCGCGAACGGCAGCACCCGGATCGGCAGGCGGATCAGCTTTTCGATGTCGCGCAAATAGGCGCGCTCCTCGCCGCTGCAGAAGGCGATGGCCGAGCCTTCGGCGCCGGCCCGGGCGGTGCGGCCGATGCGATGGACATAATCTTCCGGCACGTTCGGCAATTCGAAATTGATCACGTGCGACACGCCGTCGACATCGATGCCGCGGGCGGCGATGTCGGTCGCGACCAGCACCCGCGTGCGGCCGCCGCGGAACCCGGCGAGGGCGCGCTCGCGCTGCGGCTGCGATTTGTTGCCATGGATGGCGTTTGCCTCGATGCCGTCGGTGGCGAGGTGGCGGACGACGCGGTCGGCGCCGTGCTTGGTGCGGGTAAAGACGAGGACCCGCTCCAGCGCCGGGTCTCGCAGCAGCCGCGCCAGCAATTGCCGTTTCTGCTCGGCCGGGACGAACACGACCGCCTGATCGACGCGCTCGACCGTGGTCGCGACCGGTGCGACCGCAACCTCGACCGGATCGTCGAGGTAGTCCTCGGCCAGCGCGGCGATCGCCTTCGGCATCGTCGCCGAAAACAACAGGGTCTGGCGCTCTGGCGGCAGCAATTTGACGATCCGCTTCAGCGCGTGGACAAAGCCGAGGTCGAGCATGCGGTCGGCCTCGTCGAGCACCAGGATCTCGACCTTTGCCAGGCTCAATGAGCGGCGGTCGATCAGGTCGAGCAGCCGCCCGGGAGTGGCGACGAGGATGTCGACCCCGGGCGCCAGCTGCCGCTGCTGCGCGCCGAGCGGGACGCCGCCGAAGACGGTCGCGGTCGATAGCCGCAACTGGCCGCGATAGCTGCGGAAGCTGTCGGCGATCTGGCTGGCCAATTCGCGGGTCGGGCTCAGCACCAGGGCGCGGCAGGCGCGCAATGTGCGGACCCGGGTCTCGCCCGAAAGGCGCTGCAGGATCGGCAGGGCAAAGGCGGCGGTCTTGCCGGTCCCGGTCTGGGCGATGCCGCAGAGGTCGCGGCCGGCGAGGATCGGCGGGATCGCCTGGGATTGGATCGGGGTCGGGATGGTGTAGCCTTCAGCGGCAACGGCCTGGAGCAGCGGCGCGATCAGGCCGAAATCGGTAAAACTGGGCAAATGATTGTTCCTTGGAGCAAGACCCATGCGGTCGCGCTGCGGACAACGCAAGCGCGGAACCGGGTCGGGAGACGACCCGCGTGACCAGGGGCTGTCCGGATGTGGGCAAGGAATAAAGATCGGACCCAGTCCCCACCGCATCGGGCGGGGTCGCTCACGCAGATCCGATCACGTGACTCGAAACGAGAGCACGAACGATGCCCGCCCTATATGCCCACCGCTCGTGGCAACATCAAGGCGCGTTTTCGCGCAGGGCTGCCGGAAGGGCGATGTCGAGCCAGCCGCGTTCGGTGACCGCGGCGGCGTCGCCGGGGCGCAGCAGCACCGTGGTCATCGCCGATTCGACGATCGCCGGGCCGGCGATCGTCTGGGCCGGCGCCAGCGCGTCGAAGGCGTAGACCGGCGCCTCGGTCCAGTCGTCGAGGTAGACCCGGCGGCTGCCGCGCGGCGGCTGCGGCGGCGCCGCCGGCAAGGCCGGCTCCTGCGGCAATTCCTCGAGCACGCCGGAAACGGTCACGCGGGCGTTGACCAGCACCGCCTCCTGCTCGGGCAGCGAATAGGTGTAGAGCGCCTCGTGGCGGCGATGGAAGCGTTCGGCGATCTGCGGCAGCGGGTCGGCGGCGCGCCAGTCCACATCATCGAGCGCCACGGTGACCTCGAACACCTGCTCGCCATAGCGCATGTCGGCGGCGCGGCTGGTCTTCGCCGTGCCGTCGAAAGACGCGCGCAGCCGGGCCAGCCCATCCGCCTCCATGTCGTCGTAGAGCTGCTTGACCGCGGCGCCGTCGAGCGCGCCGGTGTCGCCGATATGGCTGCGGGACACTTCGAAGCGCAGGTCGGTCGCCAGCATGCCCCAGGCCGACAGCACGGCGGCGACCCGCGGCACGATCACGCGGCGCAGATCGAGCTGGCGGGCGATCTCGGTCGCATGCAGCCCGGCGGCGCCGCCGAAGGCGAACAGCGCGAAGCGGCGCGGGTCGACGCCGCGGCGGACCGACACCAGCCGCACCCCCTCGGCCATGTTGGTGTTGACGACGCGGTGGATGCCGCGCGCCGCCGCGACGCGCGATACGCCAAGCGCTCCGGCGATGCGGTCGACCGCGGCTTCCGCCGCGGGGCGGTCGAGCCGGCGCGCGCCACCGAGGAATGTCGCCGGGTCGAGATAGCCGAGCACGAGGTTGGCGTCGGTCACCGTGGCCGCTGTGCCGCCATGGCCGTAGCAGGCCGGCCCCGGCATCGCCCCGGCGCTGGCCGGCCCGACATGCAGAATGCCGCCGGCATCGACCCGGGCGATCGAACCGCCGCCGGCGCCGATCGAGGCGATGTCGAGGCTGTTCAGGGCGATGCGGTGGCCGCCGACGCGGCGATCGGCGACCAGCGTAGCCTCGCCCTGCACGACCAGGCAGATGTCGGTGCTGGTGCCGCCCATGTCGAACGGGATCAGGTCGGGAACGCCCGCGAACCGGGCGGCATAGACGCTGCCGGCGACGCCGCCGGCGGGACCGGACAAGACCGCGCCGGCGGCGAGCCGCCCGGCCGCGGCGATCGGCACGACCCCGCCATGCGACTGCATGATCAGGGTCGGGCCGCGGTAGCCGGCCTCGGCCAGGCGGGCTTCGAGCCGCGCCAGATAGCGCGACAGCACCGGCCCGACATAGGCGTTGACCACGGTCGTCGAGACCCGCTCGAACTCCTTGATCTGCGGCAGAACTGCGGACGACAGCGAGACGTAGGCGCCGGGCAGGGCGCGGGCGAGCGCCGCGGCGGTTGCCTTCTCGTGGGCCGGGTCGCGCCAAGCATGCAGGTAGCAGATTGCGACGGCCTCGACCTCGGTGGTTTTGAGGGCGGCGATCGCCTGTTCCAGCGAGGCCGGATCGAGCGGCGTCTCGATGCGGCCGTCGGCCCGGATGCGCTCGCGCACCCCGAGCCGCAACGGCCGCGGCACCAGCTGCTCGGGCGGCGGCATGCGGAGGTTGTAGCGGTCGTCCTTCAACCCCTCGCGCATCTCGATCACGTCGCGGTGGCCCTCGGTAGTCAACAGGCCGACCCTGGCGCCCTTGCGTTCGAGCAGCGCGTTGGTGGCGACCGTAGTGCCGTGGACGATGCGGTCGATCTCGGCCAGCAGCGCCGGCCGGGCCAATCCCAGCAGCCGGCCCAGCTCGTTCAGCCCGTCGAGCACCCCGAGCGACGGGTCTTCCGGGGTCGAGGGCACCTTGGCCAGGGTCGTCCCGCCCGCGTGGTCGATTGCGACAAGGTCGGTGAAGGTGCCGCCGACATCGATGCCGATGCGGTACATGGCCGGCTAAATCGGTGCGGAAGCCCCTCTCCCGCACCGCGGGAGAGGGTGGCCGAGGCGATAGCCGAGGCCGGGTGAGGGTGCCAAGGCGTTCACGGCCCTCACCCTCCCACGCCTTCGGCGTGGGTCCCTCCCTCTCCCGCAGTACGGGAGAGGGGCTTATCGGCGGTTGTCGCAAACCCGGTCTCGCTATCCCGCACCCGGTCTTCGGCGTGGCGTTGCGACGGGTCGCCCCAGCCGCCGCCGCCGCCGGATTCGAGGACGAGGCGGTCGCCGGGGCGGATCACCAGGCCGGTCTCCTTGGTGCGGATCGGGCGCGGGTCCTGGTTGCCGGAATGGAGCAGGTAGCGGTGCGGCAGCCCGTCGGCGCCGCCGAGGATGCCGCAGGCGCCGTATCGGACCCCGTCGCCGGCGGTGTTGCCGATCGCCGGCTCCTCGGTCTCGACGACCATCTCGACGATGCCGCCGGGCCCGCCGCGATAGCGGCCGTCGCCGCCCGAATCGGGGCGGAATTCGTGGGTCTTGAAGAACAGCGGGAAGCGGACCTCGGTCACTTCCAGGCTGCCGAATTTGATGCCGCCGGCGGCCTGCCACTCGCCGCCGCCGGGCCAGCCGTCGCCCGCGATGGAGGCACCGCCGCCTGGACGAGCCTGGAAGAAATGCCAGATGAAGGGTTTGGGCGCCTTCGCGCGCGGGTCCTTGCCCTGGATCGCGATGCGGAAGCGGCGGCCCCAGCCGGCCATTGCCCGCTCGGGGCAGGCCGGCGCCAGCGCCTTGACGATCGCCTCGACGATCTCCTGGCCGCAATGGTTGGTCGCCAAGGTCACCGGCGCGCCGGGGTTGGCCCAGACCACGGTGCCGGGCCTGGCGATCAGCTCGATCGGGCGGAAGGTGCCGTCGTTCTTCGGCGTATCCGGGTCGATCAGGTAGGAGAGGGCGACGACGACCGCCGAATACGTATTCGGGTAGGACGAGTTGATGAAGCTCGTGACCTGGTCGTGACTGTCGCTGAGGTCGATCTTGAGGTCGCTGCCGCGCTTGGTGACGGTGGCGCGGATGTGGATGTCGTCGTTGCCGCGGCCGTCATCGTCGAGCAATGCCTCGCCGCGATAGACGCCGTCCGGCCATTCGGCGATCACCGCGCGGGTCTGGCGCTCGGCGCCGTCGAGCACCGCCTCGATCGCGGCATGTGCCGTCTCCCAGCCGAATTCCTGCGCCAATGCGAGAAAGCGGCGTTCGCCGACATGGGCCGAGCCGATCATCGCCGCCAGATCGCCCTGGAAGTCGCGCGGGTGGCGGACATTGGTCGCGATCATCTGCATCACGTCGCGCCGCACCTGACCGCGGTCGTACAGCTTCAAGGGCGTGATGCGGATGCCTTCCTGCCAGATTTCGGTGGCGCTGGCGTTATAGGCGCCGTGCGTCGCGCCGCCGATGTCGCTCTGGTGCGCGCGGTTGATCGACCAGAAACGCGGCCGGTCTCCCTCGAAGACCGGCACGAACGCGGTCAAATCCGGCAGGTGGTTGCCGCCGTGATAGGGGTCATTGAGCAGGAACACATCGCCCCGATGGATGTCGTCGCCGAAGAACTCGGTGACGGCGCGGGCGGCGAAGGGCAGCGCGCCGACATGGATCGGCACATGCTCGGCCTGGGCGATCAGGTGGCCGTCGAGGCCGCAGATCGCGGTCGAGAAATCGCGGCTCGAATTCAGGATCTGCGAGTAGGAGGTGCGCAGCATCGCCTCGCCCATCTCCTCGACGATCGCGAGCAGGCGGTGCTGCACGACTGAGACGACGATCGGGTCGACGCGATTTGTCACCGCTCGCTCCAACGAAGGGGGAAAGGCAGGAGGCGCAGTGTGGGCGGCTGTCTGACGAAAGAAAAGGGCGGCCGACCGCGCGCGTCACTGCTCGATGGCTTCGGGGAACACCATGATGAAGCTGAAATCCATCCACGGCCCCTGCATCCGCGGCGGCAGCGGCGGGTATTGGCCGACCGCGAACACCATGCGCTCGACCCGCCGGTCGATGTCGGCAAAGCCCGAGCTTTGCGCCACCTTGACGCTGTTGATCGTGCCGTCGCCGAGAATGCGGATCGTCACCACCGTGCGGCCGCGGCGGTCCCCGACATAGGAGCGCGGCAGCAGGTCGAGGTGGCGCAGGGTCAGGTTCAGCGCCCGCACGCAGTATTCGTCGCGGATCGCCGACGGGCCGGCCACCGCCGCGAAGCGCTCGGTCGGTGCGGGCCGACGCTCCCGCGGCAGCGGCAGCGGCCAGGCCGAGGCCATCGGCACCACAATGACCGGCGCCGGCTCGCGCTTGTGCGGGGCGGGTTTGGGTGGCAACGGCGCCGGCGGGGTCAGGGCGGCGGTCTTGGTTTCCTCGGCGGTGGGCTCCGCCTGCTCTTGCGAGGGGGCGGGCTCGGGCTGCGGCGGCGGCGCGGTCGTGGCGGTCTGAGGTTCGGCAGGGCGTTCCGGCTCGGTACGGGGCTGCGGTGGAGGTTCGGCCGCCGCCGTCTGAGGTTCCGGACGCGGCTCGGATGCGGGCTGCGCGGAACTGTCGGCACCCTGTTCGAGTTTGGACGCGACCTTCTCGGCCATGTCGGCCGAAGCGCTGCGGACCCGCGGCGGGATCGCCGGCGGCTCGGGGATCGGCGGTGCCGGCGGAGGCTGCTCGACCACCAGCTCGATCGGGATCGGCGTCGGGATTTCGGCCGGGTGCGGCTGCCAGCCGATCAGCCCCAGCAAAGGCAGCGAATGCAGCAGCAGCGACAGGGCCAGCCCGGCCGACCACCATTGCTTCGGCCGCGAGGAGGCCTCGGGGAATGCAAGTTGCCGCGGAACGAGCCCGGTCTGCCCGGCGATTTTGAGAGGACCGCGGGAGGGCACCGGCCGCCGGCTATTCTTCGAGCGCCTCGGGGAAGCGCAATCGCAAATTCAGCTCGACGCGGGGGCCCTGGTACCATTGCGGCAGCGGCGGGAAATGGCCGACCGCGGCGACCATCGCCTCGACCCGGCGGTCGATGTCCGGGTAGCCGGAGCTCTCCGCGACCCCGACCCGGGCGATCGTGCCGTCATCGAGGACGAGGACGGCGACGACCGTCTCGCCGCGGCGGTCGCCAACCGCGGACATCGGCAACAGGTCGAAATGCTGCTTGGTCAGGGCCAGCAGGTAGGCGAGATACTGGTCGCGCGTGGCAGAGGGTCCCGGAAAGCGTGCGGCATGCGCCGCCCGGTTCGGCGTCTCCTCCGGATGCGGCGGCGCGGCCGGCGCGGCTGCCGTCTTGGGCTGCGGCGGCGCCGGCGGGGTCGGCTTCGGCGGCGGGATCGCCGTCGCCAGCCGGTCCTTCGTCGGTTTCGGATCGGTCGTCTGCGGGCTCGGTTTCGGCGGCGGCGGCGGCGCAGGGTCGGGCTTCGCCGCCTCGGCCGGGGCTGGTGCGCCGGCAGCGGATTGCTTGACGTTCGGGTCGCCAAAATCGTCCGAGGCGAGATGGCCCTCCGGCTGCGGCGGCGGTGGCGCCTTCTCCTTGCCCGTCTCTGGCGCGGGCTGCTGGACGACCAGCGCCACCGCGATCGGCTGCGGCGGATCGACCGGCACGATCGCCGGCCAGTCGAAAAACGCCAACAGCACGACGGCATGGACGGCGAAGGAGGCGACCGGCCCGCGCGGGCGCACCGCCCCATTTGGATTGGCGGGCGCATCGGGTTCCGGCTCGTCCGCGCGCGACGGGTCAAGACGGTCCTGTTGGTCGGTCGCCTCGGGCTCGGATGTGTCGGTCAGCGCCGGCTCCGGCGGCAGATCCGGGTCGGCGGCCTCGATCAGAACCGGATCGGGCGGCGCCTCGTCCGGCGCGAAATCCAGCGCCTCCGGGACGACCGGCTCCTCGGTCGGCACGGGTCCGTACCCGGCGCTGGCGAGGACGCTGCGCAGGCTGTCGGGGAGCGTGGTCTGCGGCATCGGCCCCGTCACCCGTCCGCGGCCGGGGCCTCGGCGAGGCCGGCGAGCGCCAGCCACCCGGCCTCGTCGAGCGTCTCGACCCCGAGTGCCGCCGCCTTTGTCGCCTTCGAGCCGGCATCGGCGCCGATCACGACATAATCGGTCTTCGCCGACACCGAGCTGGCGACATTGGCGCCGAGCGCCTCGGCCCGCGCCTTCGCCTCCGACCGGCTCATCGATTCGAGGCCCCCGGTGAACACGATCGTCTTGCCGGCGAGCGGCGAGGCGACCCGTTGCGGCGCCGCATAGTCGAGCACCGTGACCTCGCGGCCGAGGTCGTCGAGCACGGCGCGGTTATGCAGTTCGGCGAAGAAGCCGATGATATCGGCGGCCATGTCTTTGCCGATGCCATGCACATCGAGCAGCTGTGCCGCGGCGGGGCTCTCCAGGCCGTCCCGTTCCCGGGCCGCGGCTTCCATCTCGCGCCGCCAGTTGTCGAGCGAGCGGTAGTGCCGGGCGAGGAGCCGCGCCGTGGCCTGCCCGACCTGCGGGATGCCGAGCGCGTTGATGAAGCGGTCGAGCGCGATGCGCCGGCGCTCGTCGATCGCGGCGATCAGCTTGTTGGCGCTGACCTCGCCCCAACCCTCGCGCACGGCGATGATTTCGGGCCTGAGCCGGAAGATATCGCCCGGCCCACGGATCAGTCGGTCTTGCCAGAAGGTAGTGATGTGCTTCTCGCCGAACCCCTCGATGTCGAAGCAGTTGCGCGAGACGAAATGCTTCAGCCGTTCGACCGCCTGGGCGGCGCAGATCAGCCCGCCGGTGCAGCGCCGCGCCGCAAACCCCTCCTCACGCACCGCAAGGCTGCCGCAGACCGGGCAGTGGTCAGGGAATTCGTATGGAGCCGCATCCTTCGGGCGATGCTCCATTATCACGCCGACAATCTGCGGGATCACGTCGCCGGCGCGCTGCACGACCACGGTGTCGCCGATTCGCGCGTCCTTGCGGGCGATCTCGTCCTCGTTGTGCAAGGTCGCGCGCTGGACGACGACCCCGCCCACGGTGACCGGCTCCAACACGGCGGTGGGGGTCAAGGTGCCCTGGCGTCCGACGGTGATCATGATGTCCCGCATCACCGTCTGCGCCCGTTCTGCGGCGAATTTGTGGGCGAGCGCCCAGCGCGGCGCGCGGCTGCGCATGCCGAGCCGGTTCTGCAGTCCGAGGTCGTTGATCTTGTAGACGACGCCGTCGATGTCGTAGGGCAGTTCGGCCCGGAGCTGCTCGATCTCGCGGTAGAAGGCCAGCACCGCGTCGATGCCGCGGCACAGCCGGGAATGCGGGTTTACGGTGAACCCCCAGTTCCGGAACCGGTCGAGCGCTTCGGCATGGGTGCGGGCGAACGGGGCGCTGGCCTCGCCCCAGGCATAGGCGAAAAACTTCAATGGCCGGCGGGCGGTGATCGCCGGGTCGAGCTGGCGCAAGGAGCCGGCGGCGACATTGCGCGGGTTGGCGAAGACCGGCTCGCCGGCGGCGGCGCGCTCGTCGTTGACGGCGAAAAACCCGGCACGCTCCATATAGACTTCGCCGCGGATCTCGACGACCTCCGGCCAGCCCTTGCCGGCCAGCCGCTTCGGGACCGTTTTCAGCGTGCGGATATTCGCGCTCACGTCCTCGCCGGTGACGCCGTCGCCGCGGGTGGCACCGAGCACCAGCCGGCCATCCTCATAGCGCAACGCCGCCGACAGCCCGTCGATCTTCGGCTCGGCCATGACCTCGATCGCGTCCTCGACGACGCGGGCAAGATCGTCCGGGCGGCGGAAGAAATTGCGCACCGTCGCGAAGAAGTCGCGCACATCCTCCTCGGCGAAGGCGTTTTCCAGCGACAGCATCGGCACGCTGTGCGTGACCTTGGCGAAGGCCGAAGCGGGGGCGGCGCCGACCCGCCGCGACGGGCTGTCGGCGCGGATCAGCTCGGGAAAGCGCGCCTCGATCGCCTTGTTGCGCTGGCGCAGCGCGTCGTATTCGGCGTCGGAAATTTCCGGCGCGTCGTTCTGGTGATAGAGCCGGTCGTGATGCGCGATGTCGGCGGCAAGCCGCTCCAGCTCGGCGGCCGCCTCTTCCTCGGTCAGCATGTCCAACGGCCGCTCGGCGAGGCCGGCAGATTTCACCGCGGACATCGCTGGACCGGCGCTGTGCGTCCTTCGAGACGGCCGCTTTGCGGCCTCCTCAGGATGACGGGCTTCTGATGATGCCATCAAAAACTCTCGTCATCCCGAGGAGCGGGCGCAGCCCGCGTCTCGAAGGACGCAAAAGCGGTGATGCTGCGGCCGAGGGTCACGCCCGGCCTCCGGCGATCAGGCTCGCGGCGGCGGCGCGCGCTTCGGCGGTCACCACATTGCCCGACAGCATGCGGGCGATCTCCTCCTGCCGGGTCTCGGCGTCGAGTTCTTCTACGCGGGTCACGGT
>Ga0073928_10011707_pt1 | contig 10193 bp, 7 predicted proteins | sample PaiPotPPA55metaG_FD_76969 | JGI IMG/M metagenome (GOLD analysis project Ga0073928, IMG submission 76969) | Iron sulfur acid spring bacterial and archeal communities from Banff, Canada, to study Microbial Dark Matter (Phase II) - Paint Pots PPA... ... | reverse complement strand
CGAGGGCTTGTGATGCCTGGGGCTAGGAACCGGACCCTTCTATGATGCCACCGAATCGCTCCCATGTCGAGCCGGTCCACTTCTGCAACTGCATGGCGCGGATCGGATGGAAGTTGGTCGGGCTGGTGTTGACCTTGATCCCGGGCAACAGCACGGGATCGTAGGCATCGTGCAGGCTCTCTGCCTGCTTCATGACGTTGGTGCGGGAGAAGTCCCCGTCGCACTGCTTCAGCACCTGCAGCATCACCATGCTCACCCCATAGGCGAAGCTGTAGTTTCCATCGGTCAGATCGGCGCCCGGCATGTATTTCGCCATGAACGTGCGCCATTCGTTCATCCCGGGATCGTCCTTGAACGCCGGATCGGTCGGATCCTTCATATATCCTGTCGTGATGATGCCGATCCCATTCTCCGTGCCCGCGGGGGTCATGACCGAGCCGACCGAGATCGACACGTTGGTCATGAAGAAGGTCGGGTGCCAGTTGAGGTCATGCACTTTCTTGATGGCCTGCGCGGCGAATTTCGGCGTGGCGCCCACCAGCAGGTAGTCGGCGCCGGAGGCTTGCAACGAGGTGATCTGACTGTCGATGGTCGCGTCCGACGTTTCGTAGCTGGCCTCCTTGATGACGGTGCTGCCATATTTATCGCCGAGAACGTCCTTCACGCCGGCGGGATAGTCCTTACCGAAATCGTCGTTCTGATACAGAATCGCAAGTTTCGCACCTGGGTTCTTCTCGAGCATGTATTTCGTGTAGATCTGCGCCTCGGTCCGGTAGCTGGGCTGGTAGCCCATCGTCCAGGGGAAGTGTTTGTAGTCGCCCCACTTGTCGGCCCCGGTCGAGATGAACAGGTTCGGAACCTTCTTTTGGTTCGTGTAGCGTTGAATCGCGGTGTTGGGTGCGGTGCCGAGGGTGTTGAACAACAGGGCGACCTGGTCTTCCTCGATCAGCCGGCGGACCTGCTCGACTGTTTTGGGCGGGCTGTAGGCGTCGTCGTATGAAATGAAGTCGATCTTGTGCCCGGCGACGCCGCCCTGATCGTTGACCATTTTGAAGAAGGCGGTCTCGGCCTTGGCGATGGCGCCGTACGAGGATGCGGGGCCGCTGTAGGCGTTGGTGTTGCCGATCTTGATCTCGGTTGCCGTGACGCCCGGCAGATCGTTCGCCGCCGCCGGCCGTACTGTGCCGGCGAGCGCCGTCAGCAGGAGCCCGGTGATCAGCCCGGCGCCGAGCATCCCGAGTCTGAAGTTCGCCATCCCAAGCGAACCCCAATCTTCCGACTCTGGTTGTCTGTTTTCAGTGGCCCGCTCATCCTCTGCGTCCGCTGCCGATCGCGGCGAGCTTCGGCGGTAGGACACCAGTAGCGAGCGCGGCAGTCCGCCGGTCTTTGAACCAGCCGTCTTTGAACCAGCCGTCTTGTCAATCGAACGCATCGTCACCCCTTACCCTCCCTTGCCATTTCCGTTCTGCCCGAATTGTTGCCGGAGAGTAAGCCGCGGCTGGCCGCTTCGGCTGGGCTGGCCCGATCGAGGTGCGCTTTTCCGTGTCGTCACGGTTGCTACCTCTTTTTCCTGGGCTGTTCCGTGCTACTTCATGTCGATGCGCTTGCCGCTTCGTCGTCAGACCGCCGCCTGATGGACACCCCGTCCGCGGCGCCCGCCGTCTCGTCGCCCGCCGGGTCGACAAGTGCTGACGCGGCATTGCCTGGCCGGTTGTTCGTGGTAACGGCGCCCCGGCTGTGTGAGTGCCACGATTGCGGCCAGATGCAGGTGCTGCCGGCCATGCCGCCCGGCTCGCGCGCGATCTGCCAGCGCTGCGAGGCGGCGCTGCGGCACACCCGCCGCGATCCGCTGTCGGTGCCGCTCGCGCTGAATATCAGTGCGCTGATCCTGTTTGGCCTCGGCGCGACCCTGACACTGATGGCGGTCAGCACCGCCGGTCAGGAGCGAATCGCCGGGCTGGCCAGCGGGCCGCAGGAGATGGAGCAATACGGGCTGTGGGAAATCGCGCTGGTGGTGCTCATCACCACGATCGCCGCGCCGCTGGCCCGGATCGTTTGCATGCTGGCCGTGTTGCTGGGCCTACGTATGAAGCGGCCGCCTGCCGAGTTGCGGGAGATCTACGCCTGGGTGGAACACCTGCGGCCGTGGTCAATGGTCGAGATCTATCTGCTGGGCCTGTTCGTCGCCTATGTGCGCCTCAGCGGGATGACCACGGTCAATCTCGGTCCGGCGATCTACGCGTTGGCGGGGCTGATGGTGATCATGGTCCTGGCCGACCATATGCTCGACGGACAGGCCGTGTGGGAGGCGATGGAGCCGCCGAATCGCCGCCGCCGGCGCACGCTGGATGTCAACCCCGCCACACCGGACCGCGCGGCGCCGGACGTGCATCGCTGGCGCATCGGCTGCGACACCTGCGGCCTGGTCAGCCGAGCCGCGCCCGGCATGCGATGCTCGCGTTGCGGGTTCCGGTTGCAGGTCCGCAAGCCTGGCTCGATCCGGCGCACCTGGGCCTTCGCGATCGCCGCGGTGGTGCTTTATATCCCTGCCAACACCTACCCAGTCTTGACCGTTGTCCGGCTCGGCAACGGCCAGCCGAGCACCATCCTGTCCGGCGTGCGGGAACTGCTGGACCTTGGGATGTGGCCGCTGGCGGCACTGGTGTTCTTTGCCAGCGTGGCGGTTCCGGTACTGAAGCTGATCGGGCTGGTCATACTGCTGATCTCGACGCATAGCGGAACCGGCTGGGCATTGCGCGATCGCACGGTGCTGTACCGGATCGTCGATGCCATCGGCCGGTGGTCGATGATCGACATCTTCATGGAGTCGATCCTGGTGGGTCTGGTGCAGTTCGGACAGATCGCCAGCGTGTATCCCGGACCCGGCGCGATCGCTTTTGCCGCTGTCGTCATCCTGACCATGCTGGCCGCCCGCAGCTTCGATCCACGACTGATGTGGGACAGCGCCCGCGACAAAGCGGAGGCGGCGCGAACCGAGATGCCGCGGATCGAGCCGGGCCGGGCGGAGACGGCATGAGCGACAGGCATCCCACCGCGGTCGTGCGGTCGCCGATCGACCACAAAAGCCGGCTGCCGCTGATCTGGGCCATTCCGATAGTGACTGCCATCATCGGCGGCTGGCTGGCCTGGTCGACGCTGTCGCAGCGGGGGCCGCTGATCACCGTCACGTTCGAGACCGCCGAGGGCCTGCAGGCGGATCAGTCGCACGTCCGGCACAAGGATGTCGACATGGGCGTCGTGCAGAAAATCGGCCTTACGCCCGACCTGAAGCGCGTGCAGGTGACGATTCGGATGAATCGCGAAGCCGAACCGCTGCTGACCGAAGGGGCCGAGTTCTGGGTGGTACGGCCACGGTTCTTCGCGGGAGCGATCAGTGGGCTGCAGACGCTGTTCTCGGGGTCGTACCTCGATCTGTTGCCCGCTGCGGGCGGCCAGCCGAAACGCGACTTCGTCGGCCTGGAAAATCCGCCGGTACTGCAATCGGATGTGCCGGGTCGGACATTCCTGCTGCGGGCCAAGCGGATCGGATCGCTGAACCTAGGATCGCCCATCCTGTTCCGCGATCTGGAAGTGGGGGAGGTTCTTGGCTGGGACGTCGGCGAGATGGCGCAGGACATCACCGTCCATGTCTTCGTGCGGGAACCGTTCGACAAATATGTCCGTGATAACTCGCGGTTCTGGAACGCCTCCGGCGCCAAGGTGCAGCTAGGAACGAACGGTTTGCAGGTCAAAGTGCAATCGTTACGCGCCGTCGTGCTGGGCGCCGTCGCCTTCGAGACGCCTGGCAATCCGCAGGTCACCGCGGAGAGTGAGGCCGACCATGGGTTCCCGCTGTATGAGGATGAGGACGCCGCGGATGCCTCGACCTACAAGCGAAGTGTGCCGTTCGTGGCCAACTTCAATAGCTCGGTTTCCGGTCTGGCGGCCGGCTCGCCGGTCACCTTGCGTGGCCTGAAGATCGGCGAAGTGTCCAGCCTGTCGCTGGTTTATGACCGCGCGCAGGACAATGTGGTGGTTCCGGTGCATTTCACCTTAGAGCCTGAGCGCGTCGCGATGCTGGAGCTGCCGACGGGCGGCGACCTGGACAACCGGATGCAGGAACTGGTGCATCGGGGCCTGCGGGTGAAGCTGGAGTCGAGCAACATCCTGACCGGCTCGAAGCAACTGGCGATGGACGTGTATCGCGATGCCGGCCCGGGCGAACTAGGCAAGCAGGGAGATGCCTACGTCGTACCGGTCATGGGCGGCAGCGCCGACGACGCCGCCACGGCTGCTACCAATCTGGTCAATCGCCTGAGCGATGTGCCGTTCGAGTCGATCGGCAGGAACCTCGATCAAACTTTGGCTGGGGTGAATGCGCTGGTGAACGACAAGGAGCTTGCTGGGACGGTCAGCGAGCTGCAATCGACTCTGGCCGGCGCGCAGCAGCTGATGAACAACCTCAACCATGGGCTGACGCCGGCAATGCAGCGCCTGCCGTCGATCGCCAGCGGCCTGGAAAGCACGGTGCAGCGTACCGACAAGCTGCTTGCATCGCTGCAAACGGGGTACGGCGGCGACTCCCGGTTCAACCGCGACGTCAGCCAAATGATGGGCCAGCTGTCCGACGCAGCCCGCTCGATCCGGGTGCTGGCCGATCTGTTGTCCCGCCACCCGGAGGCCCTGATTCGCGGCCGCGCCGATCAAGGGGTTCAATGAGGGATCTGATGAACCTGTCCAGGCGGTCGGCATTGCTGGCGCTGGCGGCGTTGCCTGCCGCGTGCTCGTCGCCCAATCCCGACCTGTACGTGCTGGCGTCGGTGCCGGGCGCCACCCATGCCGGTGCGCCGCGAGTCATTGTTCTGCGCGGGATCGCCATCGCGCACTACCTGGAACGGTCGCAGATCGTCCGGTCGTCCGAGGGCTACCGGATCGACGTGCTGTCCAATGAGTGGTGGGGCGAGCCACTCGACGCGATGCTGAACCGCATCCTGGTTCAGGAGCTGAACCAGCGGCTGCCGGGCAGCACGGTGTATGGCGACAGCGGCGCAATTTCCACCCCGGCCGCCGCGACGGTGGAGATCAACCTGCAACGGTTCGACCTGGGCCGCGACGGCGCCCTGCTGTTGGCCGCGCAGATCGCGGTGGATGCGAAGGGTACCACATCGCGTGGGGTGGCGTTCACGGTGCGGCCGGCTGACGCCACGACCCGAGCACTGGTGGCAGCGATGAGTGCGGCGACGGCGCAATTGGCGGATGCCATCGCCGGGATGCTTGCGTCCCGGATTTGACTTTGCCGTAGCTATTTGGATCTCCCGGGCCGCACCGCCGTACAGTCTGAGCGAAGCCGGCGACGCCGCGAATCGTGGCAAATCGGTTCGCATGCCGTTGCCCGTCTCACGCCGTTGCCTGTCTGTGGCCGATGCGGTCGTTTCGGATCAACCGACCGCGCCAGGCCAGGACGAGGGCATCTCGACGGTCACCGCATGGTCCAGCGGACCATGACCCCGACCGAAACCGGGAGCGGACGTGATAGCGGCCCTGACATACAAACGTGCTCGGATGGCGGCATCCCGCAGGGACAAACCCTGCGCCAGCCCGGCCGCCATCGCTGACGCCGTCGTGCATCCGGTGCCGTGGGTATGACGTGTGTTGATCCGGGGTGCGGTGAACGCCTCGACGCGATCCGGGGTCGCCAGCAGATCGACCACCTTTTCGGAGGCCAGATGGCCGCCCTTCAACAGCGCGGCCGGCACGCCCATTGTCAGCAGCGCGGCTGCGGCGACCCGCATCTCAGGCTCGGTCCGGATGGACAGCCCGGTCAGCGCCTCCGCTTCCGGCAGGTTCGGCGTGATCACTGCCGCGAGCGGCAGCAGACGCTGGCGCAAAATGTCCACGGCCTCAGCCGCCAACAGGGCATGGCCGCCTTTCGCCACCATGACCGGGTCGAGGACCACCGGTAAATCCGCGGCAAGGTCGTGCAATGCGTTGCACACGGCCTCGATCGTGGCAATGTCGCCCAGCATGCCGATCTTGATGACGTCGGCGCCGATGTCAGCGAGAACCACCTCGATTTGCTGGCGGATGAAGTCCGGGGGTACCGGAATCACTCCATGCACCCCCAGCGTGTTCTGCGCGGTCAGCGCGGTGATCGCCGTCGCGGCGAAGGCTCCAAGCGCGGTTATTGTCTTGATATCAGCTTGAATGCCTGCTCCGCCGCCCGAGTCCGAGCCGGCGATGACCAGCACCCGCCCGCGCATCACCAAGTGGTTCCGGTTGGAGCATTTCCTTCGCTGCCGGTGGTCATGACCGATCCTCCAAGCGCGTTATATCGCGGCTTCCCGGATACGGGCGACGTCGGCGATCATCTCGCACAGGGAGTCCACCACCTCAGCCACGATGAAGCTGTCCTCGCCCTCGGCCATCACCCGCACCAGCGGTTCAGTGCCGCTCTCCCGGATCAGCACCCGGCCGGTGCCGTTCAGACGCGCCTCGGCGTCGCGAATCGCCGCCTGCACGCGATCCTCATGCAGGGGAGACGCCCCGGCGAAGCGCACATTCTTCAGGCGCTGCGGCAGACGCTGGAACACCTGCAACAGTTCGGACGCGGGCCGATCCTGTTGCACCAGAACGGCCAGCACCTGAAGCGCTGCGAGCAATCCGTCTCCGGTGGTGGCGAAATCAGACAGGATCAGGTGGCCGGACTGTTCGCCACCGACGTTGATCCCCGAGGCGCGCATATGCTCCGCGACATAGCGGTCGCCGACCCTGGTGCGGTGCAGCCGCAGCCCGAGGCCGGCGAGATGCCGCTCCAGCCCCAGGTTGGACATGACGGTGGCGACGATGCCGCCGCCGCGCAATGTCCCGGCTTGGTGCCAGGACCGCGCGATCAATGCCAGGATCTGATCGCCATCAACCACCTCTCCGGATTCATCGGCGATGATCACCCGGTCGGCGTCGCCGTCGAGCGCGATTCCGAGGTGGGCGCCATGTTCGACCACCTTGGCGCAGAGGAACTCCGGCACGGTCGAGCCGCAAGCCTTGTTGATATTGAAGCCATCCGGTCCGACGCCGACGGGAATGACCGTGGCACCGAGCTCCCACAGCACGGTCGGCGCTACCTTGTAGGCGGCGCCGTTGGCGCAATCGATGACGATGCGCAGGCCGTCCAATCGCGATCCGCGCGGGAAGCTGCCCTTGGCCGCCTCGATATAGCGGCCCGCCGCGTCATCCAGCCGGGCGGCTCGGCCAAGCAGGTGGGATTCGGCGAGACGATCGGCGAAGCCGCTGTCCATCAGCGCCTCGATCTCAAGTTCCATCTCATCGGAAAGTTTGGTGCCATCGGGACCGAACAGTTTGATGCCGTTATCCTCGAAGGGATTGTGCGATGCCGAGATCATGACCCCGAGATCGGCGCGCAACGACCGCGTCAACATCGCCACCGCGGGCGTGGGCAACGGTCCGAGCAAGGTGACGTCCATGCCGGCGCCGATAAATCCGGCGGTGAGAGCTGGCTCGATCATATAGCCGGACAGCCTGGTGTCCTTGCCGATGACGACGCGGTGCCGATGCTCGCCGCGGGTGAACAGCAAACCGGCGGCCTGACCCAGTCGCAACGCGATGCCGGCGGTCATCGGGTCGATATTTGCCTTGCCCCTGATCCCATCGGTGCCGAAGAGGCGTCTCACTTTGCTCATGTCTCAGCCGCTCCGCTAGCCGCTTCTTGTCGTAGGTCTAATCGAATGGCGGACGTCGGGGAAGCGGAACCGTGCCTCGTTCAAACAGCCTCTGCCAGACGCGGAGCGCCTGAACCGTCTCCCTGACATCATGTACGCGAAGGATTGACGCGCCTCGCAGCACCGCGAACAGCCCGGCGGCGAGGGATCCGCCGAGTCGCTGATCGGCCGCCGGCTGCTGTGAAGCGGCGCCGATGAAGCTCTTGCGCGACACACCGACCACGACCGGGTAGCGGAGAACCGCGAGGTCGGGCAACCCCTGCAATACTGCCAGGGAGTGCGGCGCCCGCTTGGCGAAACCGATCCCTGGGTCGATGGCGATCTGCTCCGGCCGGACCCCAGCCTCGATGGCCGCCTTGACCCGCGACAGCAGTTCGGTGCGCACCTCGGCGACGACATCCGCGTAGACCGCTTCGGCATACATTGTCTCCGAGGTGCCTCGCATGTGCATGAGCACGACCGGGCAGCCCGCGTCGGCGACCACACCGGCCGATAACGGATCATGCGCCAACGCCGACACATCGTTGACGATCCTGGCACCGCCGCGGAGGGCGGCGCGCATGGTACTGGCGTTCCTGGTATCGACCGAGACGCGAAGACCCGCTGCGGCCAGGGCTCGGATAACGGGCAAAACGCGATCCTGTTCCACTTCGGGCGACACCGGCGCGGCGCCGGGGCGGGTGCTCTCACCGCCGATGTCGATGATGTCGGCGCCATCAGCCGCCATCGCCAGTCCGGCGGCGATGGCGTGTTGCGGGGTGGCGCGGCGGCCGCCGTCGCTGAAGCTGTCCGGGGTCACGTTAAGGATTGCCATGACGAGCGGCCGATCGAGCTTCAAACCGGCCCAGCGCAAAGGGCGTGTTGGTGGCTGCATTTGATCACCCTGCCGAACCCGTGTCGTTGACACATCAGGTGTGAGCGAAAACCGCAAATCCGAGTCGCGGCGACCAGCCCGCCGACGGCAACGATCCGCCCTTGGTCAACATAGTTAAATATATTGTGACTCAAGAGTTTACGCCAAACTGGTCAATCATGCTGTGAACCCGGAGCGCGCGTTGGCGCGGCACGTGCCCCTCGTTTCAGCAATGGCTGCCTAGGGACGGATCATACAAAGATTTTCGGCCACCCACCCGACCGAGTGGTGTAGCGTTCCATGGTGCTTACGAAAGCAGTTAGAACGAAAACGATACACGTTAACGGAATGTTAAGAGTATCCCTGTATTCCTGGCGTTTCGGTGCCGTCGACTCGGGCGCACCGCTGGCTAGGAAAGGCACATGATGCACTTGACAGCCATCAGCATTGCGCCCCGCTACGCTTTGGTATCGCAGCACGCTTTGGTATCATCGCTGGTTTGCGTTGCGCCCGAACGCCACCATTTATGTCGCGGGCGGGTAGCGCATGGTTTGCCAGCGTGGTCCGAATCAGTTTTTCGCCGTCGCGCGGTGAATTCTCTTGAAATGCCGAACGCTGGGTTTCACTATTCTGTGATCGGCGGAAATGTCCCGACTTTGCTGGCTTGCGGAGAGATCGACCGCCGTCTCTTGAACGATGAGGCCTCCGCCTCGGACCCGAGATTGCTGGTCCCGATGCTAACGCAGTGCGGCTACTGCCCGTGCTCATGCACAGCAGGAGATGAACGACGCTTTAACCCCGATTGTGCCGGCCGCGTCTTCGAGCCGGTGGAAGAAAGATTAATGCAAACGACTGTGATTTTGTTTAGGGAATACAAGTCGACGTCACGATCGCGGATATCAGAATGATGCGAATCGATGAAAACATTCCCGCGACATATCCCCTATCCGCTACGGTTGCACCTATCTTGCATGAAATGGTTCGTGCAGACGCGACTGATCGTGGCACCACCCTCAACAATGGAGCGGCCGCATGAATACGGTCGATGACATCTTCACCGCCTATGCGAGGACGTTCGAGGCTCATCGCGAAGCCGAGATGTCGCTGGCGGACTACCTTGACGCCTGCAAGAAGGACCCGCTGGTCTATTCGACCGCGACCGAACGCCTGCTGGCGGCGATCGGCGAACCCGAGATGGTGGATACCTCGAAAGATCCGCGTCTCGGCCGGATCTTCATGAACCGGACGATCCGGGCCTATCCGGCGTTCAGTGAATTCTACGGCATGGAAGAGACGATCGAGCGTATCGTCGGGTTTCTGCGCCATGCTGCTCAGGGCCTCGAGGAACGCAAGCAGATCATGTACCTGCTTGGTCCGGTCGGCGGCGGAAAGTCATCGCTGGCGGAACGGCTGAAGGCGCTGATGGAGACCTATCCGATCTACGTCCTGAAGGCCGGCAACGACCTCAGCCCGGTGTTCGAAAGCCCGCTTGGCCTGTTCGATCCCGAACGGATGGGGACCATGCTGGAGGACCGCTACGGCATTCCGGTGCGCCGGCTGACGGGCCTCATGAGCCCATGGTGCATCAAGCGGCTGGACGAGTT
>Ga0073928_10011706_pt1 | contig 10194 bp, 11 predicted proteins | sample PaiPotPPA55metaG_FD_76969 | JGI IMG/M metagenome (GOLD analysis project Ga0073928, IMG submission 76969) | Iron sulfur acid spring bacterial and archeal communities from Banff, Canada, to study Microbial Dark Matter (Phase II) - Paint Pots PPA... ... | reverse complement strand
CCGCGCCAAGGCGCGCCGCCATTACCTGAAGATCAAAAGAGGCTGAGCCACAGGACCCCGAGCAGGATCGTGATCAAGGTTAGCGGCGCGCCAACCTTGAAATAATCCCAGAAGCCGATCGTCACGCCCCGCGCCGCCGCCCGCTGCACGACAATCAGATTGGCGATCGAGCCGAGCACGGTGAAATTGCCGGCAAAGGTCGAGGCCATCGCCACAGTCAGCCAGCCGGCGTGAGGATCCGGCAGCGACGCGACGAAGGGCCTGAGCAACAATATCGCCGGGACGTTGCTGACGATGTTGGACAGCACGGCGGTCGCAAGGCTCAGCACCGGCAATCGATCGAGATGCAGTCGCCCGGCAACAGCCGCCGTCTCGCCGCCCAACAACGCGTGCTCGGCGCCGGCGACGACGACGAAGAGCCCGGCGAACATCAGCAGCAGCGACCAGTCGATTTCGGCATAGACGCGCTCGCTGCGCACCCGCCGGGTCACCAACAACAGGCCGGCGATGACGATCGCCGCCTTGGCCGGCGGCTGGCCGGCGAAGAACAGCACGATCAGGGCCGCGGTCGCGACGAGGGCGCGCAAGGCGAGCACGTTGTAGACGCGAGGCTGCGGGAGCGCCGGCGCGCGCCGCTCGCCCGCCACGAACTCGGAGCGGTGCAACAGCGCGATGACCATAAACGCCAGCACCAGCCCGATCGCAGCCACCGGCGCGAGGCTGGCGGCGAACTGCGCGTAGCCGATCTGCGAGAAGCTGCCGATCAGCATGTTCTGCGGGTTGCCGGTGATCGTCGCGGTCGAACCGATGTTGGCCGCCATCGCCACCGCCAGCAGGTACGGCACCGGATTGCGACGCAGCGACAATGTCACTTCGAGGACGATCGGCGACAGCACCAGGCAGATCGCATCGTTGACGAGAAACGCCGAGAGCAGGCCGGCGATCGCGGTCAGGATGGCCAGCAATGCCAGCGGGTGGCGGGCCCGCCGGACCGCCCAGGCGGCGACCAGCGCGAACACCCCGGAGAGGCGCAGATTGGCGACGACGATCATCATGCCGAGCAGCAGGGTCAGGGTGTCGAGGTCGACCGCGCGGTAGGCGTCCTCGAGCGGTAGCGCGCCGCAGGCGACCATCAGCGCGGCGCCGACCAGTGCGACGCCGGCGCGATCGACCGCCAGCCCGGGGATCCGGCCGATCGCCAGCGCCAGATAGCTCGCGACGAAAACTGTGGCCGCTGCGACGGGCCCGGCATCCCGCCCGATCAGGGTGCCCGGCAGCAGCAGCGGCGCCACGCCCGCCGCCACGGCGAGCAGCACGATCGCGGTGGCGAGCGAGCGGCCGAGGATCGCCGGGCGGCGCCGCCCGGTCGGCACCGGTGGATCTCCTATCCGGTTCGCGGAGCGAGATTGTTTCGTCGCTCTGCTCCTCGCAATGACAGCCCTTTGTCATTGCGGGCGGAGCGAAGCAATCTCGGCGTTACCGGGTCAGCACGACGTTGAGGATTGCCGAGCGGCCGCCCTCGACCGCGCGCAGCGCCTCGGCGATCGCCGGCTCCAGCTCGGCCGGCCGCTCAACCTTGCGGCCGAAGAAGCCGAAGGGCTTGCCGAATTCCGCATAGTCGGGGCCGTCGATATGGACGCCGTGCCACAGATCGGCGGTCTGCGCGACCCCGTCCGGGTAATGGTGCTGATGACCCACCTGCATCGCGCGGTACTGGCCGTTGTTGAGCACAACGATCAGGATCGGCAGGTCGTTGCCCTTGGCGGCGCCGAGCGACTGCACGACCGGGTTGTAGAGGAACGACCCGTCGCCGATCAGCGCCGCGACCGGCCGCGTGGGCAAGCCGAGCTTGACGCCGAGCGCCATCCCAAGCCCCTGCCCGAGCCCGCCCCCGGCGCGGAAGAAGCTCTGCGGCTGCGTCCACGGCAAGTGTTGCTGCAGGATGCCGGCATGCGTGATCGTCTCCTCGACCCAGACTGTGTCGGGCGGCATGCCTTGGCGCAGCGCGCCGGCAAGCGCCAGCGAGTCGATCCGGTCGCCGTCGAGCGCCTTGGCCTCGGCCTCGCGCTCGGCGGCGACGACGCGGTCATGTTCGCGCCGCCAATGGGCGAGCCGGTCGGCGTGCTTCTTCGCATCGATGCCGGCCGCCTGCGCCGCCGCGGCGAGCAGCCGCAACGAGGCGGTGATCTCGCCCTCGAGGTAATGGTCCGCCTGCAGGCTCTGATAGACCATGGTGCCCTTGAGCGGGTTGTCGTCGATGGCGACTATGGTGCCGCTCGTCGGCCGGCGGCTCGGCGGATACCACGGCGCCTTGCAGCCGACCAGCAGCACCAGATCGGCATTCTCGATGAACGGCTGGATCGCGTGGCCGAGCCATAGCGGATGGTCCTTCGGGAAATTCGCGTAGGGACCGAAGCGCCGGCCGCCGACCGGCATCGCGAACAATTCGGCGAGCGCGATCAGGGCGCCGAAGGCCCTGGGGTCGCGCCCGGCGGTCTCGCTGATCACGACCGGGTTTTTGGCCGCGATCAGCAGTTCCGCGATTTTCTCGACATCGACGTCAGCGGCGCGGGTGCTCGGCGCCGACGGGATCTGTCGCGGGTTCTCGGGCGGCGTCCATTCCTGCAGCATCACTTCGAGCGGCACGTTCAGATAGACCGGCCCCTTCGGCTGGCGCTGCGCGAACTCGCCGGCGCGCGCCACATGCTCGTAGAGGGCATGCACATTCCCGGCCTGGCTCGCCCATTTGGTCACCGGCTCAATGAGGCGCTGCGGGCCGCCGACGATGCTGAGGCTGTGGTACCATTGAGGCTCGATCGGGAGGTTCGGGTCTTCGCCGAAGCTCAGCGACTCGCCCGACAGGATGACCATCGGCATCTCGGCCAAGAGTGCCGAGTGCATGCCCGCTGCGCCCTGAAGCAGACCGGCGCCGGCGTGCAACAACACCGCCTGCATGCGACCCGTCGCCGCGGTGTAGCCCATCGCCATGTCGACTGCCAAGGTCTCGTGCCAGCAGTCGATGTAGCGCGGGCCGGGCTTCTGGTTGACCTTCTGGCGGGCGAGCGCCTCCCACACCGGCGACCATTCCGATCCCGGCGAGGAAATGATGTGGTCGACCCCCAACCCGCGGAACGCCTCGAGGATCGCCTCGCCGCCGTCGCAATACTGCTTCATCGACCCGTCCTCCTCTTGGCGAAATCATGCGATCATAGCACGGCCCCATAGCGAGGAGAGCAGAGATGGCATTCGAGGTACGGCGCATCGTCACCGGGCACGACGCGAACGGCAGGGCCATCGTCGCCAGCGACGAGCGCCTCGCCGGCAGCAGCCGACCCGGCCGGCCGGAGATGCAGCGCTGCGAGATCTGGTCGACCGACAAGATGCCGGCCGACAATTCGGAAGCGGCCGCGGCGGCGCAGCGCGCCGGTTTCGTCAAGCGCTACAATTATGTCGGCACCGGGCAGGGGAGCGTGATCCGGGTGACCGAGCTGTCGCCCGGCTCGCCCAAATTCATGCACCGCACCGAGACGGTTGATTATGCGATCCTGCTGTCGGGCGAGTGCGACCTGGAGCTCGACGACGGCAAGACCGTGCATCTGAAGGCCGGCGACATCGTCGTCCAGCGCGGCACGATGCACGCCTGGGTCAACAACGGGACCCGGCCCTGCACCTTCGCCTTCATCCTGATCGACGCCGACCCGGTCGCGATCGCCGGCAAGAAGCTGACGACGCACTACCCGGCGTAGCCTCCCGGGCGGGGCCTATTAGTACCCGTTAGTACCCGCGAGCCGGATCGACCTGGTTCTCCAGCGGCCGGCCCTCGCGCAGGCGGCGGATGTTGTCGAGCAGGATCGGCGCCGCGGTCGGCGGATTGGTCAAGGCCGCGATGTGCGGCGTCACGACGATCCTCGGGTGCGACCAGAACGGGTGGTCGGGCGGCAATGGCTCGTCGCGGAAGGCGTCGAGCACCGCCGCGGAGAGTTGGCCGGTACCGAGCGCGGCCAGCAGATCGGCATCGACGAGGTGCCCGCCGCGAGCGGCGTTGACCAGCGCTGCGCCGCGCGGCAGTTGCGAGAACAGCCGCCGATCGAGGATGCCCTCGGTCTCTCGGGTCAATGGCAGCAGGCAGACGAGGATCTCGCTGCGCCCGAGGAAGGCCGGCAATTCTGCCGCCCCGGCATACGTCGCCACCCCGGGGACCGCCTTCGCGCCGCGGCTCCATCCGGCGAGGTCGAAACCCAGCGCCTGGAGCTTCCTGCCGGCATCCTGCCCGAGCACGCCAAAGCCGAGTATCCCGACCCGCCGCTCGGCGGCGTTCTTCTGGTCGAGCTCCCACCAGACGCGGTCCCGCTGCTGCGCCGCGTAATCGAGGTCGCGGCGGTGCAGCCGGAGCACCTGCAGCGCGACGTATTCGCTCATCGCCTCGGTCATGTACGGGTCGACCAGGCGCACGATCGGCACGTGCCGCGGCGTCGTCGGGTCGGCGAGCAGGTGATCGACGCCGGCGCCCAAATTCATGATCAGCTTCAGGTTTGGCAGCGACGCGAGCAGCCCCGGCTCGGGCTGCCAGACCAGCGCGTAGTCGATCGCCGCGCAATCGCCGACCTCCGGCCATACCCTTACCTCGAGCTCGGGCATCAGCCGCGCGAAATGCGGCTGCCAGCGCGCCGCCGATTCGGGAGAGGAGCGGAACAGCAGCGCCATCGCCGGCTATTCCGGTGGCCTGCGGTCCGCCCAGGGCCGCGCCGCCTCGAACAGCGCGGCGGCCCGCAACAACCGTGCATCGCCGAGATGTGGCCCGACCAGCTGCAGCCCGATCGGCAAGCCGTCGCCGGCCCAGCCGCAGGGCAGGGTCACCGCCGGGTTGCCGGAGAGGTTGAACGGGTGGGTGTAGGGGTACCAGGCAACGCGTACCGTGTCGGTGGTCTCGCCGTCGATCTCGATCGGCGCGAAGAAATCGTGGTCGATCGGCAGGGCGGTGCGCGACAGGGTCGGCGTGGCGATCAAATCGTAATGCCCGAACCAGGATTGGATCTCGCGGTAGATGCGGGTGCGCTCGAACATCGCAAGCTGCAACTCGACCGCGCCGTAACCGGCCCCGGCCTCCATCTGGCGCAGCAGGGTTTCGCTCATGTGCGCGCCGAATTCCGGCACGTAGCGGCGGAAGCGCGCGTTCCAGAAGGATTGGGTCAGGACCAGCCATACCGGCTCGGTGTTGCCGAACGAATCCGCCATCGGCTCGACCGTCGCCCCGAGTTCGGCGAGCGCCGCCACCCCCGCTTCGCACGCGTCGCGCACCTCATGCGCCAGCTTCCGGTTGCCCAGGTGCGGGCGCCAGGCGATGCGCACGCCCTTGAGGTCGCCCTCGGGCCGCGCCGCGGCGACGAAATCGCCGGCCGGTAGCCCGAGCGAATGCGGGTCGGCCGGGTGCGGCCCCGCCATCGCCTGCAGCATCAGCGCGGCGTCGCCGACCGTCCGCGTCATCGGCGTGATGTAGGACTGGTTGCCGAACCCGTCCGGCGTCATGTCGTGCGGCACCAGCCCCAATGTCTGCTTGAAGCCGACGACGCCGCAGCACGCCGCCGGGATGCGCGTCGAGCCCCCGCGTCGGTGCCGAGCGCCAGGGGCCCGAGCCCGGCGGCAACCGCGGCGGCGGCGCCGCCGCTCGACCCGCCCGCCGTCAGCCGCCGGTCCCACGGATTGGCGGTACGGCCGAAGAGCGGCGCCTCGGTGAAGCATTTGTGGCCGAATTCGGGGGTCGTTGTCTTGCCGACGAGGATCGCCCCGGCCAGCTTCAGCCGCGCCACCGCGGCCGCGTCCGCCCGCGGCATGTTGTCGGCAAGCGCGACCGAGCCGAAGGTCGTGCGCACCCCGGCAGTGTCGATCAGGTCCTTGACCGAGAACGGCACCCCGTACAGCGCACCCACGGCCTCGCCGCGCATCAGCCGCGCCTCGGCCATGCGCGCCGCCGCGCGCGCCTCCTCGGCGGCGATCGTGATGAAGGCGTTCAGCACCGGCTGCGCGCGCTCGATGCGGGCGAGCACGGCATCGACCAGTTCGACCGGCGACAGCGCGCGGCGAGCCACCATACCGGCCAGTTCGGCGGCGGCGGTGAAAGCGAGGTCAGTCATCTCGTACTGATAGCAGAACTCCGGCGAATTGCGGCAGCGGTAAACGCCCCCGTCAGATTTCTTACGATCGCGCCCTATTGGAGCCGGTTTCTTCCGGCGCTATCGGGGGATCACAGGTGGGAGACGAAGCGATGCGGTCGTTGTGGCGCGATTTGGCCTTGCAGTGGCTGGGCGGCGAAGCCTCAGATACGCTTGCCGCCGAGATCTCCTTTCTCGATCGTTTCCCGCTCGCGGCCGAACCGGGCGCGCCGGTCTTTCTCGTCGAGCGTGCCAGGGTATCGTATCAAGCCATGCTGCGCGCCTGCGGCGATACCGCCGCAGCCGACGCGCTGCAGTCGACCGGCTGACCGCCGGCGTTTGCAAAATTTAGCAAGAAAAATCTTGTAATTTTATCTTATTTTAACCAATCTTTGATCAAACATTCTCTGTAAAGACTGATTAATCTGACAAGTTAACCAATTCGTAATCTGTATTAACGCAGGCGAGACACATCTTTGCCACTCGGCCTTTGGTATCAGCGTCACTAAATTGCAAGCATGACTTATTGTCCGTACCGAATCACCGAAGGAAGCCCGATGCCGCAAGTGAAACGGCTGCGGTGCGAAGCCGCGCGGTGCTATCGGCTGGCGCACGGCATCGCCGACGCAAGGCTGTGCGAGGAACTCGAGGCGATCGGGCGCGAGTTCGAGCGCCAGGCCGAAGCCCTGGAAATCGACGATCGCGTGCCGGTCCCGGCGTGAGCGCCGGGATCATCCTCCAACAAGAAAATGCTGGCCATGTACTCCCCTAACTCGGGCTGAGCGGGTGGCAGGCGCGTTCCTCACGCCTGAAAGGCGTTGACCCAGATCAAGGCGCGGCCGACGCTGGGCCTGCATGCTGGGCGACGAGACGGCGCTGGAGGGACGCGATGGCCTACAAGGATCTGCTGGTGGTGCTCGGTGCCGATGCCGCCGGAGGCCGGCGCATCGACATCGCGGCGGCGCTCGCCGAGCGCTTTGCGGCGCATCTGATCGGGATGTATCCGTTGGCGCTGTCCGCCGACCCGCGGCGGTTCGGCTACTACGATCCGGCCGCCTTCGACCCGATCTATCGTGATCTGGAGCAACGGCTGGAGGCCGAGGCCGAGCAGGTGCGCGAGGCGTTCGAGCACGCCGCGGCGCTGCGCGGGGTTTCCGCCGAATGGCGCGCCGTCCGCGATTTCGCCGAGGCGGACCCGGCGATGCACGCCCGCTACGTCGACCTGACCGTGCTCGGCCAGCTCGATCCCGACCGGCCGTTGGCGCAGGCATTGCAGCCGGCGCCGGAAACGATCGCGCTCGCCGCTGGCCGGCCGGTGCTAGTCGTGCCCTATGCCGGCCATTTCCCGACTATCGGGAAGCGGGCGCTGATCGGCTGGAACGCCAGCCGCGAGGCGACCCGCGCGGTCAACGACGCGATGCCGCTGCTGGCGACGGCCGACACCGTGACCGTGCTCGTCATCGACCCGCGGGAGGGGCCGAGGGCGCATGGCGAGGTTCCCGGGGCCGACATCTCGCTGCATCTGGCGCGGCACGGCGTCAAGGCCAATGTCGAGCGCACTGTCGCCGGAGACATCTCGGTCGGCGATGCGCTGCTGTCGCGCGCCGCCGACCTTGCCGCCGATCTGCTCGTGGTCGGCGCCTACGGCCATTCCCGCGTGCGCGAATTGCTGCTCGGCGGCGCCACCCGTTCGATCCTGCAGACGATGACCTTGCCGGTGCTGATGTCGCACTAGCCGAGCGCGAGCGCGCGGCGGGCGGCTGCGAGGCTCGCCTCGGGCCCGGCATCGGCGTCGATCCGGGTCCAGTCGATTGGGCCGGGATCGCGGCGCAATTGGTGCTCCAGAACCTCGGGTGTGGCGTCGGAAGCGTCGTTTCGGCGGCCGCGCAGCCGCTCGGCCATTGCCGGCGGCGAGGCCGCGAGCCAAAGGCCGGCGAACCGGACGCCGGCCCGCGCCGCGACGGCGGCGAAGGAGCGCCGTTCCTCCGGCAACAGCGCGACCGCATCGATAACGACCGAATACCCGGCATCGAGGGCCGCCGCGGCCCGGTCGCCTAGAGCCGTATAGACCTGGCGCGAGCTGGCCCGGGTATAGACTCTCGCCGGCAGCCGCGTCTCCGGGGCGACCCCGGCGAGCCGCTTGCGGATCACGTCGCTGCGCAGGATGCGGGCACCCGGGCGGGTCCCGAGTTCGGGCGCGAGCAGCGCCGCGAGGGTCGATTTGCCGCTGCCGCTCAAGCCGCCGACGGCGATCAGCTGGGGTGGCTGCGGCCGCAGCAGCCGCGCCCCTAGCGCGAGGTAGCCGCGGGCTTCGGCCGCCTGTCCGGGGGCGGTCACATGCGCCCGGATCGCCGCCCTCAACGACAGAAACAGCGGCAATGCGGCGAGCCCGTCCTCCTCGTCATTGCGGTCGAGATACCGGTTAAGCACCCGGTTGGCGAGGCCGGCGAGCCCGCGATGCTCGAGGTCCATCAGCAGAAAGGCGAGGTCGTAGAGCACGTCGATCGAGGCGAGCGCCTCGGAGAATTCGAGGCAATCGAACAGGGTCGGCTCACCCTCCCACAGACAGATGTTGCGCAGGTGCAAATCGCCGTGCCCCCGGCGCACCTTGCCCGCGGCGCGCCGCTGGTCGAGCAATGTCGCGACATCGGCCAGCCGCGCCGACGACGCCGCGCCGAGTTCGGCGATCCGCCCGGGGTCGAAGCCGGCGTCGTCAGCCGCGGCGAGAAGGCAGCGCCGGTTCTCCTCGATGATTTCGCCCAGCGCTGCCGCGCCGCCATATGCGGGCCGCGGCTCGGCGCCGGCGTGGAAATCGGCGATGCGGTCCGCCAGCCTGCCAACCAGCTCCGGGGTCAGCTTGCCGGCCCGGGCGAGGGCGTCGAACAGCAGCGCCTGATCGAAACGGCGCATCACGACGACCCAATCGACCGTGTCGCCGCCGGTCGAAAAGCCGATGGTCCCGTCCGGCCGCCGGGCGAGGCCGGTGACGTCGAGATAGAGCGCGGGCGCGGTGCGCCGATTGAGGGCCAGCTCGGCGGCGCAGGCCGCCCGCCGCCGTTCCGTCGTCGAAAAATCGAGATAGGGGTAGATGACGGCGCGCTTCAGTTTGTACGCGCGTTCGCCGGCGAGAAACACTAGCGAGGCGTGCGTCTCGATGACATCGACCCGCTCGACCCCGGCTGCATGGCTGCCGGGATCGCTCAGAAAGGCGATGACCTCGCTCTGGTCGAACTGCGGCTCCTCGGATCGAGATTGCTTCGTCGCTCCGCTCCTCGCAATGGCAGCCCATTTACGCTGTCATTGCGAGCGAAGCGAAGCAATCTCGAAGATGTCGGCTCCCGCGCGACCGATTGGGGCATTGCGCCGGGCGCCCGATGGCGTGATCTTCGAGCCCGCGACACCGTCATCGCCGGAGGGGGCAGCATGCCGAACGCGATCGGCGAGAATTTGGCGTTCCGCGCCGCGCTGCTGTCGCTGCTGCTGGCCGCCGGCGGCGCCGGCGCGCAACAGCCGCCGCCCGAGGCCGAGCCGCCGACAGGCCGGGTGCTCTGCGAGCAGGACGTCGCCTACCATATCGCCGACCGCGGCAATATCCCCGACGGCTATCGCCGCTTCCTCGGGATCTGGAGCGATGCCGCGTGGAATGCGCGAACCTGCGCCGCGCTGATCGTCGAGAACATCGCCGCCGACGGCACCGCCTCGATCGTCTACGCTTTCGGGCCGTTGGGCCCTGCCGTGTCGGTGCCCGGTGGGGTCTTGCACGGCACCGGGATCATCCGCGAGGGCGAGCTGAAATTCCAGAACAGCGACGGCAGCCAGTTCGTGTTCCGCCCCGGCATCGTCGATCTGGTCGGGCACCTGACCACGCCCAAGGGCGAGAACTACGAAGCCACCTTTAAAAAGACGCGCTGAAATTCTGAATCGGAGCTTCGCAGCTTAATTTCCAACCCGGCTGATCAGACGCAAAAACCGCGGCGAGTTGACGCTGGCCGCCCGCGTTCCTAGATTTTGCCAGCGCCGGGGCCGGCCGCCCGGTGGTTGATGT
>Ga0073928_10011705_pt1 | contig 10194 bp, 9 predicted proteins | sample PaiPotPPA55metaG_FD_76969 | JGI IMG/M metagenome (GOLD analysis project Ga0073928, IMG submission 76969) | Iron sulfur acid spring bacterial and archeal communities from Banff, Canada, to study Microbial Dark Matter (Phase II) - Paint Pots PPA... ... | reverse complement strand
TCCACCTCAATGGTCGGCGCCTTGGGGTCGGCGCCGGAGGCGAGCCGCGGCCACAGACTCGCCTCGGCGATCGCTGCCGGGTCTGCCAGGTTCACGCCCTGCTGGAGCATCCACCAGGTCATCGCCCGGTACTGCGCGCCGGTGTCCAGGTAGCGCAGCCCGAGCTCGGCGGCCACCCCGCGGGAGGTACTGGACTTTCCGGAGCCCGAGGGGCCGTCGATGGCGATGACGAACCCGTTCCCCCGCACCTTCACGTCCGGCACCCGCCACGCTCCTCGCTGTTAGTTTTCACATGCCGCAGTCCGGCTGCCGCACTCCGGCCGTCTATCGTCAGGCCCGTACGGTCCAGCCGCGCTCGGTCAGCCGCTCGGCCAGGCCCGGCGCGGCCTCCGGGTCAACGTACAGGGTGACGAGGCCGACCTGCTGACCGGGTGAGTGCTCGATGGCGAGGTCCTCGACGTTGACCCCGGCCGCGCCGGCCGCAGCGAACAGGCGGGCCAGCTCCCCGGGAGCGTCGCTGATGACCACCGGGACAGCGGCGTAGGCGGCCCTCGGCGCACCGTGCTTGCCCGGGATCCTGGCTTGGCCCGCGTTTCCCCGCCGCAGCAGTTCGACCAGTTCGGCGGCGGCGTCAGCGGCGCCCGCGACAGGTGCCCCTGCGTCCTTGGCCAGGGCACGCAGCGTGCCGACGACTGTGGCCAGGTCCCCGGCGTACTCCTCGAGGACGTCGGCCACGGCGGCGGCGTTCGCGGTCAGAATCTCCCGCCACAGGGCCGGGTCGCCTGCGGCGATCCGGGTGACGTCGCGCACACCCTGCCCGGCGATCCGCGTCGCGTCTTCGGCGGAGTGTTCGAGGCGCGCGGCCATCAGCGAGGAGACCAGATGTGGGGCGTGCGAGACGAGGGCGACGGCACGATCGTGCTCTACCGGATCCATCACGACCGGTACGGCGCCGCACAGCGAGATCAGCTCCAGCGCGCGGTTGAGTGCGTCCCTGCTGGTGTCCTGAACCGGCGTCAGGACCCAGGGACGGCCCTCGAACAAGTCGGCCCGCGCGGCGAGCGGTCCGGAGCGCTCGAGCCCGGCGAGCGGGTGGCCGCCGATGTACGTCGCGGTCTCGAGGCCGAGCGCGGCTGCCTCGGCCACCGGACCCGCCTTCACCGAGCAGACGTCGGTGTAGCAGCGGGCCAGGCCGCGGGACTGCGCCTCGGCCAGGACGTGCGCTACGTGCACCGGGGGCACCGCGAGGACGGCGAGGTCCGCCGGCTGCTCAGGGGAACCGGGGGCAAGCAAGGTGCCCGCGCCGAGCGAGGCGGCGGTGCGCGCTGCGTCCGCGTCGTGGTCCTCGAGCAGCACGACCACGCCGTGCCGGCTGAGCGCGAGGGCGACCGAGGTGCCGATCAACCCGGTACCGATGACGACCGCCGTCTTCATTGCAGCCCCCGTCCGGTGACGCCGGTGCGCGCCGCTTCCATCCCCATCGCGGATCCAGTCCTCACTGCCTCAGCGCCCACAGTGCCCTCACTGTCGGTCACAGCATTATTCACTGCACTCATTCACTACATTCACTGCGCGATGTCGCGGCGGAGCGCGGCGGCCCCTCCCAGGTAGACGTGCTTGACCTCCTGCTTGGAACGCATGGTCTCGATGTGCGCAAGAATCCGCACCACCCTGGGCAGCGCGTCCGTTTTCGCGATCTCGGCGGCACACAGAAGCGGGGTGTCGGCCAGGCCGAGTTCGCGGGCCGCGAGCGCGGGGAACTCGCTGGTCAGGTCCGGGGTCGCGGTGAAGACCATGGAGATGACGTCCTCGGGGGCGAGGGAGTTGGCCTCGAACAGCGCGGTGACCAGTTCGGTGGTCGCCTGCAGCACCACCTCGCGCTCGTCCGCGTCCACCTGGATCGCGCCGCGTATCGCCCGCACCGCCATGTGCCACCGCCCTCCTGGGGTACCGGCCGAGCCCCGATTTCACACGCACCGGCCGTCGTCCGGATCAGCCTATCGGCGGGCGAAGCCGGGCCGCCAACGCTCAGCGCGCTTCCCGACGTCACTTGGCCGACGTCGTTTGGCCGTCGTCAGTGGGGCGACGTCAGCGGGCCGTCGTCAGCGGGACGACGTCACCCGGACGAGTCTGCCGCGCGGAGTCCACCGGCTGACGAACCGGCAGCCATTCGCTGATAAGCTGGTAGCCCGTGGACGACGAGGCCGTCCCCCACCCGGCCATTCCTCACGACCCCACGGGAGCCCCGCTTTGGCTGTGTCCAGCAAAACCAAGCACCTATTCGTCACCGGCGGCGTCGCCTCCTCGCTCGGCAAGGGGCTGACAGCCTCCAGCCTCGGCGCTCTGCTCAAGGCCCGCGGCCTGCGGGTGACCATGCAGAAGCTGGACCCCTACCTCAACGTCGACCCCGGCACGATGAACCCTTTCCAACACGGAGAGGTCTTCGTCACCGATGACGGGGCCGAGACCGACCTGGACATCGGCCACTACGAGCGCTTCCTCGACACCGACCTGCACGGTTCGGCGAACGTGACCACCGGGCAGGTGTACTCGTCGGTGATCGCCAAGGAGCGGCGCGGCGAGTACCTGGGCGACACGGTGCAGGTGATCCCGCACATCACCAATGAGATCAAGGCGCGGATCCTGGCGATGGACGGCGGCGACGTCGACATCGTGATCACCGAGATCGGCGGCACCGTAGGCGACATCGAGTCGCTGCCCTTCCTCGAGGCAGCCCGCCAGGTGCGGCACGAGATCGGCCGCGGCAACTGCTTCTTCCTGCACGTCTCGCTGGTGCCGTACATCGGGCCGTCCGGCGAGCTCAAGACCAAGCCGACGCAGCACTCGGTGGCGTCGCTGCGCTCCATCGGCATCCAGCCGGACGCGATCGTCTGCCGCGCGGACCGGCCGATCCCCGACTCGATCAAGCGCAAGATCTCGCTGATGTGCGACGTGGACGAAGAGGCTGTGGCCACCGCGGCGGACGCCCCGTCCATCTACGACATCCCGAAGGTGCTGCACGCCGAGGGCCTCGACGCGTACGTGGTGCGCCGGCTCGACCTGCCGTTCCGGGACGTGGACTGGCGGGTGTGGGACGAACTGCTGCGCCGGGTGCACAATCCGGAGCACGAGGTCACGGTGGCCCTGGTGGGCAAGTACATCGACCTGCCGGACGCCTACCTCTCGGTGACCGAGGCGCTGCGCGCCGGCGGCTTCGCACACAACACTCGGGTGAACATCAAGTGGGTGCCGTCCGATGACTGCGAGACCGACGAGGGCGCCGAGTCGGCGCTCGGCGCGGTGGACGCGGTGTGCGTGCCCGGCGGCTTCGGCGTGCGCGGCATCGAGGGCAAGATCAACGCGGTGAAGTACGCCCGCGAGCACAAGCTGCCGATCCTGGGGCTGTGTCTCGGCCTGCAGTGCATGGTGATCGAGACGGCGCGGCACCTGGCCGGGATCGAGGACGCCGGCTCGTCGGAGTTCGACGAGCAGACCCCGCACCCGGTGATCTCCACCATGGCCGATCAGGTGGACATCATCGCGGGCGGCGATCTCGGCGGCACGATGCGCCTCGGCCTCTACCCGGCGGCCCTCGGAGAGGGTTCACTGGTACGCGAGATGTACGGCGGCGCGGCGAAGATCGAGGAGCGCCACCGACACCGGTACGAGGTGAACAACGCCTACCGGGAGCGGATCGCGGCGGGCGGCCTGGTCTTCTCCGGGACCTCGCCGGACGGGCGTTTGGTGGAGTTCATCGAACTGCCGCGGGAGGTACACCCGTACTTCGTGGCCACCCAGGCGCACCCGGAGCTTCGCTCGCGCCCGACCCGCCCGCACCCGCTTTTTGCCGGGCTGGTCGCGGCAGCGGTCGAGCGTCAGCGGACGACGGCCGGCAAGCCAAAGGGAAGTAGTACTGGAACGACAGCAGGCCCTGGGCTAGGCCCGGAAGGTCGTCTGGGGGGAGGATCTTCGACATGACGGAGTATGAGATCGAGGACCGGCCGGAATCCTGGCCGGTCCTGGACGGCAAGGTGCTGGCCGAAGGCGGGATCACCACGTACCGCGAGGATCTGGTGCGGATGGTCGACGGCACGGAGGCGCGGCGGCAGTACACGACGCACCATGGCGCGGTGGCGGTAGTGGTGCTCGACGACGCGGGCCGCATGCTGACGCTGCGCCAATACCGCCACCCTGTCCGCCGCCTTTTGTGGGAGCTGCCGGCCGGGCTGCTGGACAAGCCCGGCGAGCATCCGCTGGAGGCGGCGAAGCGTGAGTTGTACGAGGAGGCGCATCTGCAGGCCGCCGAGTGGCGGGTGCTGGTGGACTATTTCAACTCCTCGGGCACCGCGGACGAGGCGACCAGGGTCTTCGTGGCGCGAGGGGTCGCCGCCGCGGACGGTGAGCCGTTCGCTCGCGAGGGCGAGGAGGCCGGAATCGTCACTCAGTGGGTGCCGGTGTCCGATATGGCGGCGCGAGTGCTAGACGGCCGGGTGGGCACCTCGTCCATCGTGGCCTCGGTGCCGGCCCTGCAGCTGGCGCTCACCCGTCCGGGTGGCTGGGACTCGCTGCGCCCGGCCGACGCGCCGTGGCCCGCCCGGCCGTATTGACGCACACCGTTGATCGGGCGCAGCTGATCTGACACGGCTGATCTGACACGACCGATCCGGACCCCGCAGCCTTTCGATTATCCCGGGAAGAACTCCCCTGGCCTTGCTAACCAAGGCCAGGGGAGTTCTTTTCCTGGGGAGCAAGAGAGTAATGCCCGACACTTCGTCGATGCTTCCTGGAAACACGGTGCACGCTGTAAGGCGGTTGCGCTCCGCCATCCGGCCGGGCCCGGACTAGCATTCCCTGCAGTTCCCTACCAGCTTCCACCCTCTTGGACGGTTCGTCGTGAAAGTCGGAATCCCCCGCGAAGTAAAGAACCACGAATACCGCGTGGCGATCACCCCCGCCGGCGTTCACGAGCTCGTCCAGCACGACCACGAGGTCTACGTGGAGACCGACGCGGGCCTCGGCTCCTCGATCGCCAACGAGGAGTACGTGGCGGCCGGCGCGCGGCTGCTGGACACCGCGGACGAGGTCTGGGCCACCGGCGACCTGATCCTGAAGGTCAAGGAGCCCATCGCCTCCGAGTACCACCGGATGCGCGCGGACCAGACCCTGTTCACCTACCTGCACCTGGCCGCCTCGCGCGACTGCACAGACGCCCTGCTGCAGGCCGGGACGACCGCGATCGCCTACGAGACGGTGCAACTGCCCAACGGCGCACTGCCGCTGCTGGCGCCGATGTCCGAGGTGGCCGGTCGGCTGGCTCCGCAGGTGGGCGCCTACAACCTGATGCGCTTCTCGGGCGGCCGCGGCGTGCTGCCGGGCGGCGTGCCCGGTGTGGCCGCGGCGAAGTGCGTGGTCATCGGCGCCGGCGTCTCCGGCTGGCACGCGGCGACGATCGCGATCGGCATGGGCTTCGATGTCACGCTGCTCGACCGTGACATCAACAAGCTGCGCGAGGCGGACAAGGTCTTCGGCAACCGGGTCAAGACGGTGGCGTCGAACAAGTACAACTTGGAGCGCGCCTGCCTCGAGGCCGACCTGGTGGTCGGCGCGGTGCTGATCCCGGGCGCCAAGGCGCCGAAGCTGGTCACCAACGATCTGGTGTCCCGGATGATGCCGGGTTCGGTTCTTGTGGACATCGCCATCGACCAGGGCGGCTGCTTCGAGGACTCGCGTCCGACCACGCACGCCGAGCCGACGTTCAAGGTGCACGAGTCGGTGTTCTACTGCGTCGCCAACATGCCGGGCGCGGTGGCGAACACGTCCACCTTCGCGCTGACGAATGTGACCCTGCCGTACACGGTGGAACTGGCGAACAAGGGCTGGCGCGACGCCTGCCGCGCGGACCACGCGCTTGCTCTGGGGCTGAACACGCACCAGGGTGAGCTGACCTATGCCCAGGTGGCGGAGGCGCACGGCCTCGACCACCGCAAGCTGGACGAGCTGCTGAGCTAGGCGCTCAGCGCCGGCAGTCGACGGCGCGTCCAGTCGGGCACGTGAATGCGCCCCCGGTTCCGAGTGCGGCGGAACCGGGGGCGCACGCGTGTCATGGCCAAGATCGACCCGCCTCGCGCATGATCCGACCGGCATGCAAGGATGCGAACGACTCTTGACCCGCCCGTGTGACGGAGGATCATTCAAGTGCGTGACATCGCCGTCTTCAGCGGCAGCGCCCACCCCGAACTGGCCGCCGACGTCTGCGCGCAGCTCGGGGTGCCTCTACACCCGGTGCGCGTGAGCCGCTTCTCCACCGACTGCCTCGAGGTGCAGCTGCAGGAAAGCTGCCGAGAGCGGGACGTATTCCTGATCCAGACGCTGGTCGCTCCGGTGCAGGAGCACCTGGTCGAACTGCTCCTCATGCTCGACGCCGCACGCGGTGCCTCGGCGGCACGCACGACCGTGGTGATGCCGTATTTCGCCTACGCGCGTTCCGACAAGAAGGACGCACCGCGCATCTCGATCGGGGCGCGGCTAGTGGCCGATCTGCTGGTGACGGCCGGGGCGAACCGGGTCCTCGCGATGGCCATGCATTCGCCGCAGGTGCACGGCTTCTTCAGCGTGCCTGTCGACCACCTGCACGCGCTGCACGAACTCGCAGCGCACTTTCGGCGCTACGACCTGAGCAACGCGGTGGTGGTTTCACCCGACCTCGGCAACATCAAGGAGGCGGACGCCTTCGCCCGACTGCTCGGCATCCGCGCCGCGGCGGGGGCCAAGCAACGTTTTGCCGACGACCGGGTCAAAATCAGCTCGGTGATCGGCGACGTGGCCGGACGCGATGTCATCGTGCTCGACGACGAGATCGCCAGGGGCAGCACCGTACTCGAGCTCCTTGAGCGGCTCAGGGAGCTGAAGGTGAATTCGGTACGGGTCGCCTGCACCCACGGCCTCTTCGCCGCCGGGGCCTTGCGGCGGCTGAGCGAGCAGCGCGACGTCGAGGAGATCGTGTGCACTGACACGGTACCCGTCGCTGCCGAGGATCGCACCGGGAAGCTGACGGTGCTCACGATAGCCCCGGCGCTGGCCGAGGCCATGCGCAGGATCCATAACGGGGAGTCAGTAAGCGCGCTCTTCCACCACGAAGGGGCCTGAGACACTCGCCAATCGGGCGAATAAATCGCGGCCGCCCCCGGCTCCGTATGGAGTATGGGGCGGCCGCGGTATTGCACGTACTTACTCGTACTGCGGATCAGCTCACTGCCACGAAGGCGGCGGCTGCTGCGGCTGCTGGGGATACTGCGGGGCCTGACCGTACTGGGGCTGCTGCGGGTACCCGGGCTGCTGGGGCTGCTGGGGCTGCTGCTGGCCATAGCCCGGCTGCCCGTACTGCGGCGGCTGCTGCTGCGGATAGGCCGGTTGTTGTGGCTGCTGCGGGTATCCCTGCGGCTGCTGCTGGCCGTACTGGGGCTGCTGCTGCGGATAGCCCGGCTGCTGCGGCTGCTGGCCGTACTGCGGGGCCTGACCGAACTGCGGCTGCTGCGGGTATCCTTGCGGCGGCTGCTGCCCGTACTGCGGCTGTCCGTAGCCGCCGAACTGCTGCTGTCCCCCGAAGCCGCCCGCGGCGGGCTGAGCCGCAGGAGCCTGCTGCATTCCCCATACGGCGACACCCGCCACCGCGAGCGCGCTCAGCAGGCCGAGGTAAAGGCCGAATCCCGCCCCCGAGGACGCGCTACTGCCGGCCGGCGGCTTGTAGAGCGTCAGCCAACGGATGACCACCAGGAGCGTCGAAAGACCGCCGACCCCGATACCCACGATGTAGAAGATCTTCCCCGCGAGCAACTGCGGCGCGGCGAACGCCCGAACCAGCGTGAAGATGCCCCAGATCAACAGGAGCAGCATCGGAATCCACACCAGTGGTCCCGCGATGGTCTGGTCGATCGACTCGCCGTCCGAGGCGCTGTTCCACCCGTTGATGCTCAAGGACGCGCCACCACCGGAAGCCGACCACCACGGCAGGAAGGTCGAGATGATCGCGATTAACCCCGCCGCGGCGAAGACGATGTCTGGCACCGCGATCTTTCGTTGATTCACACTGATCCCCTCCGTGAACGATAGTGGCATGCAGCATACGGTAATCGGGTTATCAGACGACGGACGACACGTCTCCGGCGCGACCCGCCCCCTCGCATGGTGACGTGACCCTGGCGACTTGTCGACAAATCTGCAACAGTCTCGTTGGATTAGCCCGCACGGGCGACGCGCCTTTGCTCTCATTGCCCCGTATTGTCTAGGGTCTTCCCTGGCCAGCCGGGCCGAACCCGGCGAAGTTGACGAGTCGATAGGTCGACAATTGGACCCGGCGCGGTGGACACTAGGGCGAGCGAACGCCAGCTACGGACCGAACTTGAGTGGGGGCCTGGGAGGATGACCGGCAGGTGACTGATTCGACCATGGTGACGAGCGGTCAGGCCGAGGCCGGCCGTTGGGCCGGCGACGTCGAGATCGACGACCCGTACGGAATCGACGACGAACTGCGTTATGAGGACGGCTTCGACCCTGATGCGGAAATAGAGCCCGACCCCGAGTACGCGGCCACCCTGGCGCCGGACCCGGCCACCCAGCGGCGCGAACGCGTCGGGCCGACCGGACGGCCGATGCCGAGGTTCCCGGCCCCGCGCCCGGCGCTCGAGCACGGCCCGGCGAAGATCATCGCCATGTGCAACCAGAAGGGCGGGGTGGGCAAGACCACCTCGACCATCAATCTGGGCGCGGCGCTGGCCGAGTACGGACGAAAGGTGCTGCTGGTCGACTTCGACCCGCAGGGCGCGCTCTCGGTGGGCCTCGGGGTGAACCCGATGGAGTTGGACCGGACCGTCTACAACCTGCTCATGGAGCGGGGCGTGACGATCGAGGACATCCTGCTCAAGACCATCACCCCGGGCATGGACCTGCTGCCGAGCAACATCGACCTTTCGGCGGCCGAGGTGCAGCTGGTAACTGAGGTAGCGCGGGAGTCCGCGCTCTCCCGGGCACTAAAGCCGGCGCTGAGCGAGTACGACTACGTCATCATCGACTGCCAGCCCTCGCTCGGCCTACTTACGGTCAATGCCCTGACGGCGGCGCACAGCGTGATCGTGCCGCTCGAGTGCGAGTTCTTCGCGCTGCGCGGGGTGGCCCTGCTGACCGAGACGATCGAGAAGGTCAGGGAGCGGCTCAACCCCGACCTCGACCTCGACGGCATCCTGGCCACGATGTACGACGCGCGGACCGTGCACAGCCGAGAGGTGCTCGCCCGCGTGGTGCAGGCCTTCGGCGAGCAGGTCTTCCACACCGTCATCGGGCGCACGGTGCGCTTCCCGGAGACCACGGTCGCCGGCGAGCCGATCACGTCCTACGCGTCGAGTTCGGTCGGCGCGGCCGCGTATCGCCAGCTGGCGAGGGAGGTGCTCGCGCGGTGCCCCGTCGCGTGAGGATGCCTGGAGCCGACGAGCTCTTCGGGCGCGGCCCGGTGACCATGGGCAACACGGCCCGACTGCGGGCCGTGCCGGATCCGGTCGAGGACGAGGACGAGCCGGAGGAGCCGGCGCCGCGGGTGGCCCCGCCATCGCGCAGCGCCGCCCCGGCGCCACGGCCGCCGGCCGGACGCGGCTCGGGCCGGGCCACCGGCCGAGAGCGGCATGAAGAGAAGATCACCGTATACGTCTCCCCGGAGGAGCTGGTCGGCCTCGAGCAGGCGCGGATCACCCTGCGGGCCGGACACGGCCTCGCCGTGGACCGCGGCCGGATCGTGCGCGAGGCGGTGAACCTCGTGCTGGCGGATCTGAGCGAGCACGGCGAGGACTCCAGCCTCGTGCGGGTGCTGCGGACCGACTGCTTCCGCGAGCGCTGACGGCGGTTCAGCGCGGACGGCAGCCCTCGGACGGGTAGCCCGGCGGACGGCGGCCTCCAGCCGCGGAGGCTGGCGGAGGCGGGCGCGCGGCAGCAGGACACGTAGCGGCCACCCGGACCCGGTATACGCGCCGCCCGAGCGTCGAGCGGCTGGGCCACGGCCGGTACGTAATAGAGTTGATCGGGTGGAGCAGACTGTGGCCGAGGCCGTGCAGCAGGACGCCGAGCCGGACGTCGCCCCGCCCGAGCTTGCCGCGGACACCCCGCCGGGAACGATCGGACCCGGACCGGACCAATCGGGACCGGAGCCGG
>Ga0073928_10011703_pt1 | contig 10196 bp, 6 predicted proteins | sample PaiPotPPA55metaG_FD_76969 | JGI IMG/M metagenome (GOLD analysis project Ga0073928, IMG submission 76969) | Iron sulfur acid spring bacterial and archeal communities from Banff, Canada, to study Microbial Dark Matter (Phase II) - Paint Pots PPA... ... | reverse complement strand
TCGGCGATCTTCATCGAGGAAGACGACGCGCAGAACGGCGTCGACCACGTCGACGGTCATCGCAGCCCAGGCTATATCGTCAGCCCATACGCTGTGCAGTTCGGACCCACCCAACCCTACTATTACACGCAGGTCAACATGACTCGGACCATGGAGCAAATCCTCGGTCTGACGCCCATGAACCAGTTCGACCTCATCGCCTCGCCGATGAGGACGGCCTTCGTCAAGGGCAAGCCGCCCGCCAAGAACTTCCTGCCCTGGACTCACGTGCCGAACCAGGTTCCGCTCAACCAGGGCGTTGGAGCAAACGCAGTCAACATAAAGGGCAGCGCTACGATCAAGGCCCTGAGGGCGGCTTGGCTCCAGAAGAAGGCGGAGATCTTCGCCGGAAAGCTCACCAAGCCTGACGCCGAAGACCCCGACACCGTCAACCATCTGAACTGGTACATGTCGACCGGGTTTAAGCGGCCCTATCCCGGCGAAAGCACGGTTCGCCCCCCGAGCGAGTTCAATAACCCCGCACCCGCCGGGGACGGCGATGGGGACGACTAAACACGTTCCGACTGCAACGGACCCTCTCCCCGATGACCGGGGAGAGGGTTCCTCACAGAAACCAACTCCTTCAACCCACGGGATCAAGGTCAGTCCCAGTTGATTATCGCCTTTGGTCGGGCTGGCTTTCCAACGCTGGCCCGATCCTTCTGAGGCCTGTGAGATCCTAGTATCCTTAATTAAGTAACGTGCTACGGAAACCCAGCTTGCGTACCGCCCGGGGTAGGTTGCGCAGGCAGGAGTTTGGCAGTGGAAATCGTTGCGAGGTGCCAAATTGAGAGGGCAATGCGTCATTCGATTAAGCGGGAAAAAGATCGTGGCCAAACGTGTGGCGGTGTGCAGCATTACAAGCGTATTGGCGGGCTGCGTATTGCTGGCTGCTCAGAATGTTGTTTTGACGGGCGCGCTCAACGGACGGGTCACAGACCAGAGCGGGGCCGTGGTGTCTGGTGTGTCGGTTATTGCGCGTAACCTCGCCACCGGTGTGCAACAATCTGCCGAGACCAACCGTGCCGGGCTTTACTGGTTTCCGGCGGTAATGCCAGGTTCCTATTCCGTTTACGCCAATCTCAAGGGATTTCGCGTGGTCGAGGCCCTGGTGCGGGTGCAGGTGGGAAATACCACTTCGCAGGACGTCAAGCTTCAGGTGGGAGCCAGCGCAGACGCAATCAAGGTAATCGGGACGACGCCACTGCTGCGGCCGACGGAATCTTCCGCCACCACGGTGCTCGAGCGATCGTTAATTGAGGAGTTGCCGCTCAACGGACGTCGTTATACCGGCTTCGCGACGCTGACGCCAAACACCAGCTATGACGGTGATACCGGGCTTGTCAGTGTCGCCGGACAGCAGGGCGGCGAGGACTCGGGATACGCCAATGGAAATGGCTCGAATGCGTTTACCGTGGACGGAACCAACGCCACCAGCAACTTCTTCGCCGACATCATAGGCCGTTACCGCATCCCTTACCTGTATGGCGAGGACGCAATCGAGGAGTTCCAAGTCTCGGTCAGCCCGTACTCGGCCATCTATGGAGGTGGAGCAGGTTTCGTTAACGCCGTGACCCGGTCGGGAAGCAACGCGTTCCACGGCAGTGCGTTCTATTACAACCGGAACTCCGCGACGGGAGCCAACGACGCAATCGATAAGGCAAACGGCCTACCGAAACCGGAAGATGCTTTGCAGCAATTCGGCGCCGGATTGGGCGGGCCTATCCGGTCCAACCATTTATGGTTCTTTGTGGATTATGAGCAGCAACTGCGGAACAATCCGCTTCCTGTCATCAACCCAGCGTTGGCAACAACCCCGGCGACCTTAGCTACTTTCTTGAGTGCCAATTTTGCTATTCCAGCCGGAACGTTGCTGCCTCCGCCGAATGGGCCCTTGCCCATCCCGGGCAACGACACCGCGCCTGACCCCACCAATCCGGTTTACCTCCAGCAGGTATCCAACACTCTGAACGCGCTAAACTCGAATCTCGGTACTAAAGCCAGAAAGCGCAACGATTTGGTGTTCACGCCCCGTCTGGACTATCAGCCAAGTTCCAAAGATGGTCTTTTCCTCAGTCTTAATGTGAACCGGTTCAACTCGCCCGGCGGCGTCATCACCGACCCTACTGTAGGTAATTATGGGACGCAGACTCTGGCCAACGCCTACGTGCATGCCTTCCAAGCCAGCCTGGGATGGACGCACACATTCTCCTCCAATCTGCTGAACGAATTTCACGCCGGCACCTCGCAAGACAACCAGATCTCGACCCCAACCGGTTCGGCTGCAAATACTCCCACCTTGATTCTGGATAGTCCCGCCTCCTTCATTCTGGGCAACGCTCCTTTCTCCGTTGGAAGGGTTTTTGAAAGACAGTACTCCGTGGCCGACCGGTTCGATTACGTGATCGGCAAGCACACCTTGCAATTTGGTTTCGATATGAGCCGTTCCTGGGACGCGGATAACAATGATGGCGGAGCTGATCCAAACGCCGCCGTCCAGTTCGGGTCGTTCCTCGGCAGTTACGAATTCTCGAATTTGCAGGCTTTCGCGCTGGGGGAATACAACCTCTTCAGCCAAGCCTCGGGGACACGGACTTTTTCTTTTTCCGTGCCCTACTATGGATTCTATGTCCAGGACTCGTTCCGGGCTTTGCCGAAGTTGACGCTGGAAATGGGCTTGCGCGAAGACTTCCAGGTTTACCCGCAGCCCGCGAAGAATCCGGCCTTCCCGCTCACCGGGCAGTATCCAAACCAGTTTCGCCGGGTGGCGCCGCGCTTCGGATTTTCCTGGCAACCTGAGTCGAAGACGGTGGTGCGTGGCGGATTCGGGCAGTTCTATACCAACATGAACGGCCTAAACTATCGCAACGCGGTAGTGTCGAACGGACTAGCATCGCAGCAGTCTTCGGCAAGCATCAGCTATGGGGCGGCCCCGCCGAATCAGCAGTTGCCGACGTTTCCGAATATCCTCCCCGCTAACTCCCCCCTGTTCGGAGCTTCTCCCGACATCTCTCTGGTTTCTCCACAATTCAGGGCACCCTCTGTTTTGCAAGCGAGCTTGCAGATTGAGCGCGAGATTTTCGAGGACACCACTCTAACCATTGGCACCATGTGGAATCACGCAGTGCATCTTCTGTCCGGCAGCGCCTACGACTTAAACCTGAATCCGTTGCGAGGCACTACGACGTATGTGGTCTGTCCCCCGAACGCAACCACCGCGCCCTGCAGTGGGCCGATGGTCAGCCTGCCGAACATGGACAACGGGTTGCTCACCGAAGGCCGCATCAGCTCCAACTTTAACGAGATCAACGAGCTGATCAGCCCTGGGCAAAACCATTACAATTCGTTCTTTGTGCAGTTGCAGCGTGGCATGTCACAAGGGCTCTCTCTGCAATTTTCTTACACCTTCGCCAAGAGCATCATGTTGGATGGGATGGACTTCAACAATCAGTTCGACTTCAGCAATACTCATGCTGCTTCACTGCTCGACCAGCGACATCGAGTTAGCTTTGGTGGCGTCTACCGGCCCCGGCTGGAAAGACTGACCAGTTCCGATAAAGGGCGCGCCCTGCTCGAGGGCTGGAGGCTTAGCAGTGTTATGGAGTTCTCTTCCGGCCGTCCCTACGCCGGCTTGCTGAGTCCCGCGTGCACCAGTTCGACTTTTTCGTTCGCGAACTGTGACGGCGCCAATGGAAACCTGAACGACAGCGCCTTTAACGAAGGCACCGCCAACACAGCGGCGGGAATCAATGGCAGCGGCCCCACGCCGGGAGTCGGCCTGAATTCTTTCTATGGCCCGTGGCTGGAGAGGGTCGACGTCGGACTGGCCCGCAGTTTCTCGATCAAGGAAGGCAAAGAACTGCAATTTCAGGTGCAAGCCTTCAATGTGTTCAACCACGCCAACTATTATGTGCAGAACGGAAATGGGATCAACCAGCTGCAATACAACCCGATCGGGACCAACTGTGGTGATGGCGCAACGCTCAATCAGACGTGCTACCTCGTGCCCAACTCAGGGCCGGGCAATTTCGGAGCCCTACAGGAAATTAGCCCCAACGGCCTTCCACGCGTGTTGCAGTTCGCCGCACGATTCACCTTCTAGCGGCGCGTGAATCTCACGAAGAATTACCAGAGGAATGTGGAAGCCGAGGTGTGGCGATATGATCGTTATTCTGAAATTGGAAGTTAATTGAGATGTGATATCGGTCACCGACAAGACTGGCAGCGTTTATGTAAAAAGAATCTGCGTGTTGTATGTCTTCCTGCTGATTGAGCCGAACCTGGACAGAAGCCCAGGTTCGGCTGTTCTGCTTTGGCCATTCGCCAATAATCTCAAAAGAACAACTTTTAGAATCTGCTCTTTGCGATTAATTCAAAGACGCGCCAACCTCAGCCCAACTACCGGCCTCAAAGAACTGCGAGGCATGGGCCAACTGATGCAGCAGGTAATTGCTCCAACAGGATCTAAGAACAAAAACAATCTCATAATCCGCGTTTCGCTTGTGTTGGCGGGACTAATTCTTGCGGCCATCGTTGTGCTGGTGGTGCGCTGGCCATTCCGGCTCGCGGCCGTCGTGAAACAACTACAGGAGGAGGGTTTGGGCAAGGTGGAAGTGGGCGGATTCCACCAGACCTATTTCCCTAGGCCGGGCTGTGTTCTCCAAAAAGTCAGGTTTCAGCACAATCCGAAAGCCGGCGCGCCGCCATTGATCACTATTGAAACGGTGAGAGTTGAAGGGAGTTTTTCCGGTCTTTTCGCCAGGCACGTCAAGCGCATTCGCGCCGAGGGCATGCACATTCTTGTCCCTCCGAAAAACGCAGAGGAACATTTTCAAACACCCCAGAGATCAAGCATCGTAATCGACGAGCTAGTTGCAGATGGCGCGGTCCTCGAAATTCCCCACGCACAAAATCAATTACTGAAATTTTCGTTTCATAACTTCGATCTCAGCGATATAGGCAGCAACGGTCCGGCCACATTTCATGCCAGGTTTTCGAATCCCGAGCCGCCCGGCGAAATAACAGCGTCGGGGAAGTTTGGTCCATGGAACGCTGATGATCTCGGCAAGACTGCAACTTCCGGCGAGTATCAGTTTCAGCAAGCGGATCTCAGCGTGTTTCATGGCATCGCTGGCATTCTTTCTTCGTCGGGGAAATTTTCTGGTGTTCTTGATCACATCGAGGTCCAGGGAGAGACTGACGTTCCGCATTTCGCTGTCACTTCCAGTTCACATGAAGTTCAATTGCGAACCCAATTCCGAGCGGAAGTGAATGGCGAGAACGCAGACACGTCATTGCAGCAAGTGGTCGCGACCTTCTGGAAAACCACGGTGTTGGCACAGGGATCGGTGGCAGGAGACGCCGAACAGCCGGGCAAGACTGCGTCGCTTGAACTAACCAGCAAGAACGGAAGAATCCAGGACATCCTGCTGCTTTTCGCCCAGGCCGAGCGTGCACCGATGTCTGGAGTAACCAGTTTTCATGCCAAAGTTACCATCCCGCCCGGCGGTCGACCGTTTCTTCAAAAGGTTGAGCTGCAAGGAGACTTCGGAATAGATGCTGGAACCTTTTCAAATTCAAACACGCAAGAAGGCGTGAATCACCTGAGTGAGGGCGCGCTTTTCGGTGAACAAGACCGCAGTAAGGCGGAAAAAAAAGAGGAAGAGTCGGGAACTGTGCTCTCTGATTTGAAGGGACACGTTCTGCTGAAAGATGGCGTCGCTAGATTCTCCGACCTTTCATTCAGCGTTCCTGGAGCCTCAGCGCGAATACAGGGAACCTACAACCTGATAAACGAGAAGATTGACTTGCGTGGCACGCTGAAGACCGAGTCCCAGCCATCTAACACGACGAGCGGAGTCAAGGCTCTGATGCTCAAAGTGTTGAATCCTTTTTTTAAGAAGAAGTCCGTCGGCTATGTGATGCCGATAAAGATCACCGGCACCTACGAGCATCCTTTATTCGGGTTGGACCTTGCCGATAGTCGTAAACAAAATCCTGAAAAGTAAACTCTAAGAGGACCATCAGACATGCAATTTCGCACAATCCGCAACCTGCTTGTGGTCCTGTTGTTCTGCGCTTCATTAAGTTGGGCCGCACAAGGGGACCCGGCGCCAGATGCTGGCGGGTGCAAGCAGGTCGCCGGCCACCTGCCCCAAGCTGCATCCACATTCGGCCGCGGACTCGCTATGGCGCCGCGCGATGCCGTCCGCCCGTCCAATCTCAAATGGGAGTTGCCCATCGCCGCGGCCACAGGGCTGTTGATTGTCTCGGTCGATGGTCACGTGAACAATCACATTCACTCTCCTTCATTTGTTCAAGACGCCTCCCGCGGATCAAACGTGGGTCTGGGAATTGAGCTAGGCGCGGCAGGTCTGGCCTATCTGGTAGGATGTTCTGGCCATCGCTCGCCGTACATGGCAAATTCCGGCTTCACAGCGCTCGAAGCTATGGGAGCAGCCAGCGTAGTCGCCCTGGGAATCAAAGAGGCCACCAACCGTCAGTACGCTTACGCGAAGAACACGCATGGTGAGTTTTGGGAAGGTGGCGGATCATTTCCCTCAGGTCACGCAGCGGCAAGCTTCGCCTTCGCCAGCGTGATTGCGCATCGCTATCCGAAAAATCCCTGGCTCAAATGGGGTGCTTACGGACTTGCCACCGGCGTCAGTTTCGCGCGAGTCGCAGGTAAGAAACATTTTGTTTCTGACATCGTTGCCGGCGGAGTGGTCGGCTACGTGACCGGAACTTACATGTCAACTCATTAGCGGGCAGGTCGAATGCGAGGCACGACTGGTCCAGGTCCGACAGACTTTGGACGACCATTCACTAATCGAGCCAGAGCCGTGCGAGATATCTTGAGTTTCTTCCACTCTGATTCTCGAAGCCAATCCAGCACAACGATACAGATATCGCGCTCGAAGATCACTGTTAGACCCAGGGCGACCAGTAAAGCCGGAATCGTAATTAATAAGGCCAACTGCATGAAGAACTGCTGGGCCAGGGGTCTAGTAACACCCTAAGCCCTGGTTGCCTAAATACGCGATACCCTTCAAACCTTACGCCTCGAATAAAGTTTCTGCATGTGCGCTCAATGGTTACGTTGTCTTAAACCCTCGTCGCTTGCTATAGTCGCTCGAAGGACTGTGTCTTAATCAGAGAGCCTAGGCAGCATTTGTGACCAAGCTTCACCGCCGTGACGCACTCTGGCAAGTCGAACGCGCCGTCCGCGATGCCGGCCCACTGTTCGACGGATTGCCTGAACCCGACACTAATTCTCCGCTGCGTCCCATGGATTCGGAAGAACGACTTGTCGCGGACTTTCACGGCACCGGGATGACCGTCGGGCCGCATCCCATGGCCTATCACCGGTCGCGCATGGATGCGATGGGCATTCACAAAGCCAGCGACCTCAGCCGCATCCCCAACGGAAAACATTTGCGAATTGGGGGATGCGTCATTTGTCGCCAGCGTCCCGGCACCGCCAAAGGTTTCGTTTTTCTCAGCATCGAGGATGAGACCGGAGTCGCCAATGCCATCATCAATCCTGATCTGTTTCATAAAAACCGGCTGCTGCTCAGCTTCGCGCAATTCCTCATCGTGGAAGGAACCCTGCAGAACCAGGATAATGTCATCTCCGTAAAAGCTGACCGCGTGTTGCCGCTTTCCATTACCCGCGCCGAAACCAGTTCGCACGATTTCTACTAAGTAGAATCTACTAAATCAATGTTGCAGATAGATTAATTGTTTGGACTTTTCGCACAAATCCACAGCTTTTCGGTTTATTATGGCTGCATACACACAACAGCAATTTGTGGGCACTCAGGTTGGGCCGCAGTGTTTGCGGCCAATGCAAATCATCTTAATCAAGGACTTATTAGTCCCAAGGAGTATCGATCGTGGCTAAAGCAAAGACCCCCCGCACCCCTAAGGCAACCAGTAATCCTGTCATCACCATGCCCGAAGCTGGTTCAGTTTCGCTGGTGCGGAAGACCTCGCCGCTGACCAGTTCCCCGGCGGAATTGGAAGTAAGAATCCGCGAGCGTGCTTACGCGTTATATCTGGAACGGGGAAGCACACCGGGTTTCGAAAATGAAGATTGGCTCAAAGCCGAGCGCGAAGTTCTCGCCCGTCAAAACCATCAGCAGACCGCATAGGAAAACAACTCTGATCAACGCACCCATGCCCGGACACTCTTGTCCGGGCGGTGCAGCGTTCTACTAAACTACACTGAGTCCAGTTCTTGGACTGGCCCCGGCGCGATTCTCACGCGTTCGGGGGTTGCTTCAGCGGATAGTTTCTGAAAAAATATCAGACAGGTGTTCGCCAATGTCACAGATAGGCAGTTTTGCGCTCCTCCTCGCGCTGGCACTGTGCGCCTATTCGTTTCTTGCTGGCATTCTGGCACTCGTCAATAAGGGACCAGGCTCAGAACGCATAGGTGAAACCGCGCGTCGCGCCGGCATCGCCAGCTTTGCCATAGTGTTCCTCGCTGCGGTCGTGCTGGTCGTGGCCGCATTTCAGAACGATTTCTCCATCGCCTATATTTTCCATCACAGCAATCGGGATCTTCCCGCACCTTATAAATTCGCAACGCTGTGGTCAGGGCAGGAAGGATCTCTGCTGTTCTGGGCGCTGCTGCTCTCCGCGTACGGTCTTGTGCTGCGATTGCGCTATAAGACCGATGTTCGCTTGTTTGCCTATGCATCAGTGATTATTGCCGCCGTTCAAGTTTTCTTTTTGCTGCTGCTGAATTTCGCCGCGAATCCTTTTGGGGTAATGCAAGGCGCGCTACCTGCAGATGGCACTGGACTCAATCCCCTATTGCAGTATCCCGAGATGGTGATTCATCCGCCCATGCTGTATCTGGGATATGTCGGATTCACCGTGCCATTTGCATTCGCATTGGCGGCTTTGATCATGCGCTATCCCGGCGAAAAATGGATTCAGATCACGCGCCGCTGGACCATGGTCACGTGGGGATTCCTCACCTGCGGCGTCTTTCTGGGCGCGCACTGGGCTTACTCCGTGCTGGGATGGGGCGGATACTGGGGATGGGATCCAGTCGAAAACGCGTCGCTGATGCCGTGGCTCACTGGTACTGCGTTCCTGCACTCGGTAATGATGCAGGAAAAGCGCGGCATGCTGAAGACGTGGAACATGTGGCTGATTTTTTCCACCTTCATGCTCTCAATCTTCGGAACGTTCTTGACCCGCAGCGGCGTAGTTAGTTCGGTGCACGCCTTCGCTCAATCTTCAATCGGCGATTGGTTCGTTGCGTTCCTTGCCATTATCTTTGCCACTTGCCTTTTCTTTTATGTGAAGAATCGTTCGCACCTGCGCACCGAGCATAAGTTGGAGTCGCTGGTTTCGCGCGAATCCAGCTTCCTGTTCAACAATCTGCTGCTGCTGGTCGCATGCTTCACGGTGCTGTGGGGAACGCTGTTCCCGGTGCTCTCCGAATGGGTTCAGGGAACCAAGGTTACAGTCGGACCGCCATTCTTCAATCGCGTAAACATCCCGGTTGCCTTGCTGCTTTTGCTGCTGACAGCAGTTGGACCTTTGCTCGCTTGGCGTAGAACCTCTATAGATAGCTTGAAGCGAAACTTCCTGTGGCCGGCGATTGGCGCACTTGCATTAGGCATATTGCTCGTCGCGCTGGGGATGAAGCCGTGGACGGACGTTTCTTACTTCTACTCGCTGATGACCATCATGCTGTCGGCCCTGGTCGCCTTGACCGTGATTTCGGAGTTCATCCGCGGAGGCCGCGTGATTGGCCGTCACACTGGTCAGAACCTTTTCGCGTCGATGGTGCAGTTAGCGCATCGCAACACCCGCCGCTACGGCGGATACATCGTTCACTTCGGCGTGATCGTGATTATGATTGGCTTCGCCGGTTCCGTCTTTAATCAGGATAAAGAGCAGGAGATGGGCTTCGGGGACAAAATGACGATCGGCGCTTACACGCTGGTCTGCCAGTCCTACACGCAGCATGACATTCCCAACTACGGCAGCGAGTGGGCCGTGATGAATGTTTTCAGGGGCGGAAAGCAGATTGCCACGCTCAATCCCGAGCGGCGTTTTTACAAAGCGAGCCAGCAAACGTCCACCATGGTGGCCAATCGCTCGACACCGCAAGAAGATCTGTACGTCGTATATGA
>Ga0073928_10011702_pt1 | contig 10196 bp, 11 predicted proteins | sample PaiPotPPA55metaG_FD_76969 | JGI IMG/M metagenome (GOLD analysis project Ga0073928, IMG submission 76969) | Iron sulfur acid spring bacterial and archeal communities from Banff, Canada, to study Microbial Dark Matter (Phase II) - Paint Pots PPA... ... | reverse complement strand
CTCACGGTGGATGTTTGCATATCGCACCGGAGGTCACGTCATGTCCATTGCTCCCACACTCAAGAGATATCTGACCGCTGAAAACATCCAATACGAGGAGATCCCGCACGAACTTACCATGTCGTCCACCCGCACGGCTGAGGCATGCCACGTCTCGGGCGATCGTCTCGCCAAGGGCATCGTGTTGCGGCGCGATGGCGACTATATGCTGGTCGTCATGCCCGCATCGCACCACCTTCGCCTATCAGAACTGAGGACAAAACTCGGTGACAATGTCGACATGGCCAATGAAGCCGAGATCAATCGGTTGTTCCGCGACTGCGCGCACGGTGCAGTTCCGGCCGTTGGCAAATGCTACGGACTGGATCTCATCGTCGACGATAGCATCGAGACGCAGCCGGAGATCTATATGGAAGCCGGCGATCACGAGACGCTGCTTCATCTGAGCAATGCGCAGTTTGCGCGTCTGACGGCCAACGCACTTCATGGGCGCTTTAGCGCGCATGACTGAGGATTTGTCGGTTGTACCGCCCTCGCCGATGAGGTGATTGAGTGAGCGGATCGACTAACGGAGTATTGACGGGATCCAGCAGCGTCTGCGCTCAACGATGAAGCGGAAATAGAGCGGGCGTTCCCCCACGTCTGCTTTGGACCCGGAATTGCGGTGCTGCCTTCTTGGAATGGGTACCTGTGTTCCCGGTTTCGGCAGCCCATGACCCTACAGGCTCTTGCAAACGACCCGCGCCAGGATGCAGATTGTGAGGGCTTGATAGGTGTCAACGTCTACGGTTCCGGCGCCCGATTGGTAATCACGGTCGCGCACTGAACAAGAGGAGAGTGACGCCATGCGAGAAATCGAAATCCACGACTATGCGCGGCAGTTGCTGGAAGCACACGGTGCCCAGGCAATTGCGGAGGCCGCTCAGAACGCCATCAGCTTCGAAAAGCAGGGCGAGGTCGAACTGGCCAAAGACTGGCGGCATATCGAAGACGCCATGAAGCTCATGCGCGGGCCGCACCAAAGCTGAAGCTGCCGGCTCGCGCGTGACAGGCGTGCCTGAATGTGGGCGCCGCCATGCCGAATCGAGGCCGCTGCGGCGGCGTCGCGGAAGGTGGAACGTGGACCAAAATCGGTCCCAAGCCGCTTGGCAGCGGCTGAACGGCAACACGCTCTTCAAGGCACCCCTCTTGGTTTACAGGAGTGAAGCCATGGTTCCGAATTGTGCGACAACCGAAGATCTCCTCAAGGCGATCAAGGACGAGAAGGTCCAGATGATCGATTTGCGGTTCACCGACTTGCCGGGGGTCTGGCAGCATTTTTCCGTCCCGCCGAGCGCAGTGAATATCGACACTCTCAATGAAGGCATCGGATTCGACGGCTCATCGATCCGCGGTTTCCAGGAGATCCAGGAAAGCGACATGCTGGTCGTCCCGGATCCGACGACAGCCTTCCTCGACCCGTTTGCCCCCGCAACGACGCTGGTCCTAACCTGCAACATCAGGGACCCGATGACCGGTCAATCCTATAGCCGCGACCCTCGCTACATCGCCCAGAAGGCCGAGACTTATCTGAAGGGTACAGGCAGCGCCGATACGAGCTACTTCGGCCCGGAGGCGGAGTTCTTCGTATTCAACGACGTGCGCTACGGACAGGGCATCAACTACGCCTTCCACGAAATCGATTCCAGCGAGGGCAGTTGGAACACGGGTAAGAAGGAAGCGCCGAATTTGGGCCATAAGCCGCGCCCGAAAGAGGGATACTTTCCGGTTCCCCCGACCGACAGCATGCAGGCTCTCCGCACCGAAATGGTGCTGGCGATGGAGTCGCTGGGAATTGCGATCGAAGCCCATCACCATGAAGTCGCGACCGGCGGCCAAAACGAAATAGACATGCGCTTCACCACGCTCACCCGCATGGCCGACAATCTGATGATTTACAAATACGTGGTCAAGAATACTGCCCGCCAAAACGGTATGACTGCGACGTTCATGCCCAAACCGTTGTTCGAAGACAACGCCTCGGGAATGCACGTTCATCAGAGTCTGTGGAAGGGCGAGACCAACCTGTTCTACAGCGAGGCGGACTATGCCGGTCTGAGCGAGCTTGGACGCTACTATATCGGTGGGCTGCTGACCCACGCCTGGGCGTTATGCGGGCTTTGCGCCCCGACCACGAACTCCTATCGCCGTCTGGTGCCGGGTTACGAAGCTCCGATCAACCTGGTCTATTCCCAGCGCAATCGCTCGGCCTGCTGCCGGATTCCGATGTATTCGCCGAACCCTCGGGCGAAACGTGTCGAGTTCCGTTCGCCGGATCCCTCGTGCAATCCTTACCTGGCCTTCGCCGCGATGCTGATGGCCGGCCTCGACGGCATCAACAACCGCATCGATCCGGGCAGCCCGATCGACAAGAATCTTTATGACCTGCCGCCCGCCGAGGCGAAGGAGGTGAAATCGACGCCCGGCTCGTTGGACCAGGCGCTTGACGCCCTCGAACGCGATCACGCGTTCCTGCTGCGCGACGATGTGTTCACGCGCGACGTGATCGAAACCTGGCTCGACTACAAGCGAAAAGAGGAGGTCGACGCCATCCGACTGCGCCCTCATCCTCACGAATTCCATCTCTATTACGACATCTAGTAGCGACCGGCCTCTCAGAGACAGTCTGCCCAATTGGGCCGCGACGACGGGTGTCCCTGTCGGAAACTCAATCTTGCTGGCAACAGATATCAAATCAGGCGATGCTCCTGCCCTATGCGAGAGGTTTGTAGCCTAATTTGGTTGGCGTTGGTCGGAGCGTTCCGATCGCGGGTCTCGCTTGAGGCTGAAAACACGATTCTGCGTCGTCAGCTTAACGTGTTGCGGCGGCAATCGCCGAAACGGCCGACGTTCGGGATGCTGGACCGTCTGATATTCGCCGGCTTGTATCGTTTGGCTCCGAAGATGCTAGGCCCCTTGGCCATCGTGAAGCCGGAGACCGTGATTAAATGGCACCGCGCCGGCTTCAGATCGTACTGGCGGTGGAGGTCGCGGCGCCGTGGGGGCCGACCAACTGTAGCCTGAGATACGCAAGCTTATCCGCGAGATGAGCAATGCCAATCCGCTGTGGGGAGCGCCGCGGATCCATGGAGAACTCCTCAAGCTCGGCATCGATATCGGACAGACCGACGTGGCCAAGTACATGGCCAAGCGAAGAGACCCGCCATCCCAAGGCTGGAGGACGTTCCTTCGCAATCATGCCGACGGCATCGCCGCGATGGATCTGTTCGTACCGACAATCTCATTTCGTCTGCTCTACGGCTTGTTGATTATGGGGCATGGTCGACGACAGATTTTGTGGTTTGGCGTCACATCGCATCCAACCGCCGAATGGATCGCAAATCAGATCACGGAAGCCTGCGGCTGGGAACAAGCTCCCCGCTATCTCATTCGTGACCGGGACGGGGCCTACGGTGAGGTCTTCATCCGAAGGCTTCGATCAATGGGCATTCGCGATCGACCGACGTCGCCGCGCTCCCCTTGGCAAAATGGATATGCTGAAAGGCTGATCGGTTCGATCCGCAGGGAATGCCTTGACCACGTTGTTGTGTTCAGCGAGCGCCACCTCCGTCACCTGCTGCTCTGTTACATGAAATACTACAACGAGATGCGTACGCATCTATCCATGGAGAAGGATGCGCCAGTACCGCGCGTCGTGGAGCGGGCCGGACACATTCTTTGCCGACCGGTCCTGGGCGGATTGCATCACCAGTATGTCCGGACTTGATTTACGACAGGCACAGGTGCGCCTACCCATCCTGAAATATCCGCGTTTTTACACAGCCTGGACCCACAAGAGGACATTCGCGACGAGCTTCCAAAACCCTAATCCATACGACCAACGGGCGGGGGAGCCCAGGCTCCGTCCACAGCTTCATCCTTCGGCCAGTACAAGCGCGGCATCAATATGAATTCGCCATCGGGAGCGCGGAGCCAGTTGGCTTGCTTGTCCGCTCCAGGGGACTCCTTCTGAATGTACGAGTCCATCGAGCCATCCGGATTGTTTTGGAACTCGCCCCGAGAGCTTAACGAGTAGCGGTTGATGGAGTTGGCGACCAGAAAGTACTCCTTGTCGTACATCGTGAGGGACCAGAAACCTTGCGGATGAATTGGTGGAATGTCTGCTTTTGTGAAGTGCATCATGTAACGGCTCGCGCCATTCAGCACTTTTCCGTCTCCGTCGAAACGGGCAATTGGGTAGAACGCATCGGCAGGCAAATTCCCGCCAGCGCCGATATACGCAATGAGCGCCCGTTGCAAATAATCTGTACCGTAGTGCCACGAACTGGTTGACGTGCGCCCGAGCTTTTCGGCGACTGCCATTCTGGGCGTCGCGACATTGAACGCAGCCCCCGGTCAAGGCACGTCAAGTTTATTCGGCCGCTATTGTGTGCCCGGTGCCGCCCTGACCTTCGCTCGCGAACACGAAACCCTCGTAGCCATTCTCGGCGACCTCGGCGCACTTCCTGCGGTACCCGCCGACGCCTTCGGGGCCGAGGTAGGGCAAGAAGCGGCGCGCCTTGCCGGCGATGTTGGCTCCCATGTACCAGGAATTGGTGCCGGTCATCAGCGTCGAGTTCACGACCTCGGCGACATGGGCGCCCCAGGCGTCCTGCGCCTCCGGGCTCGCCTCGATCATTGCAAGCTTGCTTCTTCGCATGTGGGCGATGCATTCGGTGATCCACTCGACGTGCTGCTCGATCGACACCGGCATGTTCGACAGCACCGAGGGGCTCTGCGGGCCGGTGATCGTGAACAGGTTCGGGTAGCCCGCTATAGCCAGCCCGAGGTAGGTCTGCGGGCCGTCCTCCCACTCCTGCGCCAGCGCCCTGCCGCCGCGCCCCTTGATGCCGAGTTTCTTCAGTGGGCCGGTCAGCGCGTCGAAGCCGGTGGCGATGACGATAATGTCAAGCGGGTACTCCTTGCCGCCCGCGCGAATGCCGTTCGGCGTGATCTCCTCGATTGGGCCGTCGGCGGTCGCGTCCACCAGCACCACGTTCTTCTTGTTGAACGTCTCAAAGTAGTTGGTGTCCAATGGCTGGCGCTTGGTGCCGTAGGGGTAGGTCTCGGGCGTTAACTTCTTCGCGGTCGCCGGGTCGTTGACGATCGAGCGGATCTTGCGCTTGAGGTAGTCGGCAATGACATCGTTCGCCTCCCTGGAGAAAAACATGTCCTGGTAGTTGGCCAGCCAGAACGCAAAGCCGCCGGCGTCCCACATCTTGTCGAACTCCTGCTCACGCTCCTCGGGCGTTGTCTCGAGCACCGCCTTCGGTATGAAGTTCAGATCGAAGCCGAAAAACGAATTCTTGATGCGCTGGCGGACGCCGTCATAATCAGACTTGCGCGCCTTGGTCACCTCGGGATCGACACGGCCGTTGCGCGCAGGCACGCAGAAGTTCGGCGTGCGCTGGAACACCGTGAGGTGCTTTGCCTGCTGCGCGATCTCCGGGATCGCCTGCACCGCGGTGGCACCTGTGCCGATGACGCCGACACGCTTGGCGGTGAAGTCGACGCCGTCGTGCGGCCACTGGCTGGTGTGGTAGGACTTGCCCTTGAAAGAGCTCAGCCCCTTGATCGGTGGCATGTTGGCGGTCGATAGCGCGCCGACCGCGGTGATGACGAAGCGCGCCCTGACGACGTCGCCTTTGTCGGTACGCACTGTCCAAAGCTCGGTGTTGTCGTCGAAGATAACGTCGACGACACGCTTGCCGAACTGGATGTCGGGCTTAAGGTCGAAGCGCTCGGCGCAGTGCTCGAGGTAGCGCAGGATCTCGTCCTGCTCCGGATAGCGCTCGGACCAGTTCCATTCCTGCAACAGGTTCTTGTCGAATGTGTAACAGTAGATGTAGCTGTCGGAGTCGCAGCGCGCGCCGGGATAGCGATTCCAGTACCAGGTGCCGCCGACACCGTCGCCGGCCTCGAACACGGTGACATTCAGGTCGAGCTTGTCGCGCAGCGAATGCAGCATGTACATCCCGGAAAATCCGGCGCCGATGATGACGGCATCGAAGTCGGTTTCCGCGTCAGTCCCTTGCGAACCGCCTTGCACGTTCGTCATGACACACCTCCGTTGTGAGCGTTCTCCTCGCATCTTGTTTTAGTTGTCTTGTCACTATGCGCTCGCGCCGGTCATCCTGCGCGAGTGGCAGACAGGGCGATTTCTGCCGGCAACACAGTGAAGCACGCGCTCACGGCGCCTCTGGATTTTCTGTCTCGAAATCCGCAAGGCGCCGTGGCGCAAGAAGGCCGCAGCCGGCACTACGCCGCTGCGCGCGCCTCGCCTGCCGCGTAGGCGGCCGTCTCGAAATCCATGTAGCCGACGAATGAAGTAGGGTCGGCGAATGGCAGGATCTGAGTCGCCCAGAACCCGCCGAACCCGTTCTTTCGGTCGATCCAATAAAACAGGTTGGGGAGCCCCGCCCAGCCCAGCGCTCCTGCCGGCCGGCCGGTCGGTGCGTCCTCGTCGTTCACCATGAAGGTGTAGCTCCAGGATTTCTTCAGGCCGGGAAAGAATTCGGCATCGTTCGAGATGGTCGGAATGACACCTGGCAGCATCGTGACGGTCTGGTGCGCTTGCAGGCCGTTGCGGACAGCGGCCTCGACCGTCTCCTTCTCGAGCACACGGCCGCCCGGCCCCGCGCCGTCGTTCAGCCACATGCGGATGAACTTCATGTACTCGCCGATCGTAGCGTAGAGTCCGTGGCCACCCATATGGACTTCCGGATCGGGCGGCAATTGCAGGTCGGGCAGGGGGGTCAGCGACCCGTCGGCTTCGCGCTGGTGAATGGTGGCGAGACGCGCGCGCATCGAGGGCGTCATCGAAAAGGCGATGTCCTCAATACCGAGCGGCGCAAAGATCCGCTCCTTCATCACCTCGCCGAGGCGCTTGCCGCGGATGCTCTCGACGACCTGGCCGCACCAGTCGAGGTTGCTGCCATATTCCCATTTGTCGTCGGGATCGAACAGCAGCGGCGTCATCAATGACGCCTTCGAGCAGGTGAGCACGCTTGGCTGACCGTGCTCCTGCGCCAGCCGCAGGTAATTGGCGTTGAAGAAGTCATAGCCGAGGCCGGCCGTGTGCAGCATCAGCATGCGGGTGGTGATATCGCGCTTCGGCGCCCGCAGCTTCGGCTTGCCGTCGGCGTCGAACCCATCGAGCACCTCGAGCTTGCCGATGTCGGGGACGTAGGTTTTGGCCGGGGCGTCCAGGTCGAGTTTGCCTTCCTCGACGCATTGCAGGACCGCCGTACCGGTGATCGCTTTTGTGGTCGAGAAGATGGCGAAGACGGTGTCGGTAGTCATTGCCTGACCGGCGCCAAGGATACGCTCGCCGGCCGCGCCTTCGTAGATATTGGCCGAGCGGTCGGTGACCATCGCCACTACGCCGGGAACACGGTCCTTACCAGTCACGACCCTTTGCAAAATCCCGTCACATGCGCTTCTGAAGTCGTTACCCATCGTCGTTCCTCCGGTTGAAGTTGGCGAAGTTTGATCCTGTTTCCTTTCGACAGGCCGCTGGCGGTCCGCGCGGAATGGCGGCCTCTTTCATTCCAGCCCCACCACGCGCCATCGCGCCGGATGACCCTCATTGACCCGCTGGACGCCCTTGCCGTCGCGATTCCGCAAGCAAAGAAACGGCCGCAGCGCTCGCGTAACTGAGGCCGCTTGTGTCGGAACTCCCGACCGGGGGGCGACCGGGGCGGGTCTTGCCAGCCGAGGTTCTTGCACTCAGGTTAATGAAACCAAATCGCTGGCTCACGAATTGTTCCAACAGCCCCGGGTTAAATCGCAAACACCCAAACGACCAAGATCACGCCAAAAACGGCTGGGCCACTGATCGTCCAGCCCGTCACGTAAACCGCACCATCCGTTTCCGGTTTATCGACCATAGAATCGTGCCAGTGAGAAATGATCGCCTTCTGTAGCTGCCAGAGAGACCATCGCGGCAGTGACTGGCGGTTCCAATCGCCCTGCAGCTCTGATCAGATACTCGGCGCTAGATCAGTCCGGTCAAACACCGGTGTTTTCTCAACATCGCCGCGGCCAGTCCCCGTCGGTGTGTCCTCTGCGGCGTGCCGCAATGCCTTGGTGCTGGCGTCCAGACCATCGACGGTCTCATTGGCCTCTTGGGCGAGATGCATTTGCGTCGGGTCCTGAAATCCTACGCTCGCTACTATAATGAGACGCGTACGCACTTGGCCTTGGACAAGGATGCGCCCCTATCGCGCACCGTAAATAGGGCAGGGCGTATTCTTTGCCGCCCGGTCCTCGGCGGATTGCATCACGAATATATCCGGATTTGATTTCCGATAGGCACAGGCATGCGCGGCTCCGCTCAGCAGCAGGGCCGTGCTCTTTTTTGCCACCAAGGCATCATCGAAGCGGTCGCGCCGTGTTAGCGGCGGCCTCAGCCAACATTGCATTCAACTGTGACTTGGTGAGTTCCTTAGGCTGCCTCACTACTGGCTTGCGCGTAGACACAACCTTATGAACCGGGCGAGCACAGGCCGCCAACAGCGCTGGCTTTCGCTTCGGCACCGACACGATCTTGGGTTTGGCGGTGGGCGGTTTGTGGCCGCGCTTCAAGCCCATGCGCAGCAACTTGGCGCACACCGCGTTGCGGCTGTGCCCTAGTCGAGTGGCGATCTGCGCGGCGCTGTGGCCTCTGGCCCAGAGTTTTTTGAGAAGTGCAACGCTGGCGGCATCCCACATGAGAAGTCACCTTACACCCAACGGGCGAATAATCGCAACTCAGCTCTTAAAGCGCATCCGGGCGCGCTGGCTACTTGGCCTTCGCTGCATCTGAGGCGAACGAATGTGCCATCCCTTGAACCTGATCTGATTGGTACTCACCAGTGTCGGCAGAGGGTCCGGCATGACGAATATTGTCCGGCTCCGGTGGCACGGGACCAAACCGTTTTATGTCGTTGGGATCGGCAAGGCGATAGAAAGTGTAAAAGCTCTGCGTGGGTTCGAACAAAACTGTTACGCCGCTCTCAAAAACCTCAACCACTGTGAAGTCATCTTCGGTCGGATGCTTCATCTTCTGCTGCTCCTGCCTTTGGGACATTAGCGCGCGTCACGGCCTCAATCATACCAATCCTTCCGATCATGCGGCAGCGAAGCCAAGATATTTGCGCCCGCGATCAATATGGAACGGCCACTTGTGGCGCGAAGCTGCCGCTAGTCGACCGACCTTTGATGGTTTTTGACGTCGCGCACTTTTAGGGCCTGCCGACCGAATTGAGCGATGCCCGGTATCGGGGTTAAGGCGGAAGACATCTGCTGGCCGCGAGCATATCGACCTTTGGACCCAACTTGGACATCGAGGGCAGCGGATTGCTACGATACCGATGAGCCGCGGCTGGGGTCGGAAGGCATCGCGCGTCTGACCGTTGCAGAGGGGGCCGCGTAATTAGCCACTATCGTTTCGGCCAGTTCGACAGCGAAAAGGGACAGCATGAGGCCTACCATCGGCACTGCGGGAATCAGATATCGCCAGACGTCGAGAGTGTGGGCGCCGGCGGCGGTCACGATCGAAGCCGCCCACATCACGATCACGATACCCGCGCGCATCAAGAATCTGGGGCGCCGACGCCGCACAGCGGTCACCGTCCAAAATATGACGGCGATGACGAAGGCGGTGGACAATGCCCTGAACAGATAGGCGGAGATGCCTGGGAGATCGGACAATAGGCCGATCCGAACTGGTCCACCTTGCAGATCGATCGGCTGAGCCGCCCGGCCGTGCCGCATCATGATGTCGGACACGTGCGGCACGTCGTCGGTCGACACCGGTATGACAGGATCGAGTCCGTAGGGCGGCCATGCGACCGAGGCCCCATAGGCCATCTGACGGACGAACTTGCCCGCGTAGGCCAGCGGCCGGTCACGCACGGCGGTCAGGAAGATGCGCCAATAGGCTGTGGCCGCGCCGACGGCATTCCCGGTACCGTCGGCGACGTCTCGATCCAGCGCGGTGTCGAAGAGGCACGCGTCGCCGAAGAATCCGAGCACGGGCCAGCGACCCGGCTCCGCGGCGAGGTCGGCGCCAAGCCGCGCCATCGTGGCGTCGGCGCGATCGCCGGCCGCGGACACGATCTCGCGTCGCGCTGCATCGCTTGCAAGCACGATGTTCAGGTGATTGCAGAAAAGTG
>Ga0073928_10011701_pt1 | contig 10197 bp, 9 predicted proteins | sample PaiPotPPA55metaG_FD_76969 | JGI IMG/M metagenome (GOLD analysis project Ga0073928, IMG submission 76969) | Iron sulfur acid spring bacterial and archeal communities from Banff, Canada, to study Microbial Dark Matter (Phase II) - Paint Pots PPA... ... | reverse complement strand
TAAAAATTCTGCGCAGCTCGTCGCGGGAGAGAGGGGCTATACCGTTTGCAATGTTGACCACGACGTCGACCTCGTTGACGGCGGCGCTGACAGTCAGGAACCGGGCGTCGCTCAGCGTGAGCGCCAGCGCAAGAATGATAAGAAAAATCCGCTTGTGCATCACCGTGGATCACCTTTTCAAAAAGCGAATGAGAACTGCGTTTCGAGCGCGTTGAAGCTGTTCTGCCCGCGCTGCGCGAGATGGTCGTACTGGAGCTTAAAGGCAGCGTGATCATTCAAGTCATATCGCAGACCGAAAGTTGGGCCGTTGCGCCGTCCGACGATCGGACCATCTGCAGGATCCCCATAGATAGGCTCGGCGACACCTGCGTTGACGTAGGAATAGCGGAAGTACGGCCGATACTTACCGAATCGTCGAGAGAATTGGGTGTAGAAGCCCGGGGTATGAAATACCGCAGGAGCCCCAGTCATACTTCCCGAGTGTCGAACCAACAAGCCTTCATTTAAGAACTCGTAGTTTGAGTTTGCGTAGACGAGGTAGATGGTCGAAATCAGTTCGTCATGATTAATCTTGTCGGCGAATGTGACGTAATCGTGATAAATGGAAAATCCGGCCTCTAATCCGGGAGTGTCGCTGGGACGGGCGAAAAGAGCGAAATTGAAAGATTTTCCGTTATTGGTGTCTCGGAAGCTTTGCACCGGATCTGTTCCTGGTGTGTGTGCCTGGCCGTTGCCAATTTCGGCGACATAGTTGAGTCCGAGCTTGCCGGAAGGGATCTGGCCATTAATGGTCACGCCAATTTGCTGGAGAGGGAGAAAACCTCCCTGATCGTCGAAGGCAAATATGTATGGAGATTCGACGGCGGTCTGAAACCAGGCGCCCTGGTGAAAGGCGGTGTTGTAATAGCCGATGGAGGTATGATTCCGGCCGATGGCCAGGTTGAAATTATCGCTGTGCTTGTATTGGAAAAGGAGCCGCTCGAGATCGAGTCCAATGGTGTTGTCTTGTCCCGGCACGAGCAGCACTTCTCCCAATACCGAAACGCGATCGGTAAGCACGCCGGTCATGAAAAGATCGAGGGAGCCAATGCGGAAGGAGTTTGTTCTGCCACGTTGGTCGCTAACCTCGTAGCCGACATCCCCGAACATGCGGAGCTTGACCCCGGGAATGGTGGGCTCTTCGCTGAATTCCTGGGATGCTGCGGCGGGAGTGACGGGCGGAGACGGTATCTCCACGGGCGCGTTGGCGGGAACACTACTTTCGATGGCGGTGTGCGGTGCGATTGCAGTTCCGCCATTCAGTCTGGCCTCAAGCTCTTTCACCTTGGACTGTAACTCTTGAATCTGTTCGTTCATACGGAGTAGCGCCTCGTGCTCGTCTGAGCGTGGTGGATCGTCTGCGAAGGTTGCCGCCGGCAAACTGGGCACGAGTGCCAGGAATATTGCGAAGGCGACGCTGGTTCGGACACGGCGGATGGAACTAATACGCGCAATCGCGTCGCTTGGAAAATTGGCCATGACGATTCCTCCGCCGCAGGGGCGCTAAAGAACTTCAGAGAAGGGGTCGTCACGAACCGAGGAAGGGAGTATCAGGGTCGTGGCATGGTTGTCTGCAAGTTGAGTTTGACGCATGGCGGCAGGTCGCTACAAGGAGTAAGAAGAACCGGTGCGCCGATATGTAACCGTTATCGCGTGTCTGGTAAGGCGAACCGTGCAGGTTGTGGCCGCTGAAACCGTGAAACATTGGGAAGTGGCAATGAGGCAATTCGTTAAAGGCTTTACGGTTTTTTCATGTAGTGGTCGAAATAGGCGATGGAATCTTTGACGATTTGTATTTGCACGGGATTGGGACGGTAGACTCCGTCGGGGTCGCGCTTGACGAAGATGAAGCCGTGTTCGTCATCATCGTAGGATTTCCATTGCACATCTTTGCCGGCTTCATGGAGAAGCTCGTAATTGAGTCTGAAGATGTCTTGATGATGGTCGCGATCGCGGCCCTGAATGAGCATAGGTGTTTTGATGGCGTTAATGCGCGCCATGGCGACGGGCGTGTCGATGCGGCCGCGCAATTCTTCTACAGCTTTGCGCTGCATTTCTGGGGTGTTCTCTTTCATGGTTTCTGGCGGAGGAGGGGCGTTAGGGTCGCGGGGCTGCGGTTTTCTGGCGAGAAAATCGATGGACGCTGGCTCCGAGGCGATGCCGGCGCGAAGTCCATCATACTCTGAGGCGATTTTCATAAGCATTTCGCCGCCGTGGCTAAGTCCGAGATAGCCGACTCGATTTGGATCGACGTATGGAAGAGTTTTCACGAATTTGATGATGGAAATTTCGTCTTCGTATTCGAAAGGGCCGCGATTGAAAATCTGACGGCCTTCCTGCTTCCCTTCCACGAGGGGCGTGCCATAGCCTTCTTTGACTTCAGCGCGGTAGCGCGTCCAGGCCACGGCGTAACCAGCCTTGAGGAATTGTTCGAGCGTCCAATCGCCGTTTTGGGTCCACTCGCGAATCCAGGGGACGCCGAGTCCGCCATTCATGTGCGCGAAGAGGATGATTGGGAAGGGGCCGTTGCCTGGCGGTTTTCTGAGTCCGATGGGCGCGTAGAGGCCATCCACGGTCTCAACATAAATGAGATGCAGCGGAATGTCAGAACCCTTGACAGGTTCGATCACATCGGTGACCGGGCCTTTGACGGGCTGAGTGAAGAAGATGTGATCGGGGTCGATGCTGGCGTTGCGGCTGGCATTGCCGGGAGACTGCTGGGCGATGGCAGTTGTGACGATCAATAAAAACAAAAATACAATTCGGGTGATCACGCGCGTGAGGCTCCTGAAGATGCTGTGTGCGCTGCGAAAATAAATTCTCGTCTAGCAATAAAAACAACTACCCGCATTTTCTCGTTTAGTGGAGGAAGGTTTTATATCACAACGTGAGCGCAATTCGTGGTGCGATTAGAGTACGCTCTCTGGTGTCGTGGCTGAAGTTAAATATTGAGTGTCCAGTTGCGATGTAATTGAAAACTGGGTGAGGATAGCGGGAGGAGCTTTGAGCGCAAAAAAATTCAGGAATTTGGCAGTGGGAGCAATGGCGTTAGTTTTTTCCGGCGCGTCGAGCGCGCAACAAGTGCCGGAGGCGCTGCAAGTGCCAGCCAGCGAGCAATTGGTGGCGCAGGTGCACGCCAAGGGCGAGCAGATTTATTCCTGCAAAGTGGATGGGGTGCTGGACCAGCGGGTGCTGAAGGCCCCGGACGGGTGGATCCTGAAGGCTCCGGAGGCGCAGTTGTTTAATAAGGATGGGAAAAGTTTCGGAAAGCATTTTGCCGGGCCCTCGTGGGAAGCGAGCGATGGGAGCAGGGTGGTGGGTAAAACTGCAGCGAATGCGCCGTCACCGGACGCGGACTCGATCCCGTGGTTGCTGGTGAAGGTGGTGAGTCGCACGGGAGAGGGCGTGCTGGCGCGGGTTACTTCTATTCAGCGGATTAATACGAAGGGCGGGAAGGCGCCGGCGTCGGGATGTGATGCTGCGCATGCGGGACAGGAAGTGAGGGTGGCGTATTCGGCCGATTATTTGTTCTTTGCGCCGAAATGAATCGACAGACGGCCATTTCATTACGGTGCGGTGCGGGCGCGCGAGGACGGACTTCAGGGGCTGAAGCCCGACGAAACGAGCAGGTCATCGTCGCGGCTAAAGCCGCGACCTACAAACCTTACAGCACGCGCTCCGTCGCGGCTGAAGCCGCGACTTGCAAGACTTACAGCACGCGAGCTTTGAGACTAACGCTGACGACCTCGGGAATATTGGTAGCGAGTGCGAGTCGGCAATCATGAACTGCTGAGGATGAATGTGATAAATTCGCTGGCCGCGAGGTACAGACAAATGGTTCGCTTGATGCGACTAGCATTACCGATGGGCGCAGCATTATTTGCCGCGGCGACCCTTCTTGCAGGGGCACAACATGCTTCACAGGCGTCCGCGTCTTCGCAGACACCGGCGCAGAATCCATCCAAGTATGCGGTGGTTGAGGGCGACTATGTCGCGCACGACTTCAAGTTCAAATCGGGCGAACAGCTTCCAGAGCTACGATTGCACTATAGGACGATGGGAAAGGTGGCGCGCGATGCGCAGGGGCGTGCCACAAACGCGGTGCTGATTCTGCACGGAACCGGGGGATCGGGGCAACAATTCTTGCAACCGCAATTCGCGGGAGAATTGTTTAGTCCTGGGCAACTTCTGGATATCAATCGCTACTTCATTATTCTGCCCGACGGAATTGGACACGGAAAATCTTCGAAGCCCAGCGATGCGCAGCACGCGCATTTTCCGGCGTACGACTATGACGATATGGTGGCCGCTCAGCATTTGTTGGTTAGCGAAGGATTGGGAATATCGCATTTGCGGCTGATTATGGGGACTTCGATGGGCTGCATGCATTCGTTTGTTTGGGGCGAAACGTACCCGGATTTCGCGGACGCTTTGATGCCCATGGCGTGCCAACCGGTGCAGATTGCGGGGCGCAACCGGGTGTGGCGAAAGATGACCATGGATGCGATTCGCAAGGACCCGGCGTGGAATGGTGGCGAGTACAAGGAAGAGCCTGCGGAAGGACTGCGGACGGCGGAAGACCTGCTAGTGATTGCGGGAAGCGCGCCGCTCGTGATGCAGAGGACGCTGGCCACTCGCGATGCGGCGGATAAGTATGTGGAGGATGCGGAGAAGCGCGCCAGTTCACTGGATGCAAACGATCTGCTTTACCAGGTGAATGCGTCGCGTAATTATGATCCTTCTTCGCAGTTGGAGAAGATTACGGCTCCTGTTATGTGGATCAACTCTGCTGATGATTTCATTAATCCTCCTGAACTTGGAATCGCCGAGAAAGAAAGCAAGCGCCTGAAGAACGGGACTTTTGTGTTGATTCCCATCAGCGAGCAGACGCATGGGCATGGCACGCATACCTGGGCGGTAGTGTGGCAGTCGTATCTAAAGCAGCTGTTCGAGAAGACGGCGCATTGACGGACAAAAGTATTTGTCCGATGTGTGAGTGTTTAGACCGCGGGTCAGACGCTAATCACATGCAGTCGACGCGCTCGACGCCGCGGATTGATCAAAGGAGTTAAGGGCGGCGGTCTCATCGTCGTAGATGTCGAAAACGGTGTACAACCTGGTCATTTGCAAGAGGTCCTGGACCTTTTTGGTGAGATAGACGAGCTTTAGTGCGCCGCCATCATTGCGCACGCTGGTGAAGGCACTGACCAACGAACCCAAGCCGGCACTATCGATGTAATCGACATCGGCGAGGTTTAAAAGAATTTTCTTTCGGCCCTTCGCCAGCAGGTCGCGAACCACATCGCGGACGGCGGCGGATCCCTCACCTAGTTCAATGCGCCCGTTAATTTGTACGACTTCCACGCAATCTATCAGTCGTGTGACTAACTTCATCTGGGGTCTCCCAAAATATCGGTGGCTTGAAGACTGCCGCCCTACAACTGAGACGGCTCTGTATTTATCAGGGTTACAACTTGGTTTGCTTACCGGAATCCTTACACTTGTCATTGTGGAGCTTTGTCTGCCCGAAAGGCAATGGCAATGGCTCAACGCGGTGGCCCTTCAAGACGGCCTAGGTACCAAAGTACTAGATGCTTCCTCTGACGGCCTGCCATTCAGGTGGGGTACGCCTGCGCTATAGCAGTGCATTCTGACGTAGGGCACACTCGCTCTAGCAGCCGGCCAAGCACTGGAACAACTTGGATGGCTGGGTGGAGAAAGTCATCGAACCTCAACAGAAAGATCTACGTAGTTACCCGCGTATACTCGCGCCGAAGGAAGCGGTAGTGGTGTGGCGTTCAGGCGACCTGCGTGGTGCATCTCGCCTGGGCACGGTTGGACTGGGGGGAGTGTTTCTAAAGACTCCCAAACCTCCAGCGGCCGGCTCCGCGGTCGAACTGGTCATTCAAGTCTCGCCGGGTACACCGGGTACAGATGTACGCACCCGGGCTGTGGTTTATAACGTGAAACCAGGAGAGGGCATGGGTGTGAAATTTGTACAGATGCGCGGAGAGGACCGCATGCGTCTAAATCAATTTTTACATGCGCACTTAAGCAAATGACCTCAGACAGGCTGACAATTAATTTTCGGTTACTCGACAAACGATCCGCACAAGGCAGTCCCGGGGGGAAACGTTCGAACGGGAGTGGACCAATGCGCGTCATACAAGTATCCTTCGTTCTATGACTCTCTCAGCGCGCAATCGTCTCGAAGGGAAAATTGAAGAACTTCAGCTCGGCGGTGTGATGGCTCACGTAGTTATTCGCGTCGGGGAAAATCTTATCGAAAGCGTCATCACCAGGCGTAGCGCTGAAGAAATGAAGTTGAAGATTGGCGACACTGTTGCGGCTGTAATCAAATCCACAGAAGTCATGTTGGAGAAGAAATAGTCGCTTGAAAGTCGCGCGTTTAAACTGTTGCTTTATCCCTCAGACCCACGAATAAATAGCCGGCACCTTTGCAGTTCGGGCATTCTTTATTGCGGTAATACCCGGTTGCTTGACAGTGTGTACATTCGATCCAATCAAAAGTTTTGACGGCAATTGCGTTAATCCCGCTGCAGCGTTGTTGGCCGACGGTTTTGCAACAACGACCATTTGCGACCCTCATGTTGTAGCCAGCACCGCCACACTCTGTTCAACACGTAACAGGCAGCTCTCGCTTCAGGCGTCCATAAAGAGAGCAGTATCTTCCGAGGCGCTTGGCAGTTAAAGCGATTTTGCGGGAGGCAAAAAAAGAGGCGCGTGGGAGACTCACACGCGCCGTTCTTTTTTACAGCTTAATCTTTCGTATACCTCAGGGATCACCTCCTTAGTCAACTGGAGTGTCGACTGATTTGATTATAAAATTATTTTTGTTGAGTTCAAGGAATAAATTGGACTGTGGCGAGCTTGCGTTGAGGGTGAGCAATGGGGAAACTGAGACGGAAGAAGAGGAAAGTTGGCGCTCGCAGATACCTGGGGAACCGCAAGAGTTTACCAGCTAAGGCTAAGGACGTTTCGACCCGGGGTAAGAAAGCTTCGGCTACAGGCAAGGGTGCTGCGAAAGACGTGGAGAAATACATCGCGCGGGCGCCAGAACCAGCCCGGGCCAGATTGAAGGAGATGCGCGAGGCGATTCGGTCCGTGGTGCCGGCGGAAGCTGTGGAGATAATCAGCTACCGGATTCCGGCGTTCAAGTTGAAGCGCGTGCTGGTGTGGTACGCGGCGTTCTCGGAGCACTGCAGCTTGTTCCCTACCGCGTCGGTGATCGAAGAGTTCAGGGATGAGCTTGCGGGATTGACGGTGTCAAAGGGCACGGTGCAGTTTCCTATGAGCAAGGCGCTGCCGACCGCGTTGATCAGGAAAATGGTAAAGGCGCGGGTCGCGCAGTGCGAGAAGGCACAGCGAAGCTGAGCTTTGGGGTTTTTGCCTGGCGGCGGGAGCCGCCACGTCCTGAGAGTAAAAACAATCACAGCCTGCAGCCTTGCGGAAACGCAAGGCTGCCGCGATTGTTGCCCGGCGCACGGTTCCCGTGCGCCGGGCGGGGACTGGCGACAAGATTTCTAACAATTAGCCTCATCGTTGCGCCTTCAGGGGCTAGAGCCCCGCGTGGCCGGTTGGTTATGTCGCGGCTAAAGCCGCGACCTCCAAAGCCGCCAGGCGCTTAAAAAAGCGGCCGCCCACAAAGCGGTCACCGAGAGGCAGGCTGCGATTTGCGAGGAGACATATTGGCTCTTGTGCCCGGCCAATGAGTGGTAGAATTGGCTCAGGGTGAGAGACAATGCTTCCTCTTCATCTCCAATCTGAGAGTCACGTTCCCCTATACATACAGCTGCGCGATCAACTGCGGGCGCTGGTGCATGCGGGCGATTTGCGGCATGGCGACCGCATTCCAGCGAGCCGCGAGCTGGCCAATATGTTGGGGGTGCATCGCACTACGGTGGCGAATGCTTATGCCGAGCTGGAGTCGGAGGGGTTGATTCAGGGGCATGTCGGGCGCGGGACGTTTATCAAGCGGAATGGGAACGGGCTGAAGATTACTCCCCCTGCCCCGCCGGTGCTGAATGGCAGCCATGGGATTCGGTGGGAGCTGCTGTTTGCGGATGAGCGCGGAGAAGAAGTGTTGAGTCGATTGACGGCCAGCGCGCCGATGGACGCGTTGTCATTTGTGATGGCGCGGCCGGCGCAGGAATTTTTTCCGGTTGATGAATTGCAACATTGCGTGAACGCGGTGCTTCGCAATGAAGCTACCGACGTATTGAATCTTGGGCCCTCGGATGGGTACCCGCCTTTGAAGCTGGCATTGCTGGAGATGCTGGGGCGCGAAGGGATCGCGGCTAAGGACGAGAATTTGCTGATCACGGATGGATGCCAGCAATCGCTGGATTTGATCAGCAAGGCGTTTGTGCGGCCCGGCGATTCGGTGATCATGGAAAATCCGACGTATCCGGGGGCGGTGGCGATTTTTCATGGAGCACGTGCGCGGTGCCTGGCGGTGCCGGTGACGACGCACGCGGAACCGAACAGCGAGCTGGGTGTGGACGTGGAGGCGCTGGAAGCGACGCTGGCGGCTAATCGCGTGAAGCTGATAATTCTGACGCCGGATTTTCATAACCCGACGGGGACGTCGATGTCGCTGGCATCGCGGCGAAGAGTTTTAGAATTGGCGGCGCGGCACCAGGTGCCGATTGTGGAAGATCATATTTATGCGCGATTGCACATGCGGGAGGAGCGAGTGCCGTCGCTGAAGCAACTAGATCGGGCGAATCTGGTGATTCATATCGACAGCTTCGCGAAGGTGGCGTTCCCTGGGTTGCGTGTGGGATGGATTGTGGCGCCCGCGGCGGCTGTGGAGCGGCTGCGACTGGTGAAGCAGACGACCGATCTGCACACCGACCAACTGGCGCAAGCGACGCTGGCGGAATTTATGCGCCGCGGACTTTTTACAAAACATTTGGCGAAGATGCGGAAGGTTTATTCCGCGCGGCTGGAGGCGTTGGACGTGGCGCTGCGAAAGCATATGCCGGACGGGACGCGATGGACGCGTCCGGAAGGCGGGATGTGTTTGTGGCTGGAGCTGCCACCGGGGTTTGATGCCAGCGAATTGCTGATTCATGTGAAAGAGCGGGGCGTGCTATTTGCGCCGGGGAGGTATTTTTATGTGCAGAATCCGCTGCCGAATACCTTGCGATTGGGATTTGCGAGCCTGGATGAAAAGCAGATCGCGCGGGGAGTGGTGACGCTGGCGGAGATGTTGAAGGTGGAGATGCGCAAGAGGCAGCGAGGTGTTCGACGCGCGGAGCGCAGTCGTGTGGCGCTGGTCTGATTTTTGTTAGGGGAAGGCTTGGGTTAATTGAGCGACGAGATTATTTTGGCGCCGAATCCGGAAAATAAGTGTTTCGGATGTGGCGGGGCGAATGATGGCGGGATGAAGTTGACGTTTACGCAGGACAATGTCGGGCGGCGGATTGTCGGGCGATTTGTGCTGGGGCCGCGGTATCAGGGCGGGGGTGGCATGGGACATGGCGGAATTATCGCTACCCTGCTCGATGAAGCGATGGGGAAAGTTTGCAGGTTTCGCGACGCCAGGGCGGTGACGGCGGAGATGTCGATTCAATTTTTGAAGCCGGTGCGCGTGGATGAGGAAATTATCGTAGAAGCTCATGAGACGAATTTTGTGGGGAGAAATATTTTTCAGAGTGGCGAGATTCGGAATGCCGCGGGGGATGTGCTGGCGCGCGGGACAGCAAGGTTCGTAATTATTGCTCCGAAGCAATAATTACGAGGTTAGAAGTTCGAGATTCGAGGTTCGAGGATTCAAAAGCGAGATTCAAAGCATTGATGGCTGATTGTTATGGAATGGCCATCTAAATTATCGGGAGTGAGAGGAGAAGTTCATGGACGCGAGAAAAGTGAATGGTAGCGCCAACGGAAACGCGGGGGCTAAGGAATGGCGCGTGAAGGTGGGGCTGGCGGAGATGTTGAAAGGGGGCGTGATCATGGACGTCACTACCGCGGATCAGGCGAGGATCGCGGAAAAGGCGGGCGCGTGCGCGGTGATGGCGCTCGAACGGGTGCCCTCGGACATTCGCAAAGAGGGCGGCGTGGCGCGCATGGCGTCCATCAAAGTAATTCGCGAGATTATGGCTACGGTGACGATTCCGGTGATGGCCAAGG
>Ga0073928_10011699_pt1 | contig 10199 bp, 13 predicted proteins | sample PaiPotPPA55metaG_FD_76969 | JGI IMG/M metagenome (GOLD analysis project Ga0073928, IMG submission 76969) | Iron sulfur acid spring bacterial and archeal communities from Banff, Canada, to study Microbial Dark Matter (Phase II) - Paint Pots PPA... ... | reverse complement strand
TAATTGGCCCCAGAATGCCTAGCCATTCGGGTTGTGGTTTGCGGATTGAGAAAGTGGAATCCGTGTATTCGATGAAGCGTGTTTTCGGCCACTGCGTGCGCACCGTCCACGGCGGAGGAATTACGGAGCCGCGCATTAAATCATGTTGGCTGGGAGCGTAGTCCCAGGTGACATCCTCGGCGGCAATGTAATAGTGGCGCGTTACCGCGCTTGCGGGACTTGCAGTGACGACAATCGAGAGGATTAACAGCGACAGTGGCAGTAGCTTCAAGGGGATGTCCGATTCGCAACTTCGCCTACCGGACCGGGCCCGGAATCTTTTTGACGAGGATTCCAGTGTCCCGACTCACAATTCGGGAGGGCACGAATACCGGACGCAATTCATTGTAGCCGGGCTAGCGCGCGAGGGACAAGGCCATGCGCTTTAGGGTTCGTTAGCATTCATTTTTGTTTGACAGCAGATCACTTGCTGAAGAGAATGCGAATATCCTTATGAGCGTGAACACATCAATCCATTTTGAGAGGAAAAATATGACCAAACGATTTGCGTTGGCCGTTGTTTCTGTGTGTCTCTCGTTCGCTGCGGGAATTGCATTTGCACAACGTGACTGGCACGATCTGGAAGCCGTCCATCACCACGTCGAAGAAGCGATCCATGAGATGGAAACTGCGCGCGCTGCCAACCATTACGATATGGCTGGACACGGCGCCAAAGCGGAGGAGCATCTGCGAGCGGCAGAGCATGAACTGAACGAGGCGATCGAGGCGGCCAGGGGAAGACGATAATCGTCTGCGACTGCAGCCCCTGAAAATCAAGTATTCCGAGGCTCTACGCTAAGACGTTAAGATTAGCGCCGCTTCCATAGATACTTTGGAGCAGCGAAGTGGTCGTATCTGGACTGTTGGAAACGCTGGGATTCACCGTGCTCAGCAGTTCGTTAACCAGTTGCAGCGATTGCGAGGCGGCAGTAGCCTCGTTTGTCAGTGATGGGGACGAGGAAGTTTTGAGATCGTTCTGCAAGGTCGCAAAAGCGGATTGCGCGGTGGAAAGGTCGCCAGAAGTCAGCGCATTGCCGAGTGCCGTGAGATCGGTGGAGAGAGTGGTCGATAGAGTGCTTCCACTAGCCGTTGCCGCATTCTTAAAAAGCGTCTGCAGCGTTTGAAACGCAGACTGTGCGCCCGTCAGGTCGCCCGAGGCAAGACTATTTTGCAGAGTCTGGGACGCCTGCTTGAGCTGGGTGGAATTACTGGATGCGAAAACATACTGGCTAAGTCCTGCCGCCGAGATTGGACTGATTGACATGGATTTACCTCGCCCGGGAGGCGCGTCACTCCCGCTTAACTATCCTATCGGCAGTCTCGGCTGAAGCTTTAGGACGTTGCTCGCGCCTCTGGAACGCCTTTTGCGTGTAGAAGAGTCGGTAGTCCACTTGGGCAGGCGTAGGCGGACTCGTTCCGCAGGCACGGTCCGGCCAGCCTTAGCCTCCCGAATGCCTTCGTCAATAGCGGCGAGAGACTCCTCGTCCTCATCATCGACAATGGGCAGGGAAGCTTCGAGTTCGAATTTCTTGGCTTTGGCCATGCTTAATGGTAGTGCGGGCTAGAAGCTAATGCAATCGTATACCAGGAGCGATTGCGCATTACCGCACTAGGACATTTTGCTGGCGCGTGTAAAATGTTAGGAGGAGCTACGCATGGCTGCAGACAAGAACCACGCCCACGAACTGATTGAGCGATTGGCCCCGGGCCAAGTGCCAGCGGCAATCGGCATGCTCGAAAGCCTGCTTGACCCCGTCTCTCGCGCGATTGCGAACGCCCCTATTGACGACGAACCTGTCACGAAAGAAGAAGAAAAAGCTCTCGCGGAATCGCGCGAATGGTTGAAGCATAACAAGGGCATTCCGCACGAGCAGGTCCTGGCTGAACTCGGGGTCACCCAGGAAGATATCGACCGGTTTCGACAACCGAAGTGAAGCGGATCGTTTGGACTGGTCCAGCCAAGGCCGATGTCCGCGGTCTGAGCAAGCCCTCCGCTATGCACATTCTCTCGGCGCTGCATCGCTTTGCGGAATCCGGCACGGGCGACGTGAAAGCTCTCCAAGGCAGAGAAGAACTTCGGCTGCGTGTTGGTGACTACCGCATCTTCTTCGTCTGCCCCGACAGCGATACCATCGAGATTCGCCGCGTCCGTCACCGCGGTGAGGCCTACCGATGAGGTAGAGTGGCACGCCTTTTCGTAAAGGAACGCGAAGGACGGGCCACACGGTCTGCCTAAGCGTTAGTCAGCCCCGGTTAGGTCCACAGAACGGATGCGAACCTTGGGCACCTTGCTAAAATGAGGCGTCCGATGCCCATCGTCCCGCATGACGCCTGCACAGAACCGCCAGCCGATACGCGCATCTGTCGGTTCATGGACCTCCCGAAATTCAGGGACCTTTTCGCAAATGAAGAACTATACTTCCGTCGAGTCGACCTGTTCAAAGAGACAGACCCTCGCGAGGCTTTGCCGTCAGACGAATATGTGAGGGCGGCGCTAGGCCTGCAAAAATATGAGTTGAATGACGAGCTGAAACTCAATAACGATCAGGCATTCAACCGTCAAAACAGCGAAGCATACTTCATCAATTGCTGGCAGATTTACGAAGGTGAGACGCTCGAAATGTGGAAAACGTACGGAAATGGCGTGGCAATCTTTTCTCGATTCGATCTTCTGAAGTCCGCACTCTCCGTTATGCTTGACGACATTTTCCTGGGCAATGTCCGGTACGGTGAGAAAGACATGACGGGATACAACCTTATCCGGTTCCTCTACACGAAACAGCGTCATTTTGCGAAAGAGCGAGAACTTCGCGTCGTCCTTCAGTGCTACGATCCTGTCGGCGGAGCCAATCGGCATTACGACTTGAACAATTTTCCGCACCGTGAGCCGTTGGATGAATTAAATCCATTGCACGCATGGGTGCACAAGTGCAAACGGCGGCGCATTGATCTTAAAGCTCAGGTGACCGAAGTTCGTTTATCGCCATGGGCGACGCAAGAGGAATCGGAGGAAATAAACACGTGGGTGAAGGGCAAAAACTCTTCCTGCTTGATAACACATTCGGATCTCAGGAACACGATGACTCCGACCCTCGAAGAGTTACGACACCTGGGAGGCTAATACCGGACAGAGCAATCCGAACAAAGATATGCCCCAAGGCCAATACTGATCTTCGATAAATCATTTCTCGAAAGCCTCAGGGCGGACGAGGTGTCCGCTGGGTGAGGGCTACTTGATCGAAACCAACCTGTCCACCAGTTCCGAGTAATCTTTCTTTTCCAGGCCGTGGACTTGTTTGTTGTATTCATCCACTTTGCTGGAATAGTTCATAGAGCAGAATTTGGGGCCGCACATAGAGCAGAATGCGGCTTCTTTGTAGTAGTCGTCGGGCAGGGTTTCGTCGTGCATGGAACGGGCGGTTTCGGGATCGAGTGAGAGCGCGAATTGTTTCTCCCAGTCGAACTTGTAGCGGGCGTAGCTGAGCGCGTCGTCACGGTCTTGAGCGCCGGGACGATGCCGCGCCAAATCCGCTGCGTGCGCTGCGATCTTATAGGCGATGATTCCGTCTTTCACGTCTTTTTCGTTGGGTAGCCCGAGATGTTCTTTGGGCGTGACGTAACACAGCATGGCCGCTCCGTGCCACCCGATCATCGCGGCGCCGATCGCTGAAGTAATGTGATCGTATCCCGGTGCGATGTCTGTGACCAGCGGTCCCAGCGTGTAGAACGGCGCTTCGTAGCAGAGTTCTTTTTCTTTGTCGACTTGCTCTTTGATCTTGTCGAGCGGAACGTGGCCGGGGCCTTCGATCATCACCTGCACATCGTATTCCCAGGCTTTCTTGGTCAGTGCGCCCAGCGTTTTCAATTCGGCGAATTGCGCTTCGTCGCTGGCGTCTGCTATGCACCCGGGACGCAGGCCATCGCCGAGCGAGAAGGAAACATCATGTTTGGCGAAAATTTTGCAGATATCGTCGAAGCGCTCGTAAAGAAAATTCTGTTTGTGATGGTGGGCCATCCATTGTGCCAAAATTGCGCCGCCGCGGCTTACGATTCCCGTGATGCGCTTGGAAACCATCGGCAGATACTGGATCAGCACGCCGGCGTGAATGGTCATGTAATCCACGCCTTGCTCGGCTTGCTCTTCGATTACTTCGAGCATAATATCGGCGTTCAGGTCTTCGATTCGCTTTACCCGCGAGATGGCTTCGTAAATCGGCACCGTTCCAATGGGCACCGGGGAATGGCGCAGGATGGCTTCCCGAATTTCATGAATTTCGCCGCCGGTGGAAAGGTCCATTACCGTGTCGGCGCCAAAGTGCACGGAGGTGTGCAGCTTCTTCAGTTCCTCATCAATGTTGGAGGTGACCGCGGAATTTCCGATGTTGGAATTGATCTTGCAGAGCGAAGCCACGCCAATGCACATCGGCTCCAGTTCCGGATGATGGATGTTGGCCGGAACAATCATGCGGCCCAGAGCTACTTCGTCGCGAACCAGTTCGGCAGAAATTTTTTCACGCTCGGCCACATAGATCATTTCTTCCGTGATCAAGCCTTTGCGGGCATAGTGCATTTGAGAGAAATTGCCGTCGCGATTTTCAGTCTTGCGCCGCGCGATCCATTCGGCGCGTGGTCGCGGAACGCTTTGTCCATTGCCGCCCTGAGTATGATTGCCGTTGCCGGAACTACCGTTGGTGGGAGCCATTTTCGTCACCTTTGCTGGATTCGTTAAAGCCGATTATACCTTGCACCCGCATGCTGCATATCCTTTTCTCCACTTGTTCGTCCATATTTGGGAGCTTACAATCTCCGTTTTATCGAAACGAGGTCATATGCGCCTGTACTTTCTCTTGCCTGCATTCCTGTTCGTTGCAACCATCGTTGCGTGTGCCCAGACCGATTCCACCGCCAAGCTTGCTCCGGGCTTCAGCATCGACAACATCGATAAGACGCTCGATCCGTGTGTCGATTTTTACCAGTACGCCTGCGGTAACTGGCTCAAGACCGCGGAAATTCCGCCGGACCAGAGCTCATGGGTCAGCTTCGTCGAACTGGACGAGCGCAACCTTGTCACCCTGCACGACATTCTAGAGAAAGCTTCGGCCAACAATCCCGGCCGCACTGCCGTTGAACAAAAGATCGGCGACTTCTACGAATCGTGCATGGACGAAAAAAGCGTGGACGCAAAGGGGATTGATTCGCTGAAGCCGGAGCTTAATCGCATCGCCGCGGCCGCCGACAAACAAGCGCTGATGGATGCTGTTGCCCGCGTGCATTTGATGGGACCCGATGCGCTGTTTAATTTTTATTCCAGATCCGACCTGCATAATGCGGATCAAGTCATCGCCTACCTCGACCAGGGCGGATTGTCGCTGCCGGATCGTGATTACTACATTAAGAACGATGCGCGTATGACCGAGATGCGAAAGCATCTGGTGGAATACGTAACTCAGGTGTTCGTCCTCGCCGGCCAGTCGCCCACGCAGGCGGCAGAGTCGGCGCAAACGGTGTTGCGCATCGAAACCGCTCTTGCCCAAGCTTCCATGGACCGAACCGTCCGCCGCGATCCGCACACCCGCGACCACAAAATGACGCGGGATGCGGCTGTAGCGTTAGCACCCAATTTTCATCTTGATCAATATTTCTCGGCAATTGGAGCGCCAAATTTTTCGGAGATGAATGTCAGCAACCCCGATTTCTTCAAGCAGGTAAATGGCGTGGTCGCGTCCGAATCGCTCGACGGCCTGAAGACATACGTAAGCTGGCATCTACTGCGTGAAGGTGCTCCGTGGCTATCGCAGCCGTTCGTGGAGGCAAATTTCAAGATGCGCCAGGCCCTGACTGGGCAAAAGGAAATTCAGCAGCGATGGAAGCGCTGCGTGGAACTGACCGACCAGTCACTCGGCGAAGCGCTTGGTCAAAAATATGTGGAGGTGACGTTCGGTCCTGATGCCAAACAGCGCATGTTAAAAGTGGTGGCTGCCTTAGAGAAGTCTCTGGATGAGGATATCCAGGGGCTACCGTGGATGACGGGAGAAACCAAGAAGCAGGCCGAGCTCAAGCTGCAGGCCATCCGCAATAAAATTGGCTATCCTGACGTGTGGCGCGACTACAGTTCGCTCACCATTGTGCGCGGCGATTTGTTAGGAAATTTTCTGCGGGCCAACGAATTCGAATCCAAACGCGAACTCGCCAAAATCGGCAAACCACTCGACCGCAACGAATGGGGCATGACGCCGCCCACGGTCAATGCTTACTACAGCCCACCTTATAACGAAATCGTGTTTCCCGCTGGTATTCTGCAACCGCCATTCTTCGACAAAAATATGGATGATGCCGTGAACATGGGCGGCATCGGCCTGGTCATCGGACACGAGTTGACGCATGGCTTCGACGACCAGGGACGCAAATACGACCCGCAAGGCAATCTGCACGACTGGTGGACTCCGGAAGATGGCAAGGAGTTCGAACAGCGAGTCAGTTGCGTCGCCAACGAGTACAGTAATTTTGTCGCAGTCGACGATTTGAAACTCAACGGCCGCCTGACCCTCGGCGAGAATACAGCTGACAACGGGGGCGCGCGTATCGCGCTAATGGCGCTCGAGCATATGATCGCGGATGACAAAAGCGGAAAAGAAGGTCAGAAGATCGACGGCTATACTCCTGAACAGCGATTCTTTCTGGGATTCGGGCGCGTATGGTGCGAGAAGCGGCGTCCTGAGTTCGAGCGAGTGCAAGTCACGGTTAATCCTCATTCGACTGGAAAATGGCGCGTCGATGGTGTGGTGCAGAACATGCCCGAATTTCAGAAGGCCTGGGGATGCAAAGCTGGTCAGCCTATGGTGAGCGCCAACGCCTGCCACGTTTGGTGATGCGTCGCTACTTGATAAATCCTTTGCGCCGCTGCTCGCTGTAACGGCGCAGGGCGTCGTTGATGATCGGATACGCCTCGCCCGCGGGGCGTATCTCATCCACTTCTACCTCTTTTCCTTCGAGCTGTTTGCAGTCCTGGAAAAATCTGCGCAGCATGATCAGCCGGTGCGGAGGCATCTGCGAGGCTTCGCGGTAGGTGTTGAATTCAGGATCTTCGGTAGCGATGGCAATGATTTTGTGATCTTTCTTACCGCTGTCGAGCATGGTCATCAGGCCGATGGCTCGCGCATGAATGATGGTCAACGGAACTACGCTTTCCTGGCACAGCACGAGAACGTCGAGCGGGTCATCGTCTTCGGCTAAGGTCTGGGGAAGGAAGCCGTAGTTGGCGGGGTAATAGACAGCAGAATACAGCACCCGATCAAGTTTGATCAGGCCGCTGGCTTTGTCGAGTTCATACTTCACACTTGAGCCAAAGGGAATTTCAATCACCGTGTTGAATTCTTCCGGCAGTTGCTCTCCGGGGGTTACGTCATGCCACGCGTGGATCATAGGGAACTTTCTCAATCAAAACTGAATCTATTGGAATTGTAATCCTTGGGTTCGTTCGGTTCTTGACCCGTGCCCGAGCTGAGGAATACAGTTCGAATAGAGTGGGGTTGATATGTCAAACGAAACCAGCCGATATCTTAAATTTGGCAGCGCGACCGTAGTGATTCTGTTGGCGCTCGGATACCTGGCCTATACCGGCGTGCAGGAGAGCAAGAGTTACTACGTCACCATCAAAGAACTGCGTGGCATGGGCGACTCGGCTCACACCAAGCGGCTGCGGGTCGCGGGCAACGTTCAACCTGGTTCGATCAAGCGCAATGGCACAAAAGTTGAATTCGTTTTGATAGAGAACGACCAGACGCTTGCGGTCTCGTACAGCGGCACCGAACCTCCTCCAGATACCTTCAAAGACAATTCCCAAGCTCTGGCCGACGGCAGTTTCGGACGCGATGGCATCTTCCATGCCAAGCAACTGCAAGCCAAGTGCGCCTCAAAGTACGCGCCGCAACAGCCGGGAGCGCCGGCCGGCGGTGCAGCTCCAAAAAGCATGACTCAGGTTCAGACCAGCAGCTCCAGCCAAATGCCGAACTGACTCGCGGGCCCGTTAAACTTCGGATATTCTGCACCGAATGCAGGAGCATGAAATGAGATTTCTTCGTGTCGTTCTTGTTGTGATCTCAAGTGTCGCGTTCTCCGCGGTCGGGAAATCTGCAACGCCACAAAACTCTGCCGCCCAGCAAGCCGCCCAAAAGGACGATATTCCCAAGTCCATTGCGGAAAGCGTTAGTGGGCCGCTTCAGTTCGCCGAAGGTAATTTTCTGGGCGTCGCTGAGGCCATGCCTGAGGACAAGTATTCTTTCGTCCCCACGACCGGAAAATTCGACGACGCTCGCAGCTTTGGCGAACAGGTGAAGCACGTCGCCTGCGCCCAGTTCGCTTTCTTCAACGAATTTGAGGGCAAGAAGCCCCCCGATGACTGCGAAAAGGGCGGTCACGATCCAGCGAAAACAAAAGCCGAGTTGATCAAGTATCTGAAGGACTCTTTTAATTACTCTAACCGCGTCGTCGCTACGCTCACTGCGCAAAACGCGCTTGACCGCGTGGAAGGCCGTTATGCTGGCCCAAATACCAAGCTTGGCATCTCTGTCATTGCGGTCTGGCATATTACCGACCACTACGGACAGGTCGTCGAGTATCTGCGCTTGAACGGGATTGTTCCGCCAATGACGCAGAAGTATGGGCTGAAGGTGCGGTAGTCCGTATAGGAGCAGCCAGTTCCGCCGAATTTTCATTCCGGCTGGACTGGCGCGACGGGCGTCCTCCATTGTGACCAGCCCTCGACTTCGTTTGCCGCTTCAGCTATCTTCGCTTGCGATGCCTGCGGCTGTTATCGTTACTGATCTCGTCAAGCAATTTGGGCGCTTCGCCGCTCTGCGCGGCGTTACGGCGGAGTTTGCTCCCACGCGTCTCTACGCGATTCTCGGCGACAACGGAGCAGGGAAGACCACGCTGTTGCGCGCTCTGGCTGGGTTGACGCCGCCTACGCGTGGCAGTATTTCGATGTTGGGAACAACCAATCTTCATTCCATATGCAGACAAGTTGGATACATGGCCCACCCTTCGTTGCTCTACGACGAGATGAGCGGAATGGAGAACCTGCACTACTTCGCGCGGCTCTACGATGTGAATAATACGGACCAGCGTTGCGCCGATGTGATTCGAGCAGTCAAACTTGATCCGTCGCTCGCCCGGCCGGTGGGCCAGTATTCGCAAGGTATGCGGCAGCGGATGTCACTGGCTCGAGCGCTCTTGAACGACCCTAAAATCTTGCTTCTCGACGAGCCATTCTCCAATGTCGACGTGCGTTCTGCGCGCGAGATGGTAAGCCTGCTGGCTGGATTGCGCGATTCCGGCAAGACCATCTTCGTGGTCACGCACCAGGCTACTCTGCTCGAAGGCGCTGCCGATGAGTTCGTTTGGATGGAAGCTGGACAAATCGTCAGCCGCACTCCTGACTTGCACACAACGTCAGAGGCGCGATGAGCACGGTCTCCAGCCTCACGCGAGCGACTCTGGCGAAAGATCTTCGGCTGGAGTGGCGTTCCAAAGACGCCATCAACTCCATGCTGTTTTTTTCTCTGCTGGTGGTCGTGATCTTCAGTTTTTCGTTTGATCCGACTGCGGAAGAGTCGCGGCAGATTGCCGGCGGGCTGGTGTGGGTGGCATTCCTGTTTGCGGCAGTCGTTGCGTTGAATCAGACCTGGGCGCGGGAGATGCGCAATCAGGTGCTGGATGCGTACCGGGTTTCTCCTGCGCCGCCGAACGCTTTATTTCTTGCGAAGGTGGTAGGGAACTTCATTTTCGTCACCGTTCTGCAAGCGCTGATGACGCCGCTGTTCATCGTTTTTTATAACCTGCGCGCGCTTGGTCCGGCATATCAATTGCCTATCGTCGCAGCGCTGGGGACGTGGGCGCTGGTGGTCAACGGTACATTTTTCGCAGCTATGTCTTTGCGCACACGGAGCCGCGAAATCATGCTCCCACTGCTGCTTTTCCCCATATCCATTCCTGCCTTGCTTGCTATGGTCGAGGCCACGGGTGCCATCCTCACCGGAGAATTTTCCGCCCGCTTCTGGATCGTCTTGCTTGCGGCCTACGATGTGGTGTTTACTATCGCTAGCCTCTTCTTATTCGGATTCGTGTTGCAGGCGGAATGAAGCGCGCTTTTCCCATCCTCG
>Ga0073928_10011697_pt1 | contig 10199 bp, 12 predicted proteins | sample PaiPotPPA55metaG_FD_76969 | JGI IMG/M metagenome (GOLD analysis project Ga0073928, IMG submission 76969) | Iron sulfur acid spring bacterial and archeal communities from Banff, Canada, to study Microbial Dark Matter (Phase II) - Paint Pots PPA... ... | reverse complement strand
GCGGCACCAAGCTGATGGACATGATCGAGGATGAGGCGGCTAAGCGCGGCTGCGCGCTGATCGTGCTGGAAACCCACGATTTCCAGGCGCCGGAATTCTACCGGCGGCGCGGCTTTCTCGCGACCGGATCGGTTGAAGGTTATCCGCGCGGTCATCGTAACTTCACATTCGTGAAGAGGCTTTAGCGAGCGCGCTTGCGGCCAAACGCCGCTGACAAAATCTTGCGCGCGAGCGGGTATCAATACGGCGCTCGCAAGTCGGCTCTAGCCGGCTTGCGCATTTGAGATGCCGAACTCGGGTAAGCCCGAGTTCGGTGGACACCTGTCACCTGAGAGGGCAATCACATGATCGGCTATGTCACACTGGGCACCAAGGATTTGAAGAAGTCCGCAGCGTTCTACGACAAGATCGCGGCGGAGATGGGCATCAAGCGCTTCATGGAGTCCGACACGTTCATTGCATGGGGCGCGCCGGGCGGCGGCGCCGGCCTTGGCATCACCAAGCCGTTTGACGGCAAGGCGCAGACCGTCGGTAACGGCGTGATGGTGGCGCTGGCGGCAAAAGACAAGGCACAGGTCGACCGCATCCACAAGCTCGCACTGTCGCTCGGCGGCACCGACGAAGGCGCGCCGGGCCCCCGCGGCGATGGCGGCTTCTACGCCGGCTACTTCCGCGATCTCGACGGCAACAAGCTGAATGCGTTCGTGATGGGGTGAGACGCAGCAACTGCGCATCTCTAGCGTTGTCATGGCCGGGCTTAGCCGTTCGAAGAACGGCGTCGCTTCGCTCGCCTATGTCCCGGCCATCTCGTTCATGGGCGCACTGCATCCCTAAGCGAGATGCCCGGCACAAGGCCGGGCATGACAAAAGAGAGTTTCATCCGCCCGCAGAAAAGCTTTAGCCTTCGAAACTTGAACACATACGAGCATCCCCTATGACCCCGCCGCCGTTTCGCCTCAACGTCCCCGACAGCGCCATCGCCGACCTGAAAGCGCGGCTTTCGCTAACGCGCTTTCCCGACGCGGCGCCGGGCGAGCCGTGGGCCTTTGGCACCAGCGTCGAATACGCGCGCGATCTGGTCGCCTACTGGAAAGACCGCTTCGACTGGCGCACGCAAGAAGCGGCGCTGAATGCGTTCCCGCAATTCAAGGTGCCGCTGCACGACATCGACCTGCACTACCTGCAGGTGCCGGGCGTGGGGCCAAATCCTTATCCGCTGTTGCTGCTGCACGGCTGGCCGGGCTCGGTCTACGAATTCCTCGACATCATCCCGCGCCTGACCGATCCCGCGAAATTTGGCGGTGATGCGAAAGACGCTTTCACCGTGATCGCGCCGTCGCTGCCGGGTTACGGGCTGTCGTTCAAGCCCGGGCAAAAGCGCTTCGTGCTGGCCGACATCGCCGAATGCGTGCACGACCTGATGACCAAGGTGCTCGGTATCAGCAAATTTGCCGTGCAGGGCGGCGACTGGGGCGCCGGCATCACCTCGCTGATCGGGTACACGCATCCCCAGTCGGTGTGCGGCATTCACATCAATCTGATGTTTGCCGGCCGCGACCCGAGCGGGGGCGAGCCGACGCCGGAGGAAGCTCGCTTTGCGACGGAGCTTGCGCACTGGCTCAAGGAAGAGACCGGCTATCAGCAGATTCAAGGCACCAAGCCGCAGACTCTGGCTTTTGGGCTCACGGATTCGCCGGCCGGGCTTGCCGCATGGATCGCCGAAAAATTCCGCTCATGGTCGGATTGCGACGGCGTGCCGGAGAACGCCGTCTCGCGCGACCGCATGCTGGCGAACATCTCGCTCTACTGGTTCACCGGCGCGATCGGCTCGTCGTTCTGGCCGTATTACGGCCGCCTCCACGGCAGCTGGCCGATCTCGCCGAAGAATCCCGTGACGGTGCCGACCGGCTATGCCGCGTTCCCGAAGGAGATCGTACGCCCGCCGCGCTCGCTCGCGCAAAAGGCCTACACCAACATCCAGCGCTGGACCGAGATGAAAAAGGGCGGCCACTTCGCGGCGATGGAGCAGCCCGCGGCACTGGCTCAGGAGATCCAGGCGTTCTTCCGCCCACTGCGGTGAGTGGCGAGAGAGTCTAGAGTGTTTTGTCATGACCGGGCTCGTCCCGGCCATCTCGCTCATGAACGCAGTGCGTCCCTGATCGAGGTCACCGGCACAAGGCCGATGACGACAAGACGAGCGTGTCGGCGTTCAGGCTGATCTTCTCGTTGTGATGTCGATCAATTGCGCCCCTCAATGAATCTCCGCTGAGCGCGCCATCGCCGCCTTCAGCTTCTCGATGGTGAACTCCTTCGAGCGCGCGATTTCGAGAATGACCGCCTCGCGGCGGCCGAGCAGCTCGGCGGCGTCGGGCAGTTTGGCTGCGACGTCGAACGGAATGACGATCGCGCCGTGGCGGTCGGCATGCACGAGATCGCCGGAGCGCACCGTCATGCCGGCGACGGTGACGGGGTCGCCGAAGCTCACCGCATGCACATGGGCGTGCGACGGCCCGATCGAGCCGGCGAGCGCCTGGAAGGTGGGCGCCCACTGCGCGATGTCGCGGATCGAGCCGTCGGTGACGACGCCGAGGCAGCCGAGCGCCTTGTGCACGGCGCTGTTGACCTCGCCCCAGAACGCGCCGGTGCCGATATTGGCGCCGTCGAGATCCTGGATGACGCTGATGCGCGGCCCCGGGCCGGTACCGACATATTCGTAGTAGGCCGCGCGATGCTCGCGCGCTGCCGCCGCTGCCCGCGGCGACGGCGAAGTCGAGCGCATGGTCGCGGTGCGGGCGTAACCGACGATCGGCGGCAGGTCCGGGAACGGACAGACCAGCGGCTTGACGGTGTAGCCGATCAGCCGCCGCTCGGGTGCAACCACCTCCATGGCGTTGCAAATGGTCGGCGTGTCGTAGCGGGCGAGCGCTTCCAGCACCGAGGTTGGCACGGGCGCGACGGAGGGATGGTTCACCGGCTGGTTCATGGGGGCGTGTCCTTGAGCTTGATTGCAGCTGACCGCTTGCGGCGCGTCAGCTTGCCTCTCCGGCCGGCACGCGGCAAGGGGCGGATATTGATGAGGTGGCGCATTTACGGTACGCGAATGGAACGAGCAATAATCGGGGAAACGCGAAATGCCAGCCAACGCACCGGCCACCAACAAGAAGAAAGTCCTGGTCACCGAGAGCTTTGCCCCGCCCGGCATGGCGCTGTTGCGGGAGCGGAGCGACATCGAGGTCATCACGTTTGCGAACGCGATCGCGCAAGGCGATTTCAACACGCTGCTGCAGCAGCACGCGCCGGTCCATGCCGTGGCGCTCGGCGGCACGCGGTTTGGCGAAGAGGAGTTGAACTCGTCCGGCGACATGCGGGTCGTCACCCGCATCGGCGTCGGCTTCGACGCGGTCAACATCCCCGCCTTGAACAAGCGCAAGATTCCGCTGATGACGACTGGCATCGCCAACTCGCCGTCGGTCGCCGAAGAGGCGCTGTTCCTGATGCTGGCGCTCGCCAAGCGCGCCGCCGAGCTCGATGCGGCCGTGAAGCAGAACCGCTGGCGGGACCGCCTGGTGACGATCCCGTCCGACCTGCTCGGCAAGACGGTGATCGTGGTCGGCTTCGGCCGCATCGGCACGCGCACCGTGAAGCGGTGCGTGGCGATGGAGATGAAGGTTGAGGTCTACGATCCGTTCAAGCCGGCGGCGGACATTTCCGCGGCGGGCGCGGAGCCGGTGAAGGACCTCGACGCGGCGCTGCCGCGCGCCGATTTCGTCAGCATCCATTGCCCGAAATCGCCCGAGACCGTCAACATGTTCAACGCAGACCGGCTCGCGCGCATGAAGCCGACCGCGTTCCTGGTCAACACTGCGCGCGGCGGCATTGTCGACGAGAAGGCGCTGTTTACCGCGCTCACGTCAGGCAAGCTCGCCGGCGCCGGCCTCGATGTGTTCGAGTTCGAGCCGCCGCAAGCCGACAATCCGCTGCTCAAGCTCAAGAACGTGATCACCGCGCCGCACATGGCGGGCGTCACGCGCGAGGCGATGGATCGGATGGGGCTGCAGACCGCGAAGAACATCCTGAGCGCGTTCGACGGCGATCTGATCAAGGACAACGTCGTCAACAAGGAAGTGCTGGGGTGAGTTTCCCCGTCGTCCCCGCGAAGGCGGGGACCCATACGCCGCAGCAGAACTGAAACGACGGACCGAAGTGACCTGAGCCGCTCCCTTGACTGAATCGGAGCAAAGCAACTAACGCAGGGGTTATGGGTCCCCGCCTGCGTGGGGACGACCGGAAACAAGACCGATGCTCGGTCGGCAAGCAACAGCGAGTATGTCCGCGCCAAAGCTCAAGGATTTTCGCCGCATCGTCGTCAAGGTCGGCTCGTCGCTGCTGATCGATGCGGCGGCGGGCGCGGCGCGCAAGGCCTGGCTCGAGGCGCTGGCGGCCGACATCGCCGAATTGCATCGCGGCGGCCGCGATATCCTGATCGTCTCGTCGGGCGCGATCGCACTTGGCCGCTCGACGCTGAAGCTGCCGCGCGGCGCGCTGAAGCTCGAGGATAGCCAGGGCGCCGCCGCGGTCGGCCAGATCGCGCTGGCGCGGATCTGGTCGGAGGTACTCGGCCATCACAGGATCGGCGCCGGGCAGATTCTGGTGACGCTGCAGGACACCGAGGAGCGGCGCCGCTATCTCAACGCGCGCTCGACCATCACGCGGCTGCTCGCCTGGCGCGTGATCCCGGTCATCAACGAGAACGACACGGTCGCGACCAACGAGATCCGCTACGGCGACAACGACCGGCTCGCTGCCCGCGTCGCCACCATGACCTCAGCGGATCTGTTGATCCTGCTGTCCGACGTCGACGGGCTCTACGACGCGCCGCCCGTCAACAACAAGAAGGCAAGGCACATCGCAACCGTCGCCGCGGTCACGCCGGAGATCGAGGCGATGGCGGGAGCTGCCGAGACCGAGCTGTCGCGCGGCGGCATGCATACCAAGATCGAGGCGGCGAAGATCGCGACCACCGCCGGCACCCACATGGTGATCGCATCGGGCAAGATCGAGCACCCCTTGAAGGCGATCGCCGACGGCGGCCGCTGCACCTGGTTCTTGACGCCGGCCGATCCCGTCACGGCGCGCAAGCGCTGGATCGCCGGCTCGCTCGAACCGCGCGGCACCATCACCATCGATGCCGGCGCGGTGCGCGCGCTGCGCTCGGGAAAAAGCCTGCTCGCCGCGGGCGTGATCCGGATCGACGGACAATTTGCCCGCGGCGATGCCGTGGTCATTCGCGGACCCGACACCCACGAGATCGGCCGCGGCCTGATCGCCTATGACGCCGACGATGCCGAACGCATCAAAGGCCGCTCGAACAGCGACATCAAAAGCATTCTCGGCATCACCGGACGCTCGGAGCTGATCCACCGCGACGATCTTGTGATCGGCCAGCATCCGCGCGACTGATACCGCACAAGCGCGTGTACGCGTTTGATTAGCCTTTCGCGGCCTGAAATTCCGGGCTAGCCTTCAAAATCAGACGTCCGTGGCGTTCGAAATGAAAACAATGCAGCAAGGTTATGGCAATGGCTGAGAAACTTGACGCCGGTGCTTTGTTTCCAGAGATGAAGATTGCCCTGACGTCGGGCGCGTCCATGACGCTGCCTGGTGGGCTCGGCGGGCGCTACAAGGTCATCTTGTTCTACCGCGGTCATTGGTGACCGTATTGCCGCCGGCAGTTGGCCGGCTTCAATGATCTGCGAGCAGAACTCGAAGCGCTTGACATTGGCATCTTCGCGGCAAGCGTGGATTCCCTCGACAAGGCCAAAGAGGTCGCAAGCGGGGTCTATTTCCCGATCGGCTACGGCCTGACGCGTGACCAGTCGGAAATGGTCGGAGGCTGGCATATGAGCCAGCGCGATGCGGTACAGCCATCCGAGTTTTTGCTCGATGCCAGCGGAAAAGTCGTCGCGTCGAGTTACAGTGCAGGACCCATCGGTCGAATCGACGCGGCAGATGTGATCAAGCTGGTAAAATTATACGATTCACGAAGATAGATTTTGCCAACGCCGCCGGCGAGTTTCAGACAGCCGATGCCCGCTTCTCATCTGCAGACACTGCGCGCGATGGCCTACAACAATGGCTGGGCCAACCACCGGCTGTTGTCGGCTTGCGGCAAGCTGAGCCAGGCCGAGTTTGAAGCCGGGCGTACCAGCTTCTTCCCCTCGATCAAGGCGACGCTGAATCACATCCTGACCATCGACCGCTTCTATGTCGACGCGCTCGAGGGCGGCACGCTTGGTCCGGCGGCGTGGGCGGATCCGGAGCCGTGTGCCACCGTGGCCGAACTTCGCGAGGCGCAGGGCGCGGTCGATCGCCGCTTGATCGTCTGGTGCCAGGCGATGGGCGAGAACGACGCCGACCGGATCATCCGCGTCCATCGCGATACGCGGGTCCAGCGGGAGCGCGCCGACCGGCTGCTGCTGCACCTGTTCCAGCACGACGTCCATCATCGGGGCCAGGTGCATGCGATGCTGAGCGGCACGAGCGTCAAGCCGCCGCAGCTTGACGAATTCTTCTGTTTCGGCGAGGCGCGGCTGCGTGCCGCCGAGTTTGCGGAGCTCGGCTGGACCGAACAAACGATCTGGCGCGAATAGCCTGCGAGCCGGATAACAAGTCGGCCATTGGCCGACCTCGCCAACTGGCGCGTACGATGATCCGGACCCAAATAATGTTTTGCGTATCGGTCGGTCATTGGCCGACCCCACGCGTGACAGGCCGGCCGTTTTCCGGACTCGCAACCACGAAATTTGAGTGTTAAGACATATATTTAGAGGGTCTGGACCGAATGAGCGCGCCCCTGAAGGCGATCGATGGCAGCGCCGATCTGACGGCACTCATGACCGAGCTCGGCAGATCGGCGCGAGCGGCGGCACGAACGCTTGCGCTCAGCTCGACCGAACAGAAGAACCGCGCGCTCGGCGCGATGGCCGCCGCCATCCGCGCCGACAGCGCAACGATCCTGGCCGCCAACGCTGAGGATGTCACCGACGCCCGCGCCGGCGGCGCCAATGCCGCCTTCGTCGATCGCCTCGCGCTCGATGACAAGCGCATCGCGGCGATGGCCGAAGGCGTCGAGGTGATCGGCGGGATCGACGATCCCGTCGGCAAGGTGACCGAGCGCTGGACCAGGCCGAACGGGCTGATCATCGAGCGGGCCCGTGTTCCGCTCGGTGTGGTCGGCATGATTTTCGAGAGCCGCCCGAACGTTGCAGCAGACGCCGGCGCGCTGTGCCTGAAGGCCGGTAATGCGGTGATCCTGCGCGGTGGCTCGGAAAGCTTCCGCTCCTGTCGCGCGATCCATGCCGCGCTGACGCGCGGCCTGCGCGAAGCCAACCTGCCGGAAGCGGCGATTACCCTCGTGCCAACGCGCGACCGCGCCGCGGTTGGCCTGATGCTGGCAGGCCTTGATGGGCTGATCGACGTCATCATCCCGCGCGGGGGAAAGAGCCTCGTCGCGCGGGTGCAGAGCGAAGCGCGCGTGCCGGTGTTCGCGCATCTCGAGGGCCTCTGCCACGTCTACATCGACGGCGCGGCCAATCCGGACATGGCGAAATCGATCCTGATCAATGCCAAGATGCGGCGGACCAGTGTTTGCGGCGCGGCCGAAACGCTGCTGGTCGATCGTGTCGCGGCGCCGACGCAGCTGACGCCGCTGGTGCAGGCGCTGATCGACGCCGGTTGCGAGGTGCGCGGCGATGAAGCGACGCAGGCCACCGACAGCCGCGTCAAGCGCGCCAGCGATGCGGACTGGGACACCGAGTATCTCGACAGCATCATCGCGGTGAAGGTGGTGGACGGGCTGGACGGCGCGATCGCGCATATCGCGCGCCACGGCTCGCATCACACCGACGCGATCGTCACCGATGATGCGGCTGCGGCGAAACGCTTCCTCGCCGAGGTCGACTCGGCGATCGTGCTGCACAACGCGTCGACGCAGTTCGGCGACGGCGGTGAGTTCGGTTTCGGCGCCGAGATCGGCATTGCCACCGGCAAGTTCCACGCCCGCGGCCCGGTCGGCGTCGAACAACTGACGAGCTTCAAGTACCGCGTCCACGGCACGGGCCAGACGCGGCCTTGACGTCCACCAAGCGAGCAAACCTCCAAACGCAACCGACGTATCGTGCGCCGCCGGCCGGCGCCGAGGGCTTGAAGATCGGCCTGCTCGGTGGCTCGTTCAACCCGCCGCACGAAGCGCATCGCGCGATTAGCCTGTTTGCGCTGAAGCGCCTGCAACTCGACCGCATCTGGTGGCTGGTCTCGCCCGGTAACCCGCTGAAGGACACCAGCGCGCTACCTCCTCTTGCAGAGCGGATCGCCGCCGCGCAAAAGCTCGCGGCGAGCCCGCGCATCATCGTCACCGACATCGAAGCGCAGCTCGGCACGCGCTATACCGTCGACACCATTGCCGAGCTGCGTCGTCGCTACAGAGCCGTGCGATTCGTCTGGGTGATGGGTGCCGACAACCTGACGCAGTTCAATCAGTGGCGGCACTGGCAGACCATCGCAAGGCAATTGCCGATTGCGGTGATCGACCGCCCGGCCGACAGCCTGCGCGCCGGAGCGTCGGCGGCCGCGCAGCGGCTTGCGAAATATCGGCTCGACGAGGCGCAAGCCAGCCGGCTTGCGGATTGCGAGCCTCCGGCATGGGTCTTTCTGCGCGGCTTGAAGCTGCCGGTCTCCTCGACGCAACTTCGACGAGAACGGCGTCGTTAAAGTGTCATCGGATGATCTTTTTTGGACGCACTGGAACATTGAAACTGTTAACCCCAGATGATTAGGATAGAGGCGGGTATCGAGATTCGATGTCCGCGATACAGCGAAAGGACAGGTCCCTGACCAAGTCTGTATTGTCCCGGGTCAGCGAAGTATCTGCACCCGTTGCCGTCTCAAAGCATCGGCCTGATGCCGAGGAGACGCTGAGCACGATCCTCGACTGCCTCGACAACATGAAGGCGGAAGAGACGGTCACCATCGACCTTCGCGGCAAATCCTCCCTCGCAGACTACATGATCGTGACGTCGGGCCGGGCCAACCGGCACGTCGGCGCGATCGCCGAGCATGTGATGAAGGATTTGGGCGAAGCCGGCATCAAAGGCGTCCACGTCGAGGGCTTGCCCCATTGCGACTGGGTGCTGATCGATTCCGGTGACGTGATCGTTCACGTGTTCAGGCCCGAGGTCCGCAGCTTCTACAATCTCGAGAAGATGTGGATGCCGGCGCGGGCGGCAACGCGCACGAGCTGAAGCGCTCGGAGCCCATGCGCCTCACAGTGATTGCGGTCGGCCGCCTCAAGGACGGCCCCGAACGCGAACTCGCCGAACGATATCGCAAGCGCTGCAACGACCTTGGCCGCAGGTTGGGGCTTCGCGCCATCGAGCTTCACGAGATCTCCGAGAGCAGGGCGAAAGAGGCGGCCGCGCGCGTTTCCGCCGAGGCCGCGGCCATCGCGGCGCTGATTCCGGACAAGGCGATCGTGGTCGCGCTCGACGAGAAGGGCAGAAGCCTCGATAGCGCGGCCTTCGCCGCCGAGCTCGGCCGCTGGCGCGACTCGGCGGTACCGGCGGTTGTTTTCGTAATCGGCGGCGCGGACGGACTTTCGCCCGATTTGCGGCGCAAAGCAGGCCTGACGCTGGCGTTCGGGGCCGCGACCTGGCCGCATCAGATGGTCCGTGTCATGCTGCTCGAACAGTTGTACCGTGCAGCGACGATTCTTGCGGGACACCCCTATCACCGCGCCGGATAGCTCGCGGCCAACGAAATCTCGCTTACCCCACGAATGGCATTGTTGCGGCAGGATCAATGCGGAGACACGGCGCGGCGGCGCCTGGTCGACATTGCGCTTGCTGCGTGCGTGCTTGCGGCCGCGACGATCGCAACACCGGCTGGCGCCCAGCAAGCCCGCAGCGCGCCGCAGCCGCCAGCGACACAAGCCGCCGCCGATCCGCAATCGCCGCCAACCGACGACGCCATCAAGCAACGCGAGCAAGAGCTCGACGCGATGCGTGCGCAGCAGAAGAACGCGGCCGAAGCGCAGGAGAAGCTGAAGGCCGAAGCCGCGGCCATCGGACAGGACCACTCCAAGCTCAATCAGCAGTTGATCGATGTCGCAGGTCGCGTGCGCGGCATCGAAACCCAGATCGGCG
>Ga0073928_10011696_pt1 | contig 10200 bp, 9 predicted proteins | sample PaiPotPPA55metaG_FD_76969 | JGI IMG/M metagenome (GOLD analysis project Ga0073928, IMG submission 76969) | Iron sulfur acid spring bacterial and archeal communities from Banff, Canada, to study Microbial Dark Matter (Phase II) - Paint Pots PPA... ... | reverse complement strand
GGCTTGGGCGGCCTCACGAGCGTCCACGATTTCGCCGCGACGAACATTAGCAGCAAGGTGTCGTAGACAACGTAGGCGATGCCCGTCGACCATGCCACCACGCCGTGCAGGAAAAACGCGCGGGCGAACAACGCGAGCCACAGCACGACCACGCCGCCGTGGATGAGCACGCTCGCGAGCGTGACCGGGCGCGGCGCAATGCGCGGCGAAGCCTGCGCGAGCGCTGCTTCCAGCGATGTCTTCAAAATCGGTTCCGGTTGCGTGGACGAAGGTGCGGTTTTTTTCGTCAGCCTGGGTGCTGCGTGCAGATCCAGATCCATCACGGCACCATTCTCGAGATCACCGACTTCCTGTCGATCCATTGGTGCTTGAGCGCACCGCCCACATGCATGGCGAGGAGCGCGTACAGCGCATAACCCAGCCATTCATGCAGCGCACCGAAACGATCGTGGAGCGACTCTTTCAGCACTGGATCGAGGTGCATCACAAAACCCAGGCGCGGCCACGGAATGAGGCCGAACAGATGCATCGGATGCGTTGCTGCGTCTTTCCACGCCGAATCGTGCAGCCAGCCTGACAGCGGCAACCCGATCATCAGCAGATACAGCAGAAAATGCGCGATGTGAGCGGCGCCGTGCTCCCACTTGGGAAACGCCTTCGGCAGCGGCGGCGGCCGATGTGAAACACGCCACAGGATGCGCAGCAGCACCAGCCCGAGAACGGTAATGCCGATGGATTTATGCGTATCGACGACCGGACGCACCCAGTTGTCCGGGAACGATTCCGCCGATAACCCCAGCGCGGCGTTGCAGATAATCAGCAGCGCGATGAGCCAGTGCAGGACCATCGCGGTACGCGTGTAGCGCAGCGGCGCCTCGGTTTGAGGCGGTTCTGACACCGCGTTGGCGGCTTGCGTGGACATTGAAACTCCGTGCGGAAAATGGGATCGGTTGGACGGTTCTGCCATTGCCGCGCCTCAATGTTGGCGCGTGATGCCGCAGACGACACGATCCAAACGCGCCGTAGCGCCGATTTATTCCATCGATTCTGCGGGAAAACGCGAACTCGCGTTTTTAGAGGCTTTGTCAGCGCTGGCGTTCAATGGGCGTCAGGGGTTTCAGCGCCCTTCTCGCCCGGCGACACGAACGCCAGCACCGCCTGCGCGAACCGCAGCGCAGCCGGGTTCGCCGCGTCGCGGCGGGTGACCAGATGGAGCGGCGCGGAAAACGCCTCGTCGCCGGCAACCGCGCAATACACGACCGCTTCCTGCTGGTATCGCTGCATCGATGCAGGCACAAGCGTAATGCCCGCGCCTGCCGCCACCAGATTGATGGCGCTCAGCATGCGCGGCACTTCGCTCACCACATCCGGCTTGAATCCCGCTGCCTCGCACGCGCGGATGAAGTCAGCGTACATGCCCGGTGCGCCCGGGCGCCGCACGAAAATAAACGATTCGCCGGCGAGCGCCTTCAGCGGTACGCGCGGCTGTTTTGCAGCACGCGTGCCTTGCGTGGTTTTTGTGGCTTTTGTGGCTTTTGTGCCTTTGGAGCGGCGCAGCAGCGCGTGCCCGACCGGCAGCACGAGCACCATGCGCTCCTCATGCAGCAGCTCGAAACGCAACTCCGCAGGCGTCTCGATCGGCTTGCGCAAGATGCCGGCATCGACACGTCCATGCATCATCCGTTCGATGATATCGGCGGCATTGATCTCGTTCAGGTCGATCGCGATATCCGGATGCGTCGCGCGAAACTGCCGGATCGCGGCGGTCGCGAGCGGATGGAACGCCGCCGAACTCGTCAGCGCGATGCGCACGGAGCCAAGCTGGCCGTTCGCCACGCGCCGCGCGTTGACCACGCCTTGATCGAGCGCGTCGAGCACGGCGCGGGCATCAACGACAAACGCCGCGCCGGCGGACGTCAGCTCCACCCCGCGCGGCAAGCGCGTAAAAAGCGCGAATCCCAGTTCACGTTCAAGCTCCTGGATCTGCTGTGACAACGGCGGCTGCTGGATATGCAGCCGTGCGGCCGCGCGCGTGAACTGGCGCTCTTCGGCGACGGTGAGGAAATACCGCAGGTGACGCAGTTCCATCGACGGGCCTCGCATATGTGATGAATATGGCAGTGCCATCCGATATGTATTTTACATTTGCCATCCCGTTTCGTACCCTTCGATTCAAATACGCATCAATGCACAGGATCAGGAGACGCATGGAAACCACCTTCCGCCCAAGCGCGGCCGGCCATCCGCCAGCGCCGGGCGCCTCGCTCAGCAAAGCGCAGATTCGTCGCGCGGTGCTCGCCTCGGTGATCGGCAATGGGCTGGAATGGTTCGACTTCCTCATCTACGGCTACTTCGCGAAAATCATTGCGCACGTGTTTTTTCCGCTTGGCAACACGGCGCTTTCGACGGCACTGACACTCGGCACCTTTGCGGTCGGATTTATCGTGCGGCCGCTCGGCGGGATTGCGATCGGAGCGTATGCGGATCGCGTCGGACGCCGTAAAACGCTTTCCATGCTCATTCTGTTGATGGCCGGCAGCACCTTGCTCATGGGCCTCACACCCGGCTATTCGACTATCGGGATTGCTGCACCGTTACTGGTTTTGCTAGCGCGCGTCATGCAGGGCTTGTCCGTCGGCGGCGAGTTCGCCACCGCCGCTGCGATGCTCACGGAATACGCGCCGCGCGGCAAAAAGATGTTCTTCGGCAGCTTCCAGATGACATCGCAGGCGGTGGCGCTCGTGTTGTCGTCGGCGTGCGGTTATTTCCTGACATCGAATCTGGATCGGGCGTCGCTTGAATCCTGGGGCTGGCGCGTGCCGTTCTTGCTCGGCGCACTGGTGGGGCCCGTGGGTTTCTACATCCGCCACAAAGTCGCGGAATCTCCCGAATTCGTGGAGCTGCGCGAACGGCTCGGGCACGCGCCGCGCCAGACCATCCGCGGCTTTTTCCGGCAACGCGGCGACGCGTCGTTGTGCGCGATGGGCGTGATCATCGTGGGCACGGCGACGAATTATCTGTGGCATACGTTCATGCCGCTGTATGTCGAGCGCCAGTTGCATTTGCCGCTCAAGAACGCGTTGTTCGGCACGGCGGTGTCGGGGCTGATTGCCATTGTCGGGTATCCGCTCGCGGGGAAACTCGCGGACCGCATCGGTGCGTACCGGCTGTTCTTCCCGGTGACGATCGTCTGGATCGTGATCGCGTATCCGCTGTTCGCGTGGGTGCTCGCTTCTCCCACTGCGAGCCGTGTTTTCGCCGCCCAAATGGTGGCAACCGTGGTGCTGAGCCTGATGTCCGGACCGCATCCCGGGATGCTCACGCAGTTGTTTCCCACCGCGACGCGTTCCACCGGCGTCGCGCTCTCGTACAACATCGCGGTGACGCTGTTCGGCGGGCTCGCGCCGCTGAGCGTTTCCACTCTCATTACCTTAACCGGATCGAACATCGTGCCGGCGTATTACCTGATCTTCGCGGGCTTTGTATCGCTTGCGCTCGTCGGGCTGACGCGTTCCGGACGACGTCTGCGCCGCGATCCTGACGCCCTGCCGCTCGATTGAGATGACTTCCGTGCCCCGATTCTCCTCCTCCGACAAATCCCGCAACGAGCGCCCGGTGAGTGCCATTGGCAGCGAGCGGCTGCGCGTGGTTACGCCGCGCGGCGCGGGAGCGGTGCCGTTTTATCGTTCGATAGAGGAACGCGATGCCACGGGCATTTCCCGAATCGTGATTCTGCTGCACGGCCGCTTGCGCGATGCCGACGCCTATCTGCTCTCGGCGCAACGCGCGCTGGCAGCGGCATCGACCGATCCCGCCCATACGTTGCTGCTCGTGCCGCAATTCCTTGCCACTGCGGATATTGCCGCGCACGGCTTGTGCGCCGACACGCTGCACTGGGAATGGACCTCATGGATGGGCGGCGACGACGCGTGCGGTCCCGCTGCGCTCAGTTCGTTCGATGTGCTCGATGCATTCATCGCGCAATTCGCTGACCGCTCGCGTTATCCGGCGCTGCGCGAAGTGGTGATCGCGGGGCATTCGGGTGGCGCGCAGGTCGCGCACCGGTACGCGATCGTGGGCGCGGGTTGCACCGTGCCCGGCGTGCAGTGCCGGTACGTGGTCGCGAATCCATCGTCGTATGTGTACTTCGACTCGATGCGGCCCTACGCGGACGGTCTTCTGCGTCCCGCCGATACCACCGCGTGCCCTGGTGTCAACGACTGGAAATACGGCGTGCGCCGCGCGCCACGCTATGCAGAGTCGGCGTCGTTCGATGCGCTCGAAACACGCTACGCGGCCAGCGACGTTATCTATCTGCTCGGCCAGCAAGATTGCGATCCGCTTCACAACGCGCTCGACCTTTCGTGCGCGGCAGCGGCGCAAGGGCCGCATCGACTCGCGCGTGGGCGTTCTTATTTTGCGTATCTCCAAGCACGCCACCCTCGGCTTGAACATCGCTGCTGGGAAGTGCCGGGCGTAGGCCACAACGGTGCAGCGATGCTCGGTTCGCACGAAGGCGTGCGGGCGTTGTTTGGCACGGAACGGCTCGCGAATGTAGTCGATTCATCGACAGCCGGCGCAACGGATTAGACACAGCGCGAAACACCACGAGATTCAACCACGAAATTCAAGATCGTTGCCAGGGCGACGGGCTGGCTGTCGCCTGGATGGTTTAGCGGTTCCTCGCGATTCAGTGGTTTCTCGGCAAGCGCGCGTTGCGTTGTTTGACTCGCTTGGGTTCGTTTGCCCGATGGAAGTAGCAGCTCATAAAACATACGGAGACAGCATCATGAAAACCCACATCGCCGCTTGCGGTGTTTCCCTTGTCGTCGCAACGCTGGCCGGTTGCGGCGGCTCGTCCTCGAATAACGACAGCACACCTCCCACGCCACCGATTTCCTCCGCTGCAGCGTGCACCGCGCTCGGTGGTACGAAAATCGCGGCGACATCGATCGGTGCGCCCAGCAATGGCGCGACTGTGGCAAGCGCGACGCTGGTCGCGGCGTCGAGTACGGCCGGCGAGTATTGCCAGGTGAACGGCAGCATCGCGCCCGTTGATGCAACCGCGCCGAACATCAACTTCGAAGTCAACTTGCCGACGGTCTGGAACAAAAAGGCCCTGCAATATGGCGGCGGCGGCTTCGACGGCACGCTCATCACCGGCCTTGCCGCGCTCGACATGGCGCCCGCCGGTTCATCGACACCGCTCGCCCGCGGCTACGTTACTTTCGGCGACGACTCCGGTCACCAGAGCAAAAGCATCACCGACGGCTCGTTCGCGGCGAACGACGAAGCGCTCGCCAACTACGGCGGCTTGACGCTGAAAAAAACGCACGACGTCGCGATGCTGTTGCTCAAGGCCCGTTACGGGACGGCACCTGCGAAGACGTATTTCTTCGGCAGTTCGACCGGCGGGCGCGACGGCCTCACCGTGATCCAGCGCTGGCCCGCCGACTACGATGGAACGGTTGTGAACCGGCCCGCGCTGAACTACACGGGCTTGCGTCTTGCCAACGTCGTGCTTGGCCGCGCGCTGTACCTGAACGGCGGCTCGGGCTGGCTCGATGTGAACAAGACCGTGCTGCTGGAGAACGCCGTGACGAAAGCCTGCGATACGCTCGATGGCGTTGCCGACGGCATCATCTCGAACGTCGCGGCCTGCAAGCTGCAAGCGCCCGCGGTGCTCGCCGCCCTGCGCTGTCCGGCCGGCAAGGACACGGGAGATACGTGTCTCTCCGACGCACAGATCGCGACCGTGAATACCATTGCTTCGCCGATGCTGCTGCCCTATCCGCTCGCCAACGGCCTCACGCGTTACGCCGGGTACAACATCCTCGCCGGCTCCGTGTTCGCAGGTCCGTACACCACGCGCACTTTCGGCAATTCGCCGACACCGTCCAACCCCGCGGGCAAGAGTGACGCGAACCAGTGGGTCACGGGCGACCAATGGGTGAAGTACTTCATCACGCGTATGCCTACCTTCAATTCACTCACCTTCGATCCGTTGAATCCGGCCGCTTACCAGGCGCAAGTGCAGCAAGTCTCCGCTCAAAGCGATGCAACCAACCCCGACCTCTCGGCGTTTATCGCAAAGGGCGGCAAAGCGATCATCACGCACGGTCTCGCCGATGAGATCGTCAGCACGGATTCGTCGGTGGACTACTACCACGCGCTGGTGCAGAAGCTCGGCCAGGCTTCCGTCGACAGTTTCGTGCGCTTCTACCTGATGCCGGGCGTTGGCCACGGCACCGGTCCATTCCTGCCGCAAGTCGATTCGCTTGGCGCCCTGGAACAGTGGGTGGAAAACAGCATCGTGCCGGAAACGCTCACCGTCACAGACTCGAGCGCTGCAACCGTTGGGCGTACGCGGCCGCTGTGCCGTTACCCGAGTTGGCCAAAATACACGGGTGGTGACGTCAATTCAGCAGCGAGTTTCAGTTGTGGCCAGTAATCGCCAGGGGAGCACGGGATAGCTCGAACCACCGTCCGGAAGGCAGATGGAGCAAGAGAAGCAATCGTTTTGTGCTCTGCTATAGTCTTTCCCATCCTCCCTTTCCAGATCGCGCGTGGACCACATTCCCTTATGGGCGCAAATCTGCGCCATTTTCCTGCTGCTGTTTCTTTCTGCATTCTTCGCGTGTTCCGAAACGTCGATGATGGCGCTCAATCGCCATCGCCTGAAGCACCTCGCCAACCAGGGTTCGCTGCGAGCCCGGGTCACGCAGAGCCTGCTCGCCAAGACCGATCAGCTGCTCAGCGTGATCCTGATTGGCAACAATCTGATCAACACGATCATTCCGGTACTGACAACGTCCATCGCGCTGCACACTTTCGGCCATAACAATCTGGTGTTGTCGATAACGACCGGGATTGTGGCGTTCCTGATCATTGTGTTTGCGGAGATTGCGCCGAAGATTGTCGGTGCGACATATCCGGAAAAGGTCGCGCTGCCGGCCAGCCTGGTTTTGTCGCCATTGATGCGCGTGGCCCGGCCGATCGTCTGGTTCGTCAACCTGTTCGCGAACGGCGTGCTGAGGGTGCTGAACATTAATACGAAAGGCGGCCGCGACCAGCGGCTTTCCACCGAAGAACTGCGCACCATCGTGCTGGAATCGGGCAATTTCATGCCGACCAAGCACCGCAGCATCCTGCTGAACCTGTTCGATCTGGAGAACATCACCGTCGACGACGTCATGATCCCGCGCCGCCGGATTGAAGCGCTGGATTTCGACGCCCCTTTCGACACGATCCTGCATCAGCTCGAGACCTGTTATCACAACAAGCTGGTGGTGTATCAAGGCGATATCGATCGCGTGCTTGGCGTTCTGCACGTGAGAAAAACGCTCTCGGCACTGCATAACCAGGAGTTCGAGCGCGAGACCTTGCGTGAGCTTTTGGCCGAGCCGTACTTCGTCCCGGCCGGCACACCCGTGTTTCAGCAATTGCAGTTCTTTCAGGAAAGCCGGCATCGAATCGCCATTGTCGTGAACGAATACGGCGAGTTGCAGGGGCTGGTGACGCCGGAAGACATCATCGAAGAATTGATCGGCGAGTTCACCACGACCATTCCCCGCGGCGCGGGTTCGCGCGGCGGCTGGGATGAGAACGGCGAGTGCATTGTGGCGGGCAGCATGCCGCTGCGAGAGCTGAACCGATGGCTCAAACTCACGCTTCCCACTGATGGCCCCAAGACTCTCAACGGCCTGATCCTCGAGACGCTGGAAGAGATCCCGGACGGCGACGTGAGCGTGCGCATTGCAGGCGTGCACTTCGAAGTCATGCGCAGCGACGATCAGGCGATACGCACCGTGAAAATATTCCGGCCGCAAGGCGTCGTGCTGAGGAAGCAGGGCTAACTAGAAACGCAGTTGAGTTCATGGGCTGGTCGAGTTTGGCGTGGAGCTTCGGCTTGCCGCGAGCTTGCGCTGTTTTCGCTTGCGCTGTTTTCGCCTGCGCGCATCACCCATCGGGCCGCGTTAGCCATTCGGCCAGCTTTTTTGCCGCCAATCAGCAGAAGACGATCGAAGCCGCGAGTCCACGCGCCGCACGCACTCGTGCTTGTCACGGGCCCCACCGGCAGCGGCAAGACGCTGTCGTTGTACTGCTTTTTGCAGATGCTTAACGCGAAAATCGCGCAACGCCTGTTCCGTCGAAGATCCCGCCGAGATCCAGCTTGCAGGCGTCAATCAGGCGCGCTCGGCCGCTTTCCGCCGGATGTGGTGCAGCCTCTCGCCGTAGCCGAGGAATCCGGTTCGCTCGACGTGATGCTGCTCGATCTCGCTACACTGGGCGACCGTCAGGTGGACGAACAGACCCGTGCGTTTGCCAGCCTGTGCGAGCCGGTCGTGATCGTGGTGCTCGGCGCGTTGGTGGGCGGTCTCGTCGTCGCGATGTATCTTCCGATCGTTCAGCTCGGGAATGTGGTGCAGGTGGTGTAGGATCGCAGCCGAATTCAACCCAGGACAGCCATGCAGCCTTTGTATCAGGCGGAGTTTTCAGGCCGCTATCTCCACGCTCTCGGTTCCGCGTTCAGCGCTTTGCCGCTTGCGGCGCAGTATGGTTTCGCGATCGTCTTCGGGCTGGTGATCGGCAGCTTTCTGACGGTGGTCGTGCATCGTCTGCCGATCATGCTCGAACGCGCATGGCAGGCGGAGAACATGGTCGCCCCGCAAGACCACGCCGATCAAGCCACGCCGCCCGCGCGCTACAACCTCGCGGTGCCGCGCAGTGCGTGCCCGCATTGCGGCCACGTGTTGCGTCCATGGGAAAATATTCCGGTCGCGAGTTATGTTCTGCTACGCGGCCGCTGCGCGAAATGCAACGCGCATGTCAGCGCACGTTACCCGTTGACGGAGCTGGGTACCGCACTGCTCGCGGCCCTCTCGCTGTTCGCGTTCGGCCCCTCGCTCACGGCGCTCGCGGCTTTCGGCTTATGCGCCACGCTCCTGGCCACGAGCCTGATCGACTTCGATACCCGCTATTTACCCGACACGTTGACCTTGCCGCTGCTGTGGGCTGGCCTGATCGTCAATCTCGGCGACACTGCATTCGTCCGGCTGCACGAAGCGGTGATCGGCGCGATCGCGGGATATCTGTTTCTCTGGTGCGTGTATTGGCTCTTCAAGCTCGTGCGGGGCGTGGAAGGCATGGGTTATGGTGATTTCAAACTGCTTGCCGCGCTCGGCGCGTGGCTTGGCTGGCAAGCACTGCCGCAGGTCGTGCTGCTGTCGGCGATAGCGGGCGCAATCGTTGGACTGGCGGCAACGGTCATCGGCAAGATGCGGTTTGAAGAACCGCTGCCGTTCGGGCCGTTTCTCGCGGCAGGCGGTGTGATTACGCTATTTTTTGGTACGCCGCTTTACGCGGTGTTTGGTTAAAAAAGGGGCAAAGAGATGTTCAGCATCGGCTTGACCGGCGGGATTGGCAGCGGCAAGACCACGGTGGCGGACATGTTCGCGGCACTCGGCGTGCCGGTCATCGACACTGACTTGATCGCGCACCAGATCACCGCGCCGGGCGGTGTCGCGATGCCACTGATTGAAAGCACGTTCGGCCCGCAATACGTCGCCCCTGACGGCTCGCTGGACCGCGCGAAAATGCGCACGCGCGTTTTCTCCGATAGCGCTGCCAAGGCTCAACTCGAATCGATCACGCATCCGCTGATCCGTGCCGAAAGTGAGCGGCAACGCAATGAAGCACGAGGTGCTTACCACATCGTCGTGGTGCCGTTGCTGATTGAAGCCGGCGAACGCGCCAGCAAAGTGGAGCGCATTCTCGTGGTCGATTGTCCGGTGCAAACACAAATCGAACGCGTGATGCAGCGCAACGGCTTCACCCGTGATCAGGTGCTCGCGATCATCGCGCGTCAGGCCACGCGTGAAGCACGGCTGGCGGCAGCCGACGATGTCGTGGTCAACGACTCTGCCGCCACGCTCGACACGCTGCAGCGCGAGGTAGACGCCCTGCACATGCGCTACGTGACGATGGCCTCGCAAGGGAGCAAACCGCGTACCTAGCAAGTGCGTGCAACGCATTCGAACTCGTCACGAACGGCGCTGAAAATGCGCCTCGGATGCAATTAAACGTGTGGATTTGCCTGGGGTTTGATGCGGCATTAGAATGTCCTCACTTTCTGCCATCGAACCCATCGACCAACGCCGAGGCGAGCGCGCTTGATCCTTTACGAGTACCCCTTCAACG
>Ga0073928_10011692_pt1 | contig 10203 bp, 13 predicted proteins | sample PaiPotPPA55metaG_FD_76969 | JGI IMG/M metagenome (GOLD analysis project Ga0073928, IMG submission 76969) | Iron sulfur acid spring bacterial and archeal communities from Banff, Canada, to study Microbial Dark Matter (Phase II) - Paint Pots PPA... ... | reverse complement strand
TCTCACGCAAGATGGAGTCTCTGCGTCGATCCTCACAGGCGACTCGCTGCCGATTCGCGTGACCACACCGGTTGGCGTCGGCGGCGTGGGTGCAGTCTCGAGCCAAGTCGAGTACATTAACGTCGGCGGCAATCTTCAGATACCTCCGCGCGTGACTGGCAGCGGCGGCGTTGATGCCGATGTCTACTCGCAGGTCTCGTCTGTCACAGGCTTCGATAGCAGCGGAGACCCGCAGATTTCGACCAGGCAAGCGCAGACGAAGGTCAATCTTATGGAAGGCCAGACGCTGGTGATCGGTGGACTGCTCCAGCAGCGGGACATTCGCAACCTGCAAAAAGTATGGCTGCTTGGCGATATACCAATTTTTGGCGCGTTATTTCGTTTCTATACTGAGACGAAGCAGAACACGAACCTGGTGATCACCGTGACTCCGCATGTCGTGCCAGCTCCCGGCACCACGTCCGGCACCGGGACTACGCCACAACCAGCAGCGACTCCAGGCTCAGGGTCGTAGGACGGTCTCAACCTGCAGTAGTCTCGCACGAAGGAAGAAGAATGCGTCGATATCTCGCCGCGTTGGCGATCGTCAGTGCACTTGCAGTTTCAGGATGCAACGATCATTCGCTCACGCTTGACCTCACCCCCAATCCGCTGGTTGTCGGCCTCGTGGACACGCATGCAACGGTGCATGCGCACGCGGTCGCGAGAGGCTTCGGCAAGGTGCCCGTATCCTCATTAGAGTTCGCGGTATACAACGGCGCCGATTCCGAGCTTGCCAGCCAGACGGAGCAAGTAGATACGAGCATCCCGGCCTCACCGTTTGGAGTGACGGTCGACAAAGACTTCACGTTTCCGATTAACGGCGCTGTCGTCGCTCTGTCAGGCATGAAGTATGTGATGGTCAGAGTACTTGACTCTACTGGCAGAGTCGTCGCCGCGCGACGCTTAGACATTGTCGTCCACGCGCTTAAGGATTTGCCGATTCCGCCAGTGCTGGTACCTGTACCCACGCGCGCGCCCTCGCCCGTGCCTGCACCTTCGCCAACGAACACATAGCTGGTCGCTAAGCCTTTGTAGCAGCGGACCTTTGTAGAACCGGACCTTTGTAGCAACGGACCTTCAGGTCCGTTTTGCTTTTCGACTAAGGGCTCGCGGGGCGTTTTCACGAACGACCGTTGCCAATGCCAAAACAGAAACGCCGCAAAACTGGCGGTCGTTCACGCCGGTCGCGGCTTCCAATTGCCGCAATCGCGGTTGTGCTCGTTGTGGTCGGATTGATTATTTACGGATGCACGGCTATCAGACATCAAATGAATGGTTACTTCGGCAGCGCAAACAAAGCGACAACCACTCAGAGCCCCGCACCGGCGGAAGCGAGTCCGACCGCGCAGAGCCCGCAGCTTGGTCCTTCGCCGAGTGCATCGGTCGCGCCGGAAGGCACCGGCCCAAAAGTCGCAATTATTATTGACGACTGCGGGTACAGCGAAGCGCGCTGCAAACTCTTTTTACAACTGCCGATTCCGATTACGCTTTCGATTCTGCCCATGACCCCGCACGGCAAACAGATCGCAGCCGATGCCGTTGCCGCTGGCAAGTCGGTCATGCTCCACCTTCCGATGGAGCCGGACTCGCCCCAGTTCAATCCCGGCGCAGGTGCTATCACGACCGAGATGAGCGACGATCAAGTGCAGGCGCAAGTTGAAGCTGACCTCAATTCGCTACCAGAGGTGCCGGGGGCAAATAATCATATGGGCAGCAAGGCCACGAGTGACCCGCGCGTGATGCGCGACGTACTAGGCATTTTACAGAAGCGTCACATGTTTTTTATCGATTCGCAAACGAGTGGCACGACCGTCGGAGAATCAACCGCCCGTGAGCTCGGCATCCCGACAGCGGAGCGCGACATCTTTCTTGATAACCAAAAAGATCTTCCGTATATTCGTGGCCAGCTCAAACAACTACAGGAACTGGCGCTCAAGCGCGGGAGCGCTATTGCCATCGGTCATCCGTTCGAACCAACAGTGCGAGCGCTGACTGAGGCAATCCCGCAGATGCAAGACGCCGGCATTACGTTTGTAACCGCTGAATCGCTGGTGAAGTAGCAGCGAGCCCAAAAGCTCAGATTTCTTCATAGTGCAGCCGCATCTCGGACATAGCGCTCGCCCACACTGCGCTGGTGTCGGCAGTTCGTGTCACGCTCGCGCGTCTATCCAATCCTCCCGATACGTCGCGATTCGAACGTTGCAGCGAAGCAGAAAGCGTTCACGCGATATCCGCGATGAGCGCGCGCACGCTTCGCCGGCATCGAACACGTGCCGCGCGTGGTAGGGGCGGCCCAGTGGCGCAGCGCGTGCTCGGTGCGTTACGCCGGCTGCAAAGCCACAATCTCACGGCATATCGAACGCCAAGCGGCATCGTGTTGTCCGAGCCTTTTGGGGCGACACCCGGCGTCGTCGTCCCGGCGTCGTATGAGGATGCGTGGGATCTGGTCGGCACGTTGCTACAGAAGACCCCGCCGCGAGCGCTCGTCGCATCGCTTGCGTGTTTCGGGCGGCCCGCGCTCGAGCGCGCGGTTACCGGAGGTGTTCGTGCGCTGATCGTTCCTCCGCACCGTCCGTTTTCGCAGTGTTCGCGCAGCGTTGCGTCGCTCGCACCTGAGATCGATCGGTGGCACGCGCCGCCGGCAGGGCTCTTCGTCCTTGAAGAACGGCTGCTGTTGCTCCGTCCACATGCGGTGCGTATGGCCGCTGCGCATGAGTTTGCCCATGCGCTCGACGCTGTGATGGCACAGCAGCCGCGCTCCTACATGTCCTTCGAAAGCTCGGACATTCGCGAAGCGTTCGTCAGCGCGCCAGGCTACGTGAACGAATACGCGGCTAGTGGCCTTGATGAATACTTTGCAGAGTCCGTGCGGGCGTACGTCGAGGTCAATGACGATCGCTCCAGCTGGCTGCCATTAACACGCCACGATTTGTTTCTACGTGACCCGCGCATGTTTAAGATTATTGACGGTTTTTTTGGGCGCTTACAGGCAAACGCAGTATCACCCTGATCTGGCGACGGCAATAACTAATCCGAGGAGCGACCAGTTGATGACGTGGCCCGTCCAACAAAAGCGGCACGGCATGCGAGTGACAAAAAGCAAGCTGTAGGCAAGATAGAGCGAGCTCACGGCGGCACCCAGCGTAGCAATCAATGCGGCATATATCGTCACCGGGTACGTGTGTGAAAGAAACGGCGTCAGTAGGAGCATGAATCCGTAGTAAGCGAGACCGATCAAGGAATTGGGAACGTGCACCATCTTGGCTCGAGGAGTCGTGACGACGCTTTGCTCGTCGAGTTGTCCTCGTTGAGCTCGAACATACTTGCGCAGCATGAAAGATGAAACGTACAGGCCCGCAATGCACAAGATGGCGATCGCGGCGCGCAGCACAAGCTCCATGTATGCTAGTCGGGTCTTTTCGAGCAGAATTCCGAAATGCGGTTCAGACCCTCTGCAAGGGCTTCAGCCGGAGCGACCCACGACAGTCGTAGATACCCCTCGCCCGCATCGCCGAAGATGACGCCGGGAACCGTCACGACGTCATAACGCTCGAGCAGATGATCGGCCGCGGCCTCCGAGCTGCTCCATGCTTGCGGCAATGCAAGCATGCTGTAGAAAGATCCCTGCGGCTCGAGAATGTTCAGGCCGTTGCGCTGCGCGGTATCTATGAGAACTTGACGTTGCCCAACATACCACGCGTGCTGCGCGCGCAAGCGTTGCGGATCGCGCACGATCTCAAGCGCGACGCGTTGAGCGAACATGTTGACATTGAGCACCATGAGGGCATGCGCGCGGACCACGGCCTCAACGGCCGGCCCAGGTCCGATGAAGAAGCCGATGCGCAATCCGGTGAGGGCACATGATTTTGAGAGACTCTGCAGAGCAATGGCGTGTGGGTAATAATCGAGCAGCGATGGATACGGCTTGCCCGTGAACGTCAGTTCGCGGTAGACTTCGTCGACTGCGACCCATACGGGCGGCCCCTTGCGGTCGAGAAGAGCATAGGCGAGGCGTCGAACCTCGCGCTCGTCCATGACGCTCGCGGTTGGATTTCCCGGCGATCCGAGGATAATGAGTCGCGTGGACGGCGTCAGAGCGTTCAGCAGCGAATCGGCTCGTATCGCGAAGCCGTCGTGTGCCGCGAGGCTGACACTGCGCCAACGGACGCCTTCGAGATCGCAACATCGGTGATATGAGGGATAGGTGGGATCGGTCAGCAGTACTTCATCTGTTTGAGGATCGAGGAGCGCTTTGATTGCAAGGTAGATGCCTTCTTGGGAGCCGTTGAGCACCGCGACGTTCGGTGCGCTCGGGTTATGATAACCGCCGTAAATGTGCGCAATGTTCTCGCGCAGTTCGTGCAATCCGCCAGGAGGGGCATAGGGCGAACCATGTTGTCGCACCCATTGTACAGCGACTTCGAAAGGCTCGATGTCCGGACGGAGTGTGGGCTGCCCCATACCGAGGTCGATCGACGTTTCGCGCTTGCGGTCGTGGATGGCGCGAATCGCGGACGGCTCGATGGCTGCGAGCCGCGCGTTGAACGTGCGCATCAGGTGCCGAGGCCGTGTTCGCGCAAAGCAGCGTTGAGCGATGTCTTGCGATTGGTGGATTCCGAACGATGGCCGACGATGAGCGCGCATGGCGTGGAGAACGTTCCGGCCTGAAACTGCTTGGGTTGCATACCGGGAATCACGACAGAGCGCCTCGGGACTTTGCCGCGCATCTGTTGAGGCTTGTCACCTGTGACGTCGATGATTGGCGTTGATGCCGTCAGCACAACGCCGGCGCCGAGAACCGCTTCACGTTCGACGAGTACGCCCTCGACGATGATGCAGCGCGAACCAATGAAGGCTCCGTCTTCAATGATCACGGGGCGAGCGCTAGGCGGTTCAAGCACGCCGCCGATACCAACGCCGCCTGAAATGTGCACGCCCGAACCGATCTGTGCGCAGCTACCGACCGTTGCCCAGGTGTCGATCATGCTGCCTTCGCCGACGCGTGCGCCGATGTTCACGAAGGCGGGCATCAAGATCACACCTGGAGCGAGAAAACTTCCATAGCGCGCCATTCCTGGGGGAACGACACGAACACCAGAGTTGCGCCACGACTTCTTGATGGGAATTTTATCCCAAAAGCTTAACGGCCCGACTTCAATCGCCGTGGGTTCGCGGAGCGCAAAGTAGAGAAGGATTGCCTGCTGGATCCAGTCGTGAACGATCCAGGTCTTGCCCTCAAACTCGGCTACCCGCAACTCTCCGGCATCGAGCCCGGCAATGACTTGTTCCACGGCGGTGCGCACGTCAGCGTTTGCGAGCCGTTCGCGGTCGGCGAATGCTGAACGGACGAGCAACTCCGTAGTCGTTATATCCAACGCCATGCTGCGATTTTCGCCGCCCTGCGGACTACGCCCCGCGTGAAAAACATTGACTCTCACGCGTGCGCGAGTGAATTCCACCCTAGAGCGTGTCATGAAATGGCTAGGTGATGGGGCGAAAAATCTACGACTGGTCCGACATTCAACGCCACCACGATGCTGGTTATAACAGGGATGCCTGCATGGCCAGGTTTGGCTTTGGCATTGCCTCTTGGTACAAGTCCATCAGCCTAGGCAAGATTCACGCCCGTGGTCAAAGATTTGTGTTCGATTGGGGCGCAGTGCAAGAATTTTACAACCGAGGCCACACATATACTGAATGCCGGACACAATTTTGGTTTTCGCCTGGGGCATGGAGTAAGGCTGTGGTGTGTGGCGTCCTCGTGACTAGATCAAAAAGGTTTACGCTTGAACGCCTCCTGGCCGAATCAAAATCAAGATGGTCTATCAAGCGTCGCTTATTAGAAGCTGGACTGCTGCACAACAGATGCGATGAATGCGGTATCAGCACGTGGCGTGGTTTACCGCTTTCCATTCAACTCCACCACCGCAACGGTTTAAGGAACGATCATCGAATCGAGAACCTCACGATGCTTTGCCCTAATTGTCACAGCCAAACACCGACATTCGCGGCACGAAATAAGGAGAAGAGAGGTGCCGCCATGCTATACGGCGACCTACAACCAGGCACCAGAAATTGACACTCTTGCAGGCCTAAGTGTATAATTCGTGAGGCGCAGTGCCAGGTCGTCTAAAGGTAGGACGGTGGCCTCTGAAGTCACCTGTGAGGGTTCGAGTCCTTCCCTGGCAGCATTTCTCAATCGCGAACTTCTCGGTCATCTGGCCCCATCGTCTAGAGGCCTAGGACGCCGCCCTCTCAAGGCGGAGACAGGGATTCGAATTCCCTTGGGGCTACCAGCTTACGCTGTAAAGCTTTGTTGCATCGCGTTCTAAGGCAAAATAACGCTTTGACTCTGCGGACTTCTCTATCTCAGCCTTACGCCTCGTGACCCATAGTCCTCGTTGGTGCGTAATCAGTCAAGGGGTGGTGAACCTTGCGCCGGTTTTGCAATACTTGCGTCTCTAGTGGTAATCACGGCCTGCTCGAATCAAAACATTCACACGGCGAAGATTTTACCTTCGTTACAACCACATCCGATAGCGACAGGGGGTCCAACACACGTCCAAGGCGCGCATGTCCGAAGACTACCTTCCTTTCTGCATCAAGTCACCCCAGTATCCCGTGGGGACCGACTTTCCAAGCGGAAGCGTTACTATTGGATTTGACGTGACGATGAAGGGGCTACCAGAAAACGTACGTGTGGTCCGCTCATCGGGAACAAAAGAGTTAGACGACGCCGCGATGGTTGCCATTTCAAAAAGCGTTTTTAACCCCGGTACTCTCGATGGGCAACCTATAAGGTCACATCTCGAATTCATATTCGATTTCTGTGTAGACGACTGTGGAGATATAACACTCATAACGCCCACGCCAGTGCCAACGCACAAACGGTAAGCAATTCGACAGACTCACTGGCAGGGTGGCAGATCGAGCACGGTGCCAGATTATTGGCTTCGTAGAGCCTGGATGGCATTATATAAAAGGACGAGGCCGAAAAGAACCAGACCCGGGGCAAGAACAAACCGATACACAAAGACTCGGTACTTCTGGGGATATGATATAGGATCGCCTATCGACCATGTGCTGATAACATGGGCGTACTTATAGACGAGCGCAGCGGTGATGAACATGACCACTGCCAGAAGTGCCGACATAGGCAGCGGATGTAAACTGCCGAGCAATACAGCCATCAATACCGCCGCGAAGAACTCTTCGGATCTTGGTTCTTTGCGCCTAATTTTACGACTGACAAAACAGTTCTGCAAAGAGGTTCCAGATTACATGGTCCCCTAGGAATGCCGAATCCCAACCGCGCTTGACTGATCCTACTCCGGGCTGCCGTACTCGTCGTGACGGCGCCACCACGGGCCGGGCGCCTCCTCGTTGCGACCGAGTGGTGCGCGGTCGAGCCACTGGTACATGCTCCAGAGGCCGTCTACTCCGCGCGCGTACGCCGAGTAGGTGTGGTACACGACGCCATCCTCGAGCGCGAACGCACTCATGCCAGGCCCCTCTCGCGTGTACGTTGCATAGTCTACTCCAGATGCCGCCGCGAACATAGCCGCCGCGGAACCGTCCTTGGGCTCCAGTACCGGCTTCGTGTTCTCCGTACGGAAGTTGTACTCGGCGACTCCTGACTCTTGTTGCTCCTTCGTCTCGGACACGTGGAAGTCGTAGTTGAAGTCGCCGCCGTACGAAGACGCCCACGGGAAGCTCCAGCCCATACGCCGCTTGTACGCCTGCAGTTTCTCCAGCGGAGCTTGCGACACGGCGGAGAACGCGACGTCGTGATTCATAAGGTGGGGGACGATGCCGTTGAAGCCATCCGCGATCGACGAGCACGATAGACACCCTGCCTTATAGTCGGGCCCGAACATGAAGTGATAGATGAGAAGCTGCGAGCGTCCCCTGAAGAGATCGGCAAGAGACGCTGTGCCCTCGTCGGTCTCGAAGCGGTATTCCTTGTCGATTCGAACCCAGGGCAGGTCCTGCCGCCGCCGCGCGAGTTCGTCGCTCTGCCGCGTCAGCGCTTTCTCAGCCTTGAGCAGCTCGAGCCGGGCCTTAAGCCATTCTTCACGTGTTCCGGTCCTGTGATTGCTGATCGTCTGGTTGGTCATCGTCTCTCTCCTTTGAATTGTCTAGGAGTGGTTAACTATGTTCCAGCCCGCGAGATATCACACCTTATGCCCCCTTCGCGACCCAGCTCAAGAATCGTTGGGCTTCTGCACCCTTTTCTATCTCGGCTTTAGTGCGGTAGCAGTTGCAATAGTCCCAACCGGGCTGGCTGAAGAGTCATTCAGAATTCCTCTGAGGCTACTTTTCACTCTTCGTAAAGATTCTTGTCGTAAAAAATCTCACGATCCGTTGTGCCATCTGGCCAAGTTCGCTCGGATTCGCCCGACATTTTAAAACCATGTCGCAAGATTGCGCGCCGCGATCTCTCATTGGAAGCGCGATGAGAAACAATAATGCGATTAAATTGTGGATGTGTTTTAATCCAACTTAACCTCCCTTCGTACAGCAGTCGAGACAGACCCAAGCCTCTATATTGTGGATTGATAAACGAGTACGCCAATAACGCTGTCTGACCGGTCGGGTCATCGCGATAAGTAAAGACCGCCGTTAGCCCGATCAGCTGCACGCGGTAAAACAAGCCGAATACTTGGTGATCAGCTCCCTGAATTGTCTCCTGCCACTGTCGGGCCGATTGGATTGACTCCGAGTCAAACGAGGAAACGAAGACTCCGGGTTCGGTTTTGAGCGCCGTTAGCCGTAGATCTTTGACTATGACCCACTCAGACTGAGTGAGTGGACGCAACGTGATGTGTGCTCGATTTATCTGCGTCTCGCAATCGAAATGATCCCAACTCCAGACATAACGAGCAACACAATCTCACGGTTGACCATGTTGTGATATTCCCGCTGCCTTTGCTCGACGATATCTGCTGATTTCACAATCGTGCCCAATGGGTTGGCCACGAGACTATTTACGGCTTCGCGTGATTGCGCGTCCAGACTTCGTACCCGTTCATAGTAGAACAGATAGTTGACGCCGCTTAAGACAACGAGCACGCACAATATCACCAGAAATCGTGCGGGACTCATGTCCTGCTCACTGAATCCCGGGAGCAGACTCCCGAGCGCTAACTCTCGAATTCTTTTGAGCGAACCTGAGGTAACCGCCGAGCATCCCTAGCGCCGGGCTCATAACGAATCCCAGAACATGCTGATACGCGGGAACCGACATCTTCATGGTCACCCACGCGTAGATTCCAAATGCGACGCACAGAAACGCCGAAAGAGCTCCATTCAAGAGATCATTATGCTTGGCTATTACTGCGGCAACATAACCACCCAGGATGGAACCCACTATTCCGGGCATGTATTGGAGAATTGACAGGACAAGGCTTGTGTGAATTGCTGCCGCCATAGCTATCTGTATTTGATCCGGCGGCACACGCACAAGATTAAACTTTACCATGATATAGAGTGTCAGCGGGAGCGCAAAAACTCCCGTAGATACGATATCAACAACGCCCCCGACAATCACGCCGCCGGGCGATATCTTATTCATTAAATGCGGAATTGGCTCATGCAAAGCCTACCCCTTCGTCTCGGCGATGATCTCTAGCGGGAGAACTTCAACTCGCCGTCAGCGACGGCTTCGGTCCTTTTTGTAGCTCGAAAAAAAGTCGCGTTCGCCAAGCGTTTTGACGGCGCGCTCGTCTTCGGCCGATGCGAGATGATAGTAGTCGTCGCTTTCTTTGACCTTCATGCTCCGATAGGAGATTTTCCCGTTTAAGTCAGGATCACTTTCCAAAGCCGAGATAAAATTCGCGATCTCCTGGTGCCATTCGGTTCTCGATCCGTGCTTAAAGCGGTACTTGATAAGAAAGTGCTTCATGCAATTCTCCCACCCTCTGCGGAAAGCATAGCCTTCAATGTCGCGGGTTCGCCTGTACGAATCCTCAGACCCTTCATCGTAACGTGCAAGGGGCTCGTGGCAATCGCGCGTAAGGTGCACGAGGAGTTATGCAAGCTGTTGTACTCGTCGGCGGTGAAGGCACGCGCCTTCGGCCGCTGACCTATTCGGTTCCAAAGCCGATGGCGCCACTTCTCGGCCGGCCCTTCATCGGCTGGATCATCGAGCGGCTGCGCGCC
>Ga0073928_10011690_pt1 | contig 10205 bp, 8 predicted proteins | sample PaiPotPPA55metaG_FD_76969 | JGI IMG/M metagenome (GOLD analysis project Ga0073928, IMG submission 76969) | Iron sulfur acid spring bacterial and archeal communities from Banff, Canada, to study Microbial Dark Matter (Phase II) - Paint Pots PPA... ... | reverse complement strand
TGGCCTTGGGTATATAAAAGGAGCGTCGCGTGCGCAGTATCGCGTAGCCATTCCTCATTTTGCGCTGGCCGTCCTGACGTTTCTGCTACCAGCGGCATGGGCGTGGCAGCGAGGCGTCCGACGGTCGCGGGCGCGGAACAGACGTTGCCTCCGCTGCGGGTATGACCTCCGCGCCAGCTCCGGCCGATGCCCGGAATGCGGCACACTGGTTCCTAGCAGGAACGCATCCACTTCGGCCTGACTGTACCGATGCCGGCCGTTCGGTGGGTTGAGACTCCTGGGCCACGTCCGATCGCTCGCTCCGGCGTGCGGGATAGAATGCTGGAATGTCAGAGTTTAAGTCCGTTTTCGCGCGGCTACGGGCGATCCTTCGGAAACACGCGGGAAGCTATCGGGTTAAGGAAGACGAGCCGGACAGCTATTGGGTGGAGACCGGCGTCCATCCCGAGCGGAAGATGCGGCTGGCCGTCGCAGGGGTGCGGATCGGCAAGGCGTATGTCAGTTTCCACCTCATGCCCGTATACGGGTGCCCCAAACTACTCGACGGCGCGTCGGCCAGTCTGATGGCTCGAATGCAAGGGAAGTCATGCTTCAGCTTCAAAGCCGTGGACGATGCGCTCTTCGATGAGCTCGAGCGATTGACGGCCCGCTCGTTCGCCGCGTTCAGGAAGGCCGGCTACGTCGGAGAGGACGCGACGAAATGACCGCGGATATACTCCGGCCATGTGGTTCAACACGCCTCCCAGCCAGCCCAATTGGCAAGACGCTGCCGCCCACCTGTCGGCCGCGGACCCGGTCCTGGCGCGGGTGATCCAACGAGTTGGCCGTTGCACGCTGGCGCCACGGCGGGATTACTTTGTGGCGCTGTGCAAGGCGATCTTCGCCCAGCAGCTCTCGACGGCCGTGGCGACCGTGCTCTTTGGCCGGTTCCGCGGGTTGTTTCCCGCCGGCCGGCCGACGCCGCCAAAGGTCCTGGCGGCGCTGAACGGGAAGGGGGATGCGCTCCGCCGCTGCGGACTGTCCCGGCAGAAGGCGGCTTACCTGTGCGACCTGGCCGGGCACTTCGCCGACGGACGCATCCCCACCCGCAAGCTCTCGCGCATGACCGATGACCAGGTGATCGCATCTCTTGTTGCGGTCAAGGGGATCGGGCGATGGACGGCCGAGATGTTTCTCATGTTCGTGCTGAACCGTCCCGACGTGCTGCCGGTCGACGACCTCGGCCTGCGGGAAGGCGTCCGGGAACTCTATGGCCTGGACCAACGCCCAACGGCGGCCGAAGTGACTGAAATGGCGGAACGCTGGCGCCCTTACCGGACCGTCGCGACCTGGTACGTGTGGCGGCGCGCGGCTACGTCTATTCAGAAGGCTCGATCACCCTCGACTCGCCCACGCGGTCGCGATGCCACCAGTCGCCGCTCCGCGATTGTTCGGCCCAGGTCGTGAACCGGTATTTGTAGACGGCGATCCGGAAATACTTTGGCGGCCGATCGGGAAAGGGATTTTTCGCCAACAGCCGCATCACCGGCGGCGAGCCCTCGTGGAGGCGGGCCAGGAACGGCAACACCCACGGAGCATCCTGCCCGCCCGTCAACTCCAACGCGGCGAACCACAGTTGCCAATCGAGCCGCGGCATGTGCGGGATGCAAAATCGCGGCCGGCGGGAAACGTCGCCGGGCTTCCATTTGAACTCATACGCCTGCCAGTGCTCGCGGTCGTTGCTCCCTTCGAGGATCAGCTCCGGCCGCTCCGTGGTCATGTTGGCGAACAGGCCATAGGCGTTGATCGACTCGAAGGGGCGAACCGCCGCGTATGCCCGCATCAGCGGCCGGGGGACCAGATCTCCCAGGCCGACCCAGTCGAGCGCCGGCGGGAAGGACAATACGAAAATAACTGCGACCAGTGGCACGGCGGCCCATCTCCGCCAACGCGTCTTCAATGTGGTGGGAATCGGACTATCCGGAGGGCCGGCATGTTCGGTGGGGCATCCCGGCGCGCCGAGGTTGTCTGCCGTCGGGGGAATCAATCGCTGTCGGCCAATGCCGAGGCGCATCCAGATAGCGTCATCGACCAGCGTGAGGCACAGCACGATGGTCAGCAGGTTGAAAAAACCATAGTTGCCGGTGGCGGCGATGAGCAGTTGGAACAGGACAATCGCTCCGCAGCCGAGCAGGCGCAGCCGGCGGGGACCGAAGATCAGCAGCGGCGCGCACAGCTCGGCGCCGAACACGCCCGCCGTGGACACCGCCTGGAACCAGTCAGGGGCAAGGTGCGCGTACCAACTCGTCCAGGTGGGGAGCGGCTGGGCCCAGTAGTGGTAGCGCATCGCCGTTAGATTGCGCCAGGTGGGGTCGCCGCTGGTGAGTTTCACCAATCCCGACAGAAACATCAGGCGGAACATCAGCCATCGGAGAAGGTAGAGAAACAGTCGCGAGGGACCGGGGTCGGCGGCGGCTTCGGCCTTCGTCGTGGACCGCGATCCGCGTCTCCAGATCAGCGGCGGGCCAAGCCGCAATTGCAGCGGCGCGAAAAAGATCGCGAGGAATCCCGCCTCCAGCAGCAACGCGTCCCATTGGTACCCAAGGAACACCTGGCCCACGTTCACCAGGGACAAATAGAACAGCCAAAGCAGGAACAACGCCGGCACGGGCACGAGGCCCCCAATGACCACGCACGACAAAGCGGCGCCGCCCGCACAAAGGAACCGCAGGAATTCATCGGAGGCGCTGATCCAACACAACGTCGGCATCTGCACGAACCGTCCGGCGGGCGACAGGTCCGGTCCCTGGACGCGGAACTCCGCGAGATATCCTTGCGCCGGAAGAACGCCTCGGCTGCCGACCAGCCCGTCGACCTGCACCCAAAGCGATACGAATGCCGCCAGGTAGACCAGTCCCAGCGACCGGAGGAAGATCGTGCGCGTCAGCACGTAAGAGCGGCGCGGATCAGCGCCAGGCGCAAAGAGCCATCGATCGATGCGCTCGAACCATGAGATGGACGGTTCGTGGCCGTCGTATCCTATGAACAACGGCCGCGATGGAGGTGTCGGCGTGTTCTGGTCTGTGCTCACCGCGCCAGGAAGCTCTGGAAATTGCCGCTGAAATAGTCGGCGATCGTCCGCGCCACCTGCTCGCGGGTCACTGGCCAGCCGGTTGCCGCGATGTCGGCGAACTTGTCCTTCAGGACCTTGGCAATCACCTGCCGGGCGTGGTCCCACTTGTAGATGAGCTGGTCGAGCACGCGGGCGTCGCTGTGCTGTGGGACGAAGCTCTCTCCGAGCATCTCCACCCGCATCCGCGTGATCTCTTCCACGATGTTGGGATTGTTGACATACCACCAGCAGCCGAAGACCAGCAGGTTGGGGAACAGCCGGCCGGCGACCGCCAGCTCGTGCTGGTTCTCGCGCGACAGCATCGTCGCCATGAATTTGTTGGCGGAATTTGCGGCGCAGATGCGCTGGAGGCTGGCGGCGTCCGCCTTGCCCAGCGAGTCGCCGGCCAGTCGCAGCCGGGGATTGGCCTGGCGGGCAACGCCGATCATCATCGCAAACGGCACATTGCGTTCGCGGCAGACAGGAAGCACCGCCTCGTCCAGCACGCGCGTGCAGGCGTCGGCTTGAGGATAGCGCCACGTCGGCGGCAGCGACACCGCCACATACAGCGCGCCCATGCGCTCGATCCACTCGCTCAGGAACCGCCGGACCTCGGCGACGGATCGCGCGCCCAGATCGGGCGCGGCGTTGTATCCCATCGCGGCCAGCGACTCGCTCACCCGCGGCCATCCCAGCAACAGCGGATCAATTCGGAGCACCGCCTTGAACCGCTCGTCGCGCACAGGGCCTTCCAGCCAGACCTCCCGCTCGGTTGGATCGAACAAATCGTTGGTCATCACGACCGTGCGGACGTTGGCGGCGTCCAGCACCTTGTCGAGATACTCCGCCGGCTTCTGGGCGCGGAAAAAGGCGCGGTACTGGTTCAAGTCGCGGCTGCCAACGTCTAGCCCCAGGCGCCGCAAAACGGTCAGCACGCCGCGACACGCTTCGCTGAGCGGCGTTCGGTCGATGAACAGCGTCTGCCAGACGAATTCCGCCTGCCTCGGCTGCGGCATCGCCCAGAACGTCTCGTACTCCACGCCGCTGGCGCGGATCGTTTCCCCGATCAGATAGTGATACGTGAGCAGCTCGTCGATGCCCCAGAGCATCAAGCCGCCGAAGCTCGGCGGGTACAGGTGCGTGTGCAGGTCATAAACCGGCGTGGACGCCATCGCCTCGTCCACCCATCGCCCGATCTGATCGGTGGATGACAACGCCATCAATGACTTTGTACAGCGCGGCGCGTCGTCTGTCATCGCGTCCGCCAATGTTCGATCAGTACCACGACGTCGCGGCTCCGCCCTAACTGCTCACGCCGTCAGCAGTTAGCGCAAGTTCATATCAGTTTAGGGGTTACAGTTGAAAAACGGTATTTGTTCGCATATGCTTACCGCGAACCGTTTGGGGTTGCCGACTGATGGTTTCATTCGCTCCGGAGAACGTCTACCATCGCATCTTATTGGGGCTGCGCGGCCTTGGCTATCACGGGGGGCTGATTGAGGAAGCTTACGAGTTTCGTGATTGGTTCTCATCCTCGCTAGAGGAACGGCGCCTAGCCGCCGTAGCCTTCGGCCAAACCCCGATCTCGTATGACTCGGCATGTATCGGGGTCGCATACGCCAACCGCGTACGTGGTGCCGACCTGATCAACGAGTATCGGTCGCTCGGCGCGCCAGCCATCCTAGAGATTGACCACGACGAGGTCAGAGAGTGGGCAGTGTCTCGCAGGGAAGGCGAGCACGGCTTGGTAGACCGTTACCCGTTCAATCGCATCGATCATCTGTTCGTCAATCGAGCGCCCGATTGGAAACCCGAAGCCCTGTTGCGGGCGAAAAACATCGGGTCATTCCGCTGGGCGCCCCAACTCGGCTTGTTCACTGGTCTTCTCCCCGAGTTAGAGGAGCATATTGAGGAGAATCTAGATCCTCTCCTCCGTGAGACGCTGTCTGCCACTAAATCAGCGTATCGGCAGAGCGCGGGCCGGAACCCCGACCCCGACCAAATGTTCAAGCTCGTGTTCTGGCTACTCACGGCAAAGGTTTTCCACGACCGCCGTGTGAACGGATTTGCGACCATCACGCCAGACCCCGACGTTCTGCTCGCAGCCGTTGCAAAGCAATACCGCACCGTACCCCCGCGACTCCTAAACCAGGAGGCCCGGGAGGCGGCAGCGTCCCGCATCTGGGCCGAGCTGGACTTCCGCAACCTTTCCGTGGAGGTTCTATCGCAGATCTGGTCTACGACGCTGGTCGATGATACGGTCAAACGGCGTCTGGGGATTCACCGCACCCCTAGGACAATTGTTCGGTATGTCATCGAACGCATTCCGTTCGAGCAATCCGGTGACGATGAGCGAATCGTGCTTGAGCCATGTTGCGGCGGCGGAGTGTTCCTCATCGGGGCGATGAACCAATTACGACAGAATCTCTTTGGTGCCACTCCTGCCGAGCGACATAGGTATTTCGTCCGGCACTTGGCCGGGATCGAAAAAGACCCCTTTGGGGTGGAGATCAGTCGGCTTGCTTTGACGCTCGCCGACTTCCCGCACCCGGGTGACTGGGACATTGTCAAGGGTGACGTGTTCCAATCGGGTGGGCCTTTGTCCAAATACCTGCGACGCGCGGGAGTTGTCCTATGCAATCCTCCCTTCCGGGACTTCGACAAAGATGAGCGCCGCGAATACAAGCAAAGCTCGATCAAGAAGCCCGTTGAACTCCTCAACCGTGTGCTGAATGACCTACACCCCAGCGGCGTGTTGGGGTTTGTGTTGCCTCGGATTGTAGTTGATGGACGTGGATACGCCGACATCCGAAAGCGACTGACCGAGAGATTTGCGAACATCGAATTGACTGTCCTGCCGGATCGCGCATTCGAGGCCGATCCCGAAGTGGGATTGCTTATCGCGACAGAGCCGATTCCGCATAAGGTTTCCCGCGTTGCCCATCGGCACGTGAACGATGATGAGGAGGCGTGGCAGGAATTTGAGCTCGCTCACAAGGTTTCCTCTGACCACGTTACGGAATTTAGCCCGGATCAGGCACAGCAGGGCCTCGCCATTCCGCAACTTCCGGAAGTCTGGGACTTCCTCATCAACTATCCGGTGATGGAGGAGGTTGCCTATCTGCACCGTGGGATCGAATGGAATCGGCCCCTCACGAAACATGGGCGGGAAACGGGACATCGGGTCCGCCTCGTTCGATCAGAAGAAGCCAGCGGATACTGGCCGGGAGTTGCGCCACGGGCACGGTTCGCCGTGTTTGAGAGGCCAGATGTCAAGTTTCTGAGCATGAGGCCAGAGGATCAGAGGGGATCGGCTTGCAAAGAGGACTGGAAAAAACCGAAAGCTATCGTCAACAAATCCACGAGATCCAGGGGGCCGTGGCGCATGGCAGCATTCCCTGACACTGAGGGACTCACCTGCTACCAAACTTACATCGGCGTGTGGCCGAGATCTTCGGCGTACGACGAGTGGTTGCTGTCGGCCATTCTGAATTCACCCGTGGCCAACGCGTTTGTGGCGACGCGTGAAGGCAAGACGGATATCACCATGGAAACCATCGCCCGCATTCCGGTCCCACACTTCACCGATGCGCCGGCGGCAAAACTTAGGGCACTCATACAGTGGTATCAGCGTGCGGCCTCAGCGCCGATAGTGCGAACCGGCGATGATCCGGAACGGCTTTTGAAAGAGATAGACGCTCTGGTTCTCGCGGGATATCGAATGCCGCCGCGCGTCGAACGCCGTCTTCTAGAATTCTTCCGTGATCAACCGCGACCGGCTTCGCATGGATTTGGAAACTACCTGCCCAAAAACTGTGACGTGTACTTCTCCCTGTCCGAGCACCTCTCGGATGATTTCGCGGCCACGACGACCGGCGCGTATCTGAAGCGAATGGCAGAGGGATGAGCAGGGGGTGATTCTGTCTGCCCGGCTATCTTCTCGACAACAACCATGTGCAGGCTCTCTTTCACAAGCAGCCGAACGTCATCAAGAAGATTGAATCCCTTCCGAGGGAAACGCATTTCTTTGCGTCCACGATAACGCTCGGCGAAATTGAAGCGGGTCACCAGATGACCCAGACAACGAACCAGAAGCGACGCGATGAGTACACGACGTGGGTTATCGAGAAGTTCGTTCCTCACGCCTACCCGGTTAAGGAATCAACGAGACATTACTACGCGCAGATTATTGGCCGGATCTGGCGCAAACACCCTCCCGCAAAATCGAGTATTTCGACAGAGGCGCATCTCGTATCTCTGGGGGTGGATATAAACGACGTTTGGACGGTCGCTGTTGCGTGGGAGCATGGGCTCGTCTTCGTGACGCAAGACGCGATGCAGTGTATCCGCGAGGCTGTTGGGAACGAGTTGCGGATGGAGTGCTGGACGTAGGGACTTTGGCTGGCAGTGCTGGCGTCGTTTGCATCTTCCGAGCCCTTGAAATACCTTGCGCGAGCGGTGCGGAACTACTACGATGAGTCGGACGTCGCGCGGATGGTGGACCAACTGCTGGTCCGGATTGGCGCGGCTTTTCCGGCCTCGGAGACGTTCAACATCGTCGGCATCCGCACCCGCGGCGAGGCGCTGGCGCAGCGGCTGGCCGCATTGCTCAAAGCGCGAGGCTACGGCCAGATCGGGCGGGGCGTGCTCGACATCACGCTCTACCGCGATGACCTGTCCGAGATCGGCCCGCGTCCGATGGTGCGGCCGACGCACCTGGATATTTCCATCGACGACAAGCCGCTCCTGCTGGTGGACGACGTGCTGTTCACGGGGCGGTCGGTCCGAAGCGCGCTGGACCTGCTCGCCGACTTCGGCCGGCCCAGCGCGATCCGGCTGGCGGTGCTGGTGGACCGAGGCGGCCGCGAGCTGCCGATCCAGAGCGATTTCGTCGGCCTGACCCTCAGCGGCGTCCCCGCCGACCACCGCGTCAACGTGCGCCTCCGCGAGACCGACGGGAAGGACGAGATTTCCGTGGAGCCCCGGGCATGACCGCCGCCGCTGAACTTCCTTCCCTGCGCTGGGCCCGCAAGCACCTGCTGACGCTGGAGGAATTGTCGGCCGACGAAATCCTGTTCGTCCTCGACACGGCCAACTCCTTCAAGGAGGTTTCCACCCGCAGCGTGAAGAAGGTACCGGCCCTGCGGGGAAGAGTGGTGGTCAATGCGTTTTTCGAGGACAGCACCCGAACGCGGACCAGCTTCTCGCTGGCCGCGTCGCGTCTCTCGGCGGACGTGATCGACTTCAGCGAGAAAGGAAGCAGCGTCAGCAAGGGCGAAACGCTCATCGACACGGCGCGGAACATCGAGGCGATGGGAGTGGACATCATCGTCCTGCGGCACAAAGCGGCGGGCGCCGCCGAACTGCTGTCGCGGACCGTCAACTGCAGCGTCGTCAACGCGGGCGATGGGGCGCACGAGCACCCGACACAGGGCCTGCTCGATCTATATACGATCCGCGAGCGGTTCGGGAAGATCGCCGGGCTTCGCGTCGCGATTGTCGGCGACATCGTCAACAGCCGGGTCGCTCGGTCCAACCTGTGGGGACTGACCAAGCTCGGGGCCGAGGTCATCCTCGTCGGCCCGCCGACGCTGGTGCCGCGGGCGTTCGAGAAGCTCGGGGCGACGGTCGTGCACGATTTCGATGCGGTGATCGGCTCCGTTGACGTGGTGAACATGCTGCGGGTTCAATTCGAGCGGATCCAAAGCAGTCAATTTCCCAGCGTCCGCGAGTTCACCCGTTTCTTCGGCCTGACGTGGGACCGGTTCCAGCGGTGCAAGAAGGACGTGTTCGTGATGCACCCGGGGCCGATGAACCGCGGGCTGGAAATCAGCTCCGGCATCGCCGACGGCCCGCAGAGCGGGATCCTCACACAGGTGACGAACGGGCTGGCGGTGCGGATGGCGGTGCTGTATCTGGTGACGCAGGCGCAGCAGCCGGGATAATGGGGAATGAATGCATTGCAATTTGCAATGGTCCTTACTCGGCGTTGACCCTCGCACCCGATCGGAATACCGTGCGTAACAATTCCCATGAGCGCGGCGCGCAAGAAGGTCGTGGTAGCGATGAGCGGCGGAGTGGACAGCTCCGTGGCCGCGGCGCTGTTGCTGCGTCAGGGATACGACGTCATGGGCGTCTTCATGCGGCTGGGCTCTCCCGCGGGAGTCGAAGCGCCGGAGCCCGACGGGGGCTCATGCGACACTTCGGGAAAGAACCGGCAGGGATGCTGCTCGGTGCTCGACGCGGCCGACGCCCGGCGAGTGGCCGGAGTGCTCGGCGTGCCGTTCTACGTCCTCAACTTCGAGCAGGATTTCGCCCGCGTCATCGATTACTTCGTCTCCGAATACAACCGCGGCCGCACGCCCAATCCGTGCGTGCGGTGCAACGACTGGCTGAAGTTCGGGAAGCTCGCTCAATACGCCCGGGCCGTCGGGGCCGAGTATGTCGCCAGCGGGCATTACGCACGTGTGGCGGTCGATCCGGTGAGCGGCCGCAAGCGGCTGCTGCGCGGGCTCGATCGCCGCAAGGACCAGAGCTACGTGCTGTTCGGAATCAGACGGGACGCGCTCGATCACACCCTGCTGCCGATCGGGGAACTCGAGAAGCATGAGGTGCGACGGATCGCCCGGGAACTGGACCTGCCGGTGTTCAACAAGCCCGACTCGCAGGAAATCTGTTTCGTGCCGAACAACGACTACGCAGGGCTGGTCCGGCGGCGCACGCCGGAGGCGTTTCGCGCGGGGGAGTTCGTCACGCCCGAGGGCCAAGTCGTTGGCGCCCACGAAGGCCACCAGCATTTCACGATCGGGCAGCGCAGGGGGCTCGGGGTGGCGCTGGGATACGCGATCTACGTCGCCGACATCGATCCCGCATCGAACCGCGTGACGGTAGGGTCTAGGGAGGCGGTGCTGAAAAAGTCGTTGCGCGCCCGTCAGATCAATATAATCGAGGAGACGCTCGTGTCAGCCGCGCCAATGCGGTGCGACGCCAGGATCCGCTACAACCACGATCCGCAGCCGGCAACCGCTCAGCTTACCGATACCGATGAGCTGACGGTCCGATTCGACCAGCCGCAGAGCGCCATCACGCCCGGACAGGCGCTCGTCCTCTATCA
>Ga0073928_10011689_pt1 | contig 10206 bp, 11 predicted proteins | sample PaiPotPPA55metaG_FD_76969 | JGI IMG/M metagenome (GOLD analysis project Ga0073928, IMG submission 76969) | Iron sulfur acid spring bacterial and archeal communities from Banff, Canada, to study Microbial Dark Matter (Phase II) - Paint Pots PPA... ... | reverse complement strand
GGCGCCGGTGTTGGACTGGGTGTGGGACTGGTCATGGCGCAGGCCATGACAGGCATGCTGAAGAATACCTCGCCATCGGGCGGCAGCGCCTCCGCCGATACGAAGTTCTGCATGGATTGCGGCCGGACGATTCCAAAGCCTGCGAGATTCTGCCCGGAATGCGGTAAGCCACAGCCATGAACTGCCCTTCATGCGGCGCTCCGCTCCGCCTTAAATCAGATGAAGTGTCTTTGAATTGCGATTACTGCAAGACCCCCTATCTGCCAGAAATGGAGGACCAGGGCGTGCGGGTGCTCGGTGAGGCGGCTGCCGAGTCTTGCCCGATATGCAGTATCCCACTCATGCACGCCGCCATTGCGAATGAGCGCCTGCTGTACTGCACGCGATGCCGGGGAATGCTCATCCCGATGGAAACGTTTATGGCGGTAATCGACGAACTTCACGTGGGGCGCCAGGTTCATGCCCTTCAGGTTGCTCCGGATCTGAGAGATCTGCAACGGAAGATCGATTGCCCGGTATGCCATCATCCGATGGATACACACTTCTACGGCGGCCCGGGCAATATAGTGATCGACGATTGTTCACGCTGTTTTGTCAACTGGCTGGATCACGGCGAATTGACGCGTATCGTGTCCGCTTCCGACTGGCATTACGATGAAGAAGGTAAGGCAGATGGCATAGTTCATCCACAAAGCCAGGGATGAACTGAGAAAGTGCGAATCTGACGGCCCACCCTGCCGTTGTCAATTCCGAAGCCTACGTGGCGATCGAAGAGAAAGACAAGCGATGGGGCCGGCGATCCAACCAGCGGTTCGAAACCGAGCTGGGATCGACTGCTTTACGGGAGCCGCCTGGCCGAATCCGGCAGCGGGCGGACCACAAACATAAGCAGTACCGGAGTCTGCTTCACTACCGAGCGGGATCTCTCTACCAAGTTGTCGATAGTACCCTCCGTCAGTTGGCCCGTACGGCTGAACAACGTCGTTCGCATGAAACTGAAGATCTATAGCTGTATCGTGCGCTACGATGCAACCGGGGTAGCGATGAGAATTGATACACCTACGTTGCTCATTCACGAGCTACGGAGTTGTTGCTTCAGGCGGGCAGGGTGACCTCCAGCCGGACCGGCGCTGCTTCAAATCGGTTGTCTGCCTCGCAGATCAGCGTTGATTTGGAATAAAGTTGCCGCTGCTACTCGTTGGCCCACCTGCTCTATGAGCGCAGGAAATCGATCGTACGCTTGCGGCTATACCTGGTCACAGATGGTGTACTGAGCACGCGCGTTCGGGACTGGCCGGAGGGAGAAGTCGGCGGCATCCCGACCGAGTCACACATCTGGGACATCAACCGTTTCCATCAGGTGCAGGAATCGAAAAGCGGGCGCGACGAACTGGAAGTGGACTTCACGACTATTGTCAAAGGAGGACTGCCGTGCCTGCCGGCAAGCGTGCCGTCGGACGAGTACCGTGCGTATTTGTGTGTGATTCCCGGCAATGTTCTCGCTGAGATTTACGATACGTACGGCAGCCGGCTCCTTGAAGGCAACGTGCGTTCATTTCTCGGTACAAGGGAGCGGATTAACAAGGCTATCCGCAAAACCGTCGGTCTGGAGCCGACAATGTTTTTTGCCTACAACAATGGCATTGCTGCGACCGCCTCGGCGGCAACGGTCGTTAATGGGTCGAACGGATTGCACCTGACGAAGGTGACCGATCTCCAGATCGTGAACGGTGGGCAGACCACTGCAAGTCTGGCGGCGGCCCTAAGCGAAAAGGACGCTGGCCTCCCTCAGACATTCGTGCAAATGAAGCTTTCGGTGCTGCCGGCAGAAACGTCAGGGAAGTACATTCCGCTCATTGCGCGATATGCGAATAGCCAGAACAGGGTCAGCGATGCCGACTTCTTCTCCAACCACGAATTTCACCGTCGGATGGAGCAACTAGCCCAACGGTTGCGGGCGCCGGCCGTCGGCGGCGCGCAGTATGGAACCCACTGGTTCTATGAGCGTGCTCGCGGCCAATACATGAACGAGCAGACCGGAATGACGGCCGCGCAACGTAAGCAGTTTGCTTTGCAGAACCCCAAGAAGCAACTGATCACAAAGACTGACTTGGCAAAATACGAAAACGCCTGGCGCTTTTTCCCGCACGTCGTTAGTCAGGGGGCACAGAAGAACTTCGTGGCGTTCAGTACCCACGCCTCGGCCGAATGGGAGAAGAATCGGACCAATTCAATGAGGAGTACTATCGGCGCGTCGCCGTGAAGGCGATGCTCTTCCGAAAGACCGAAGAGTTGGTCGGTCAGCAAACTTGGTACGAAGGAGGGTACCGCGCGAACATCGTCGCATACACGATGACGAAGTTCTCGCACCTGATCATGTTCGAAAGCATCGGTCAGCTATTCGACTTCAAGAAGATCTGGAACCGACAGTCGCTTGGTGCGGCGATAGAAAAGCAACTCGTTCTGATTGCTGAGCAGATGTTCGCAGTCATCGTTTCACCAGAAGGCGGGTTTCAGAACGTCACGGAGTGGTGCAAGAAAGAGATTTGCTGGACTCGGGCGCGCGATGCCAAGGTCCCCTTCGTCAAAGACCTCGCACTGGACCTTGTCAGCCGCGATGAAGAACAGCTTGTAAAGAAGGACGCCCAGGTACAGCAGACAATTGTGAGCGGCATTCAGGTTCAGACGAAGGTGATCGAACTGGGCTCGTCCTACTGGAGGGAACTCCAGGGCTGGGGACGACAGCGTCAGCTTCTCAGCCCGGACGACGATTCGATCCTCTCCGTCGCGGTCGCAATGCCAAGAAGACTCCCCACCGAAAAACAGTGTGGGAGGCTTCTTCAAATCAAAGCACGGTTTGAGGATGAAGGTCATTCCCCGCAGTGAAGATTCGAACGCGCTCTTGGCGGGCCAGATGGAACGGGCCTCTTATCGACCCATTAATCCCCCTTATCGGAAGCTAATTTTGATGCAAATACCGGTCACTAATTAACGCCTGCAGACCGGAGCCCATCACGAAATGGCCGCCCTGGTTTTATTGTCGCTGCCTGGCGGAAAGGAACTCGATAGCGCGGGGAAGGTCAACGTATTGATAAAGGATGTAGTCCGGCTCGGTTTCGGAAGATCCACCCGGGTTACCGTACGGGCAGAACAAGATCGTCTTCATACCAACTTGCCGCGCTCCAAAGACGTCCCGGAAGCGGTCGTTTCCGACGAAAATCGCCTCTTCTGGGCGGACCTTTAATTCGCTCAGGGCCGCCTGAAACAGCCGGGGGTCGGGCTTGCGATAGCCGTAATCCCCCGAGACTATGACAGACGCGAAGTAGTGGGCAAGACCGGCCGCGCGAAGTTCGGGTAAACCATACGCGCTCTGGGCGTCGGAAACCACCGCCAAGCGATAGCGTGCTTTCAGTTGGGCCAGCATCTCCTGCGTTTGCGGAAATGCTACCAGCCGTTTGCGGGAGATCCCGCGCTGCAGTTCGGCCAGGAACAGCGGCATCTGCAGGAGCTTCTCCGATTTGAGAGAGCGGGTGTACTCGGTAGCGCACCGGCGCAAGACTTCGCGCCAAACCGAGACCACGTCGAACTCGGGATAGATTTCCTTGCTCGCCGCAAACTGCTCTTTCATGATCTGGAAGTACAAGTCACGCACTTCCGCCCGGTGCAGCGCGAAGCCCTGGTACGTGAGAAAGTGTGCGATGGCGCGATAGGTCTCTTCCATCCATTCATCGGTCTCGATGTCGATCAGGGTTCCGTTAACATCGAAGAGCAGGGCGCGAATCTCCATTCACGGGGTCCGCAAAATGATCCTGGCTTCTTCCACCAGGCGCCCCCGTTGGGTCGCGCTTACCCAGGAATTTCGGGCGATGCGCAGGAGCGTGAGAGCCATCTGGAAGGGTAACCGGCCGGTGATGGAGCGGAATGCTCGGTCGCGGTCGGGGAAGTGGCAGGAGTATTCCCAGAGAAAGTGAGCGATGAAGGGCTCGGCGGCGTGCTTGTTCCCGCCGGCCTGCAGGAAATAGTGCTGCAACTCTCCGGCGACCCGTCCCAGATCGAAGGTGCGGTCGGCGCGCTTCATCCGTTCCAGATCGATCGCGATCACGCTGAGTGCGCGCCCAAAAAGGAGATTGCTGGGCGTGGCGTCGCCATGCACGAGCACCTGGTTATCTTCCCACATGCGCGGTTTCTCCCGCCAGCGGTCGCGCAACCAATACAGCTCGTCTGCGTCCCAGGCGCCGATCACCTTCTGTTTTACCAGCTTCCGAACCAGCCGGTCCAGATAGGCGCAATCCTCGTGGAAATCCACGCCCAGCCCGTTGGCCGTGCGGTTGTGGAGGGTCGCCAGGAAGTAGGCCAAGGCGGTTAGCTTCTCGAAAAGAGGCTGCGATTGCCCTAGGTGGATCGCGTCATTGACGAAGGAGCTTAACGGGATCCCCGGGGTATACTCCTCGACCAAAACGCTGTTGAGCGAGCTATTCGTGCCCAGCGGGCGGACGACCTGATGCGGGTATCCGGCCAGACCATAGCCGCGCAGGAGTTGCAGATTGTCGAACTCCTGGCGCATACGCTGCATGCCGGCGACCGAGTGGTGGCCGCCACTATCGAAGAATTTGCCCACGACTTGGGCGCAACTGTGGCGTTCCTCGTAGAGATAGACTTTGCCGTCCTTCATGCTGAAGACACGGAAGTCGGCCGCTCTGTTGCGGACTCCTATTTGCGGTAAAACGTCCTGTACCAGATAGGGATGTAGCGGATCATGGGAGGAGAGATGTCCGAGGTACTGTTTTGGCACAGGTCTGCTCTCAAACGAAGTAGCCGCCCTGCCGGATCAGACCAGGAGGGAAATCCGCCATGCAGGCGAAATCTCCGCTTACAGGGTGTCATCAAATTGTAACATTTAATTGACATGCGGGTCAGTAAGCTTGCTCCACTCCTTGTCAGCAGGTCAGAGGGCGGACCGATTCGCGGCACCCTGTATCCCATACAATTGGAATGTCCGGCTTGTTCGCTTGCCCGTGGCCTGCGGCAAAAACGGTCGCGGCAGGCGCCGACAGCGCCGCGTTGACTTGGAGTGACGGGTGGTCAAGTTGGGCCGCAGGGGACGACCAGGGGACGACGCCAGCGACCCATACGGCCCCGAAACCTTGATCGCTAAACTGAACTGCACTGAAAACGCAACTACTTAGACCCAACTGCACCGAAATGAACCCGCGGTGAGGGGGTTCGATTCCCGTTAGCGCTACCATCTTTTCATAGAGTTACAGGCAATGCGCTGTGACGCGCTGTGACGCGCAACGGGCCAGCAGAGCCCCCCCGAAAATAAACGCCCAGCCCGGCTGTCGGCAGTTGCCACGCTACGCCCAAGTTCGGGCGCGCGTAGCCCAGGGCCTGGTAGGACGAGGGCCTCGCCGCGGCTGAGCGCAACGTGGGCCAACTGTGCGCGAAGGCGCCCATTTCCTTCTGCGGTGGGCAGCCGACGCCGGACGAGATCTCGGCATTAGCCACGGATGTGATCAAACGCCAATTTCATTCGCCTGAACTGGCGTATTGCTCGATGTAAACGAAATGAACTCGAGCAGTGCGGCATTTCTGTGGTGTGAAGCTCAGTGTCTGTTTCTCGCTGTTCTGCGCAGTTGGACTTTGGGCTGATGAGACCCAGGATCGCGCGGCCATCGACCGGGTGATCGCCGCCCTCAACGACCCGGTCCAGCGAGCCGGGCTGTTAACCAGTGATGTGGATTCCGGCGTGGATTTTGACCGGCTGATCGACCTTCATAGAAAAGACACTCTATCTGTTGGCGTCGTGATCGGAATTAACGAGACTTGGACGGAGTTGACCGTTCCACGCGCGGTGAGCGGCCGCATCCGGTTCATCACGCCGTCTGTCGCAATGGTGGACGGTGCCAGCACTATCCGGGGAGCAGTGACGCTCGCGCCGCGTGTGCCGCTCCTATTTGTCATGAAAAAAGCCGAAACAGGGTGGCGGATAAGTGCAGTCCGGGGGCTGACCACAGCTCACTCGTCAGCTCACTCGATTGTGCTGCCGCAGCCGCGATCCGGGGTAACACGGTAACGGTAACAGCCCTTGCTTTTCAGCCCGTTGGGTGTTGGCGCGTCACTCCGAGACGGGCAAAACACAACGGCCTGAAAATCTTCCATTCAGATAAACTGGCTGCTGTCGCTGCCATGACTTATGACGAGAAGATCTCTGGCGTCATTGTTTACTTTGCCGGCATGGGCTTGGCAGGCACCGGCCCAGGTGCCCCCGGCGGACGATCTGACAACCATAGACAGCGATGGCACCGCGCACATCAAACGTGCCGTTCCCGTCCCCAAAACCATCTCTCCCGACGCCTATGCCCTCGTGGTGAGCGGAAAAAGATGGACACCCGAGCCGCGAACGAAACAGGCGGCGGACTTCGCCGAGAAGTTGCGTGACACTTTTCCGGTCGAAATCACCGAGACAACCTTGGCCGGAGTCGCGAGCAAGGTCGTTATTCCCAAACGCGCCGTGCCTCACAAGCAAGAGCGCGTTCTAATTTGTCTGCATGGCGGGGGCTTTACGTCCGATTCTGGATCGGTCCTCGAAAGCGCCACCATCGCAGCGCTGACCGGCATCAGGGTGATTGCGGTCGAGTACCGGCTAGCTCACGGCTAGCTCCACAGTATCCGTTTCCCGCGGCAGTGGACGATACAGTCGCAGTATATAAGCACGCCCTCAAAGAGTATGCGCCGAAGAAAATCGGCGTCTATGGCACGTCCGCGGGTGCTGTGCTATCGGCACAGATGGCGGTTGAGTCGCGCAGGCTCGGCCTCCCTCTGCCGGCGGTCCTGGGCTTCTTCTCCGGCTATGTCGATCTTGCCCGTTACGGAGACTCCAGGTTTCTCTACGGCACGAGCGGCCTCACAAACTTCAGTTCGATGCTTCCTGCGCTGAAGGGATTGGGCATGGTCCCATACGTCGGCGAACACGACCGCCAGGACCCCGTGCTCTCCCCAATCTATGCGAATCTGAAGGGATTCCCTCCTACTCTGTGCATGACTTCGACGCGCGATCACTGTCTGAGTGGCACCGTCGATTTCCATCGAGCACTTTTGCGGGCAGGCGTAGATGCACGCTTGATGGTCTTCGATGCCATGCCGCACGCCTTCTGGTATTTGTTCGACCTGCCTGAATCCAGGGAAGCGCTGGAAGCGCAGGCGGACTTCCTCGATCATCATCTGGGTTGAGAAACGAAGCAGTGGAAAGATCCCTATGATACAAACCATCGAAACGATGCTGCACAATTTCGAGTGCGGCAAACTGACCCGCCGGCAACTTGTTCTTTCCCTTGCGACATTGGCGGCTGGCGCACAACCGGTGCCGAAGGAGAAAGGCTGCCGTGCCGTAAGCATAAACCACATCACGGTGAAAGTTCCCGACCTTCACCGCACCTCAAACTTCTATCAGGAGTTCTTCGAAATGACGCTGAAGCAACATTCTGCAAAGACCCACATCTTGAGAGTCGGCGACTGCTTCTTTGGCATTGAGCAAGGCGACGGTGAGGCCGCCAGAGTGGATCACTACGACTTCGGAATTGCGGGCTTCGACGCGGACGACGTGCGCGCAAAATTGAGGAAGCTCAACTTGAAATTCGACAGTAGTAATTCGAAGGAATCGTTCAAGTTTTATGATCCGGACGGTTTCCAGGTTCAAGTGAACGCGTCGGACTACGTCGGTCACGTGGGCTGACAACGGTAGGGGTTAGCGCATCACCTGCTCTCGCCCCCGGCGGTTCAATCGTGGCGCCGGTTCTTGTCCCCGTGCCAGCCTCAGTTCTCCTTCCCGGTTTCCTAACAACAGAGCATGACGGCGCGCGTCAAGACGACAAGCGAAGCTGTGCCGCGTTGATGAGGCAACGACCAAAACATCTGCTTCTTTTCGGAACCGGTAGTGAATCCGGTTCGTATATCTCGTGGATTAGAGGACCTCACGAAACTGCTAGCTCGGCATCAGGATTACCGACCAACGCAGCCGCGTCTGGTGCACGCCGGTGGTGCACTGTACCAGGGTGCGCCTCGGCGGTATCTTGTAGCGCGGCTGGATCGTCGCTGATCCGATTTCGTGCCAAGTGCCGGGGTTACCACGCTGGCGTTATGTGTGCGAGTGTCGCGCGCGCAAGCAGGTGAGACACGTTCCTGCGACGACGACGTCGTGGCGTGCGCCTGCCCGCGGGCGGATGGCGGCGCGGTGAAAGCTGGCCTTTGAGCGGCATTTCACGGGATCGATCCTGATCTTTGGACGGTAGAGCTTAGCACCAGCAAACGTCCACGAAGTCGAGAGCAACGAAGCTGACCTGCCTGCCTCCGATCTGATCACGGCGCTCCACTGGCTCTGGTCCGACCCAAAGTCCTACAGCGTCGCGTCTACAGCACCCTCAACCGCGCCGCCTGGCCCCCCCGCAGAATCTTGCAAATCCTGGGGTCGAGATTCTCGGTCGCCCCTCGGTCACCACCGTCCCATCCGCCTCCACCACAGGCACCAGCCGGGCCGTGAAATCCAGCCACCTCACGACCAAATTACGTATACCAGCGCGTCTCCCGCGACTCATTTCTATTGTTACATTCCATCCGACACCACCAACTTGAAGTGCCGGACCGTGTTCGGTCGGGGAGCGCCTTGCGTGACATCGCGCACGCGCTGGCGAGCACGTTGAGGTAGGCACGTTCCGGCCCCACGGCGCGTAGGGTGTCGTCCAGCTTCTCTTCAGAAGGGCGCATTGTCCGAAGACGGCCGCGAGAAGGCAATTCAGATTTTCAAGGCCGCGCGATGAAGTCGCTGTTGAGAGCTTCGAACCATGTGGGCATCTGCGGAAGTAGTAATCGGCGCTGGAGGCGTAAGCTAGACGGCATCGGAGCATTCTGTCTCGGCCGCGAGGGCCCACGCCCAGCCCTTCCCTCCCCGCCCAAACTTAATGAGTCGCTCGATGCCCGCGTAACGTTCTCAGATATGGACAGTATTAAATTTATGGGCAATCTCGCGCACGATCTGCGCTTCACCATCCGAACCTTCAAGAAATCTCCGGTCTTCGTCGCCGTAGCCGTCCTGTCACTGGCGCTAGGCATCGGCGCCAACACAGCCATCTTCACCCTGGTGGACCAAATCCTCCTGCGCCTGCTGCCAGTCAAGGACCCCCAACAGCTCGTCCTGTTGTGGGGCCGTGGTCCGCATTACGGCAGCAACAACGGGCAATACAAGCTCTCTTTCCCCATGTACGAGGATTTTCGCGACCACAACCAAGTCTTCAGTGGAATGTTCTGCCGGTGGGAAACTTCCATGAGCGTCAGCTCCGAAGGGAAAACCGAGCGCATCGACGGCGAACTCGTCTCCGGCTCCTACTTTCAGGTCCTCGGCGTGGGCGCGGCCCTAGGACGCGTCATCACGCCCGATGACGACAGAAGCCCTGGCGGCCACCCCATCGCCGTCATCAGCTACCGTTACTGGCGGATACGTTTCGGCGGCAGCCGCGACGTCATCGGCAAGAAGCTGCTGGTCGATGGCTATCCGCTCACCGTCGTTGGCGTCAGCCGGGAAGGATTTGACGGCACCAGTCCCGGCTCCTCGCCGCAGATTCGCATCCCAATCATGATGGAAGCCCAGATTAGCCCGCAGTTCGCGGAATTTTACAGTCTCAGGAACCGCCGGGGCCGCTGGGTAAACGTGTTCGGAAGGCTGAAACCGGGCGTGACCACGGCGCGAGCCAAGGCCGCCCTGCAGCCGTTCTTTCATCAGATCCTCGAAATGGAAGTGCAGCAAAAGGAATTCGCCCAGACCGCTCCGGACACCAAGAAGAGCTTCCTCACTATGTGGATTGAGGTCCTTCCCGCCGCTAAGGGCGAATCCAACTTGCGCAGTCAATTCGCCAGCCCGCTACTGGTCCTCACGGCGCTGGTGGGCTTGGTCCTCCTGATTGCCTGTGCCAACGTCGCAAATCTACAGATCGCCCGCGCCACCGCCCGCCAGAAGGAAGTCGCCGTCCGGCTCGCCTTGGGCGCTAGCCGGTCACGGATTGTCTCGCAATTGCTGGTGGAGAGCCTGACGCTGGCGCTTGCCGGTGGCGCGGGCGGGCTGGCCCTGGCCGTCTGGATGGATCGCACCCTGCTGAACTTCTTGCCCGCTGGAGACTCGGCCTTGACCATATCCACCACGCCCGACTGGCGGATTCT
>Ga0073928_10011687_pt1 | contig 10207 bp, 13 predicted proteins | sample PaiPotPPA55metaG_FD_76969 | JGI IMG/M metagenome (GOLD analysis project Ga0073928, IMG submission 76969) | Iron sulfur acid spring bacterial and archeal communities from Banff, Canada, to study Microbial Dark Matter (Phase II) - Paint Pots PPA... ... | reverse complement strand
TCACGGGATCCTCCGAAATCGGGTGTTGGACAGGACGAGTTCGAGCGCGAGCAGGCCGAAGGCGGCGAGCAACGGCCATTGGAACAATGGCCGATAAGTCGTGAACCGCCGCAGCTTTACTTCGGTTTTCTCGAGCCGATCGATGTCCTTGTAGATGTTTTGGAGTTCGCGCCTATTTGTGGCGCGGTAAAATTTGGCGTTCGAAAGAGCCGCCATTTTGCCCAGCACGGCATAATTGGCCGGCTGCAATTCCAGCGCCGGGATCAGGTTGCCGCTGGAATCCAGTTGCAGTTTGCCCGTGGCAGGATCGAACAAATTCAATTGACAGGGCTGCTCGATGCCGATGCCAATCGTGTAGACCTTTTCGCCCAGGGCCGCCGCGAGTTGCGCCGCGGGCACGGGATCGATGTCGCCGCGATTATTGTCGCCGTCGGTCAGCACGATGATAATGCGGCTCTTGCTGTCTTTGAGCCCCTTGAGCCGCTTGGCCGCGGCAGCCGTTGCGTCACCGATGGCCGTGCCGAGGTCGCGGATCAGTCCCACGTGCAGGCGATGAAGGTTTTCGACCAGCCAATCGTGATCGAGCGTCAACGGGCTGGCCAGGTACGGAACCGCCGAAAATACAATCAGCCCCATGCGGTCGCTCGGTCGCTGGCGGATGAAATCTTCGAGCACCGACGAAGCGATGTCGAAGCGCGACACGCGCTCCTGCGGCCCGCCCATGTCAAGTGCCATCATCGACCACGACAAATCCAGCACGAGCATGATTTCCACGCCGCTGGCCTGAGTCTCGGTGTGGTCATTGGCGAAGCGCGGTCCCGCCAGCGCGACGATGCAAAGGCCCACGGCGAGGAGCCGCAGAAACAACAGGAAACGCCCGGCGGCGGCTCTCGCAGCGGCCCCGGCCGCCCGGGCGAGATCGGCGCTTGGAAAGAGCAGGGCGGAGAGCTTGCCGATGCGTCCGCGCAAAATGGCGTACACCGGCAGCAAGCCCAGCAGTGCCAGCAGCGAGGGGTATTGGAATTGAAAATTGCCGGTCATCCCTTTGCCGCGCCTGTATGAGCACTCGCCGTGTCAGACTCCTGGCTCTTGTTTCGCAATGCGGCCAGGCGGGCCTCCGCCCGTTCGATGAGTTCGAGTGCTTTCGCAACGGCCCCGGGAGCAATGGCCGGACCCGGCCCGGCTGGCGCGAACTTGCGTTCATCGCAGCGGCGCAGGAAATTGCCGAACTCAGCCGCAACCTCCGGCCCGATTTTTTCCAGGCGGTCGAGCGCGCGGCAAAACTCGGTCGTCGTCATTTCGCCGCGTGGCAGATCGAAAGCATCGCTCACGTAGCGCCGCACGATTTGCGAGACGCTGCTCAAGAGCGCGCCGTCTTCGGATTGCTGGCGCAACGGCTCGAGGGCGCGGCGCGCGAAGACTTCCGGCGTCACGACCACGGCTGGACGCGGGCGACGCACATACCAAATCGCAGCGGCCGCCAGCACCAGCACGATTACGGCAAGCGTCACGAAGCCAAGGCGGTGTTGTTCCCAAAAAGTGAGTGGTATTTCGCCACGCGGCGGACGCAGTTGCAGGACCTCGTTGGAGGCCGGGGAATTGGAAGCGGCTTGCAATGCGGACGGGACGAGAAGCAAACACATTGCGGCCCAATGACGAATGACCCGCCTGCGTCCGACTTCGGCGCGTCGGGCGAATGACGAATTACGAAGCAATGACGAAGCACGAATGACGAAGGCCGATGTTTGGTATCGAAGCTCGATTCGGAATTCGGGCTTCGGTTTTCCTTCGGCCTTTCCGCCTTCGCGGCGCGCCATAGCGCCGCTTCGGCGCGACGGCGGCGGCCTTCGGATTTCGTCATTCCTCATCCGGCTTCTCACCCTCTTCTCCTTCCACGGCGTGTTTCGAAAAAGTGTTGCAAGGTTTGTGCGAAACTATCCGCAGTGCTGAAGCGCAGCGTATCGATGCCTGCCCGGCGCATGGCGCGATCCAGTTCGGCAAGACGTTCGGCGTTTGTGTTCGCAAATTTTTCGCGCACCGCGGGGCGATTGGAATCCAATTCCAGCAGCTCGCCTGTTTCGGCGTCTTCGATGGTCACCAAGCCCGCGGCCGGCAACGCACTCTCGCGCGGATCGTGCAAGTGAACGCACACCAAATCGTGGCGTGCATTGGTCAGGCCCAGTTCGCCCAGCGTATCGCGGCCCGGCCCTGCCGCGCCGAAGTTGTGCAGAAAATCCGTGAGCAGGAACACGATGGAACGCCGGTGCAGCACGTGGTTGAGGAAAGCCAGCGCGCCCGGGATGTTGGTGCGGCGATGCTTCGGCTCGAAGTAGAGCATTTCCCGCAACAGCCGCAGGATGTGGCGGCGTCCCTTGCGCGGCGGCAGAAACAATTCCACCTGATCCGTGAACAATAGGAGCGACACTTTGTCGCTGCTGCGGGCGGCCGAGAGGGCGAGGGTGCCGGCGATTTCGGCCGCATACTCGCGCTTGCTGCGGCGCAACGACCCAAACGCCGACGACGCCGAGACGTCCACGGCCAGCACGACGGCCAATTCCCGCTCCTCGCGATAGCGCCTCACGAAAGGCCGCCCCATGCGATAAGTCACGTTCCAGTCGATGTCGCGGACTTCATCGCCGGGGATGTATTCGCGGAGCTCTTCGAAATCCAAGCCCCGGCCTTTGAAATGGCTCAGGTATGCGCCAACCATCATGTCGCTCACCAGGCGGTTGGTTCGTACTTCCACGCGGCGGACGGACTCGAGCAATTCTGCAAGTGTCATGGCACCGGCACGGCGTTGAATATCTTCTTGATGATGGCATCGGTGGTGACGGCCTGGGCCTCGGCTTCGTAGGTCAGGATGAGGCGATGGCGCAGCACGTCGGGTCCGATGCTTTTGACGTCCTCGGGCGTGACATAGGCGCGGCCTTGCAGCAGCGCCCAGGCTTTCGCCGCCAGCGTCAGATAAATGGTCGCGCGCGGCGAGGCGCCGAACTGAATGAAATGCTTCACGTCGAGCTTGTACTGCTCCGGCTTGCGCGTGGCGAACACCAGGTGAACCACATAATCGCGTACCTTTTCGTCCACGTGGATTTGATCCACCAGCTTGCGGGTCTGCATGATTTCGTCGAGGGGGATGACCGGTTGGACTTGCGTTTCCGGCGAAGTGAAGGCCATGCGGTCCAGAATCTTCCGCTCTTCTGCGAACGATGGATAATCCAGCAACACCTTGAACATGAACCGGTCCACCTGCGCTTCGGGCAGGGGATAGGTCCCCTCCTGGTCGATGGGATTTTCGGTGGCCAGCACCAGAAACGGCGAGGGCAGCGGCATCGTCTCGCCGCCCAGAGTGACCTGCCGCTCTTGCATGGTTTCCAGCAAAGCCGACTGCACCTTGGCCGGCGCGCGGTTGATTTCATCCGCCAGGACGAAATTTGCGAAGACCGGCCCTTTGGTGGCATGGTATTTGCCGTCCTGCGGACTATAAATCAGCGTGCCGACGATGTCCGCCGGGAGCAGGTCGGGCGTAAACTGGATGCGATGAAACGAGGCATGGATGGCGGTTGCCAGCGTTCGGACGGACATGGTTTTGGCCAGGCCGGGCACGCCTTCGAGGAGGACATGGCCGTTGGCCAGGAGCCCCACCAGGAGCCGGTCCACCAATTGATCCTGGCCCACGATGACCCGCCCTATTTCCGTGCGCAGTTTGCCGACCCATCCCGCCGCCGCCTGCACCTGCTCATTCAACGATGTGCTCATTTTCGGTTCAGTCTAGGCAGGCGACAGGGGCGACTCAAGTTATCGTTCGTTTCAGAGCCCCCTCTTTTCGTAATACCTTCCGAGTTCCTCCTCCGTCATGCCCGAGGTTTCTTTGCCCTTTCTCCCCCCGTCTTCCGGCGCCTCTGGAGTGTCCGCAGGCTCCTGCGCACCGCCAGGGGCTTCGGTCGCCGCGGTTTGGCCCTCGGTTTTCCGGCTTCGCGCTTCGGCCTCACGTCTTTCCCGTTCGAGCCGAAGCTCCTTTTCGGCGGGCCACTCGTAGCCCTGGGAGACGCCAAGGATTTCCTTGTATGCTCTAAACTGTTCCTCGGGCGTGAGCTGCTTGGGCCAGAGCTTCTCCTTAATCTCGGGCCGCTTCGTCCACTCCCAGAAAAGCTCGTTGAGCTTCTTGGAATCGGCGCCCAACCGCAAGTCCATCCGCGCCGCTTCGAGCTCGAGCCGCCGCACCGAGTGGTCCCCGCGCCGCAACGCCGACAAACTGCGGCACAGCCGGCCGAACGCGCCCAAATCCAGATCCACCCCCGCCTCTTCCTGCCGGTGCGCCTCCACCAGGCAACGCACGCTCAACCATTGTGCCAATCGCTCCGTCAAACTGTTGGCCGAGTCCGGCCCGAATTTTGCCGGCGCCTCCATCGCCAGGCACATCTGCTCGAAAGCCTCCTGTTTGGCTAGCCAGGCCTGATAGCCTCGCTGCACCCACTCCGAAAGGTTTTGCTTGCTGATGGGCTGCCCTTCGAATTTCTCCTGCAACATCTTCTGCGTTTCCGGCAGGGAATTGAGCCACTTGAGCAACACCGGGCCTTGCTCGCCGTCCCGCAGCTTCTGATGAAGGGCTTCGCGCACCAGGTGCGGCAGCCGCGCTATTTTCCCTTTCCCCGGAACGCCCTCACCCATTTGGGTCTGCGAGCGCCGGCTTGATGAAGCAACGGCAATCCCGTCTTTCGCCTTCATTGTCCGCGTATTGGTCCTGTGAGCTTTCATTTTCAGTCCTTTCTTGGCTTCCTTGGCGTAACACCTTGCGGTTCAATCGCTTGCCAAAAATGCGTCAAGCGCCATTCGAAGTGCCCTTGTGCTTTTTTGGTTTGACTTGGTTTGACTTGGTTTGACCAGCCTGGACTTGGTTGGACTCGCCGCACTCGTCCTTGCCGACGCCAGGGCAGGGGTAGCACGGGCAACCTTGCCTGCGTCGCCAGCCGGAAGGGGACAACGCCACTTGCTTGCGCGGACCAAACCAAACGAGTCCCAAACGTATGCGGGGTGGGGACGGCTCGTCCCCACGGCTTGTTCTCCGACCGGCACGGCCCGGGGACGAGTCGACCCCGCCCAAATGCTTGAATCTGTGCATGGACGGCGCCCCCGCCCGCATCCAAAACCCAATCCCATTTTTCCATCATTCATCATATCGATCCTTTCTTTGCGCAAAATCGTAGCAGGGGGGGTGGGACAAAGGCTGTCCAACCGTACAAGTACGGAATCAGTGGGGTAAATTATTATGGTCGTGTGGTTGAATCAGTCGCACTACTTTTCTTTCAGCGGTACAGGTTGTGTTTTGTTGGTGAACTCAACTGAGCACACGCCAACGTGAGCGGTTCACAATTCGCGTAGATCGAAGTAAGGTGACAACTACCAAACAAAAAGTTAATATTCTCGGAATGCCGGACGTTTTCACCAAAAAGCAACGCTCGCAGGTGATGGCAGCGGTGCGCTCACGCGGCAACAGAGAAACGGAACTCAGGCTAACCGCGATGCTGCGCGCTGCTGGGATCACTGGGTGGCGACGGCATCAGGCGATACTTGGTTGTCCAGATTTTCTCTTCAGACGCGAGCGTCTGGCCGTCTTTGTTGATGGCTGCTTTTGGCACGGATGCAGACGCCATTGTCGCTTACCGGTGGGTAATCGGGAATATTGGCAACGCAAAATCACTCGCAATGCGAGTCGCGACCGGAAAATCAATCACCTACTCCGTCGAGCAGGTTGGCGCGTATTGCGAATTTGGGGTCACTCACTAAACTCCGGCGAAGCCGTAGTTCGTCGAATAACTTCCGAGTTGAACTCCGCCATCCGGCAAGGCAAGAATGCCGGCAGAGCAACATGAGCGGACAAGAAAAAACAATCGCCGAGTTTTTCGCCGGGATCGGCCTCATGCGCATTGGCCTTGAAAACGCCGGCTGGAAACTTGTCTTTGCGAACGACATCGACGTGGACAAATGGCAGATGTACAAGGACCACTTTGGCGACACTGGCGAGTTTATTGTCGAAGACATCCACAAATTGAAGCCCTCGCAAGTTCCCACGGTGGCTCTGGCTACCGCATCCTTCCCATGCAACGACCTTTCGCTGGCTGGTGCCCGCCACGGCTTGGCTGGTGCGCAGTCTTCTGCATTTTGGGGATTCATTGACATCCTCAAAGCACTGAATCGCGAGCACCGCCTACCACCGCTAATTCTGCTTGAAAACGTGACTGGCTTTCTGTCCTCGCACGATGGGCGCGATTTTGAGGACGCCCTTATCGCCCTGAACGACCTCGGCTACGCCGTCGATGCTTTCATCATCGATGCCGCCCGCTTTGTTCCCCAGAGCCGCCAGCGCCTGTTCGTAGTCGGAACCCGAATCCGACAGGCTTGTGAGATCAACGAGACACCCACGTTCTACGAAAGCGAAGTAAGGCCACGTGCGCTGGCTAGCTTTATCGTAATGCATCCGGACATCACTTGGCGAATACGCAAACTGCCCATGCTGCCACGATGCACTAAATGCCTTGCCGACATAGTTGAAGACCTGCCGCTTAATCACCAAATGTGGTGGAGCCGCCAACGATGTGAGTACATGCTCAATCAGATGAGCCCGAAGCACCGTGCCAAGGCCGACGCTATGATACGAGGCGACTCCATTTGCTACGGCACAGTCTTTCGACGTGTGCGTAACGGAAAATCCATGGCCGAACTCCGGACCGACGGTATCGCTGGGTGCCTTCGCACCCCCCGTGGAGGCAGTGGCCGGCAGATTCTACTGGCCGCAGGAAAGGGGAGCTTTTCCGTCCGCCTGCTAACGCCAAAAGAATGTGCTCGCCTCATGGGGACCGAGGATTTCGTGGTAAACGTCCCTCTGAATCAGGCGCTTTTTGGTTTTGGTGACGCCGTGTGTGTACCGGTAATCGAATGGATCGCCCGTAACTACCTGACTCCTGTCTGGTGCGAAGTGTATGCCGAAGAAAAATCCCCAAGCCTCGCGGAAGCCTCGGTCAGCTATCGCAGATCGCCCCGCCGGTGAGCGGCTTGCGTCTTCATGAGCAGTTCCGCCAGGATCGCCTTCGAGACCTTCGTGCAGACTCACGCGAAGAAAGGTGGCCATTTCGTCCCGGGCCGACTCCAGGCCGCTCTTGCACTATTGGAGCGATTGCGAGAATGGCCGTCCCTCGCCCTCGACGAACACCTTTCGCAAACCGGCGGTGCTGGCATTCAGAGCCACGAAACTTTCGGGGCTAAGGCACTTCAACGGCTGCATCTACAAGCTATAAATAAGAACCATGGCCGACGCTCTTCCAATCTCCCTGGCTGGGGACAAGAACTACTCGATGCAATTGGTGCGTTGGGTTTTGCCAAAGCCACCCCCGAAGGACGCAGTAGTATCATTGACGAAGCCCAGGATGTCTTCGCCGCTCGCCTGCGCGCGATCATCGAACAAGACCCGCTGGAGGTGAATCTGCGCAACCGCACGGCGGAATCGGTGATCAGCGAACTGCTGCAGGACGCCGAAGAAAAGGGCAAATCAGGGGACGTGGCCCAGTACCTTGTTGGCGCAAAGTTGGCACTCCGGTTCAAGCGCGAAATGCCGGTCTATCCAGCCAATAAAAGCGACCGCACCTCTCACTTTGACCCTGCCCCTCGCCTTGGAGATTTCCAAATCGAAAATGCCGTTATCGAAGTTGCTGTGGGCTTGCCCGATGACAAACATCTTCAGCAGATAGTCGAAGTCCATGAAAAGTCCGATGCCGAGGTATGGCTTCTCACCCGAATCGATCGCGTTGAAACGTGGCAAAGGGAACTTGAAAAGGAAGAAGGCATAGAGATCAGACGTGTAGTAGTCACATCCGTGGAGGCGTTTGTTGGGCAGAACATCAGCGAGTTGGCGGAATTTTCTACCAAAGGAAAGGCCGACCAACTTCGGGCCCTGTTCGAACTTTACAACACGCGCTGGGTTGCAAAGGTGGGCGCGCCGGGGATACGTATCGTGGTTAAGTAGTACGGCCCCCGGGATCCAAATTAATCCGGTTCGCGAATCCGCCTTCCACTGGCGCGTAGTACGCCAGCCATAGAGAGAAAACATAATTCAAAAAAGTGCTTGTAGATACGCAATCGGTTGCGTATATTGGCCTTGGGGTGAAAGAGAAATCGAAAAAGAATCGTGCGGCCCAAGCTCTCGGCCGCCTCGGTGGAAAGGCAGGAACAGGGAAAGCGAAGGCCCGCACGAGCGAACAGGCCCGGGCTGCTGTTTTGGTCCGGTGGAATAAACCAGGTGCGCGGAAGATCGCGCAACAGTAGAAAACCCAAAAAACATGAAAACTGAACAAATCGACCCGAAAACCATGGCGACAAGCCTTTTGCTTCTGTCCAAAGAAGAAGTAGCCGCCAAATGCAAGGAGCAAAACATAGTCGCCACCGGCTCCAAATTCAAAATGATAGATCGAATCATCGTGAACGTTTTTGGTCTTGATGCCTGCGAGAAAGCCTTTTCTTCACGGCCTTAGTCTGAAGCAACCCGGGGGAATTCTGCGACTTGAGCGATTGCTGACGATGGTCATCAACCGCGAGCCGCGCGCAGGGCCGCGAGGTCCCGTTCGAGGTCGTCCTCGCTGTAAGGCAGACAGGCTTGCACGCTTTTGAGAAACGATTCGGCCTCCCAACGCGAGCCGTGGCCGAGCAATTCACCGACTTGATGCAGGGTGAGCACGCCGGATCGATACGCTTCGGCCGCGACCGCCTCGAGCACGCGCCGGGGAACATCCTTCTAGCGCGAGCGCAACGGGCCGGACACGTTTTCAGGAATTTCGATGGCCACGTTCATTCTGGTGGAAACATAACGCCAAGTCGACGGCGTTGCAAGCGTTGGCACTCGTTTCGGCGGCTGTTGTGGATGGTGCGCGACCGCCGCGAGTCGGCGGCATTCATCACCTGAGTCGCCTCCCCACCCGCGATGCTCGCGCGACGGCGCCGGAGCTTCGCGGGTGGGGAGGGAAATATATTTTTTGGATTTGTAACCCAGGGCGGCCCCCGCTATTTCTTGCGAAAGGGTATTAGGGCTGCGCTCCCGCTGTTGCGCTTCGCGCTGTGGCGCGGCGGTGAGGTAAATTCTTTCGCCCCTCCGGGGCTTGTTCTGCTTGAAACGTGGTACCCACGGCTTGCGCCGTGGGCTACCGTCTGGCGGCGCTCCGCGCCTGGAAGGATGATTGGTCCGATGCGCTGGATGGAAACGCGGCGTGAATCGCGCCTTCAGCGCTTCCGGAACATTTTTTTTGCGGCGATCACAGGGCTTCGCTCCCGCTGTCGCGCTCCGCGCAAAGGCGCGGCGGGACGCTTCGCCTGGGCTGGTATGAGTGACGCCGTTGGCGTCGCAAAAAGCGCCCGCAGCGGGCCGCCTGAGCGGTCATTCGCTTCTTGCAGCCATGCGGGTTCGGGCGTAATTTCGTGGCATGAGCTATCGGACAGTTGAGGTGGAAATTGACCACGGGCGTGTTTTGCCGAAAGGCGCTGAGGCCCTGCCGGAGAAGGCGTCGGGCCTGCTGACGATCCTGAGTCCGCCGCCCTCGCAGCCGCGTCCGATCGGTTTGGCCAAAGGCCAGTTTACGGTGCCGGATGACTTCAATGCCCCATTGGCGGAAGACGTATTGCAGGCGTTCGAAGGCAAATGAGGATATTGCTGGATACGTGCGAGTTTCTTTGGCTCGTGTCCGGCGATGCGAAATTATCCCCGCAAGTCGCATCCGCAGTGCGCGACCCGCAGAACGAGGTGTTCTTGAGCGCCGTTTCGTTTTGGGAAATATCCATGAAACACAGCCTCGGCAAACTCCCATTGCCGAAGCCGCCCGCGCAGTTCGTCCCGGAGCAACGCGAAAAGCACCTTATCTCGCCCCTGACATTGGATGAAGCCGCCGTCGCGCAGTTGGGCGGATTGGCCGCCCTGCACCGCGATCCGTTTGACCGAATGTTGGTCTGCCAGGCAAAAGCTCACGGTCTCACCCTCGCCTCGTCCGACGCCCTCGTGCGTCAATATCCCGTGGCTTTACTTTGATCAAGCTACGGCCTGTTCCTCCAAGATTCTGCCCTCGAATGATTTTGTCCATCCGGCGGTTCAGTGGGAGGGTTAATTGTTTCGCCCCTCCGGGACTTGTTCTGTTTCGAACATCGTACCCACGGCTTGCGCCGTGGGCTA
>Ga0073928_10011686_pt1 | contig 10207 bp, 9 predicted proteins | sample PaiPotPPA55metaG_FD_76969 | JGI IMG/M metagenome (GOLD analysis project Ga0073928, IMG submission 76969) | Iron sulfur acid spring bacterial and archeal communities from Banff, Canada, to study Microbial Dark Matter (Phase II) - Paint Pots PPA... ... | reverse complement strand
TCAGTCGCCCGGGGCCAGGGTCAGCCTGTAGCCAACACCACGCACGGTCGCGACCTGTGGCTTGGCTCCGCTGCGCCGGAGCTTCGTGCGCAGTCGCGCCATGTGAACGTCTACGACGTTAGACCCGGGGTCGAAGTGCAGGTCCCACACTTTTTCTAGCAGCACGCTGCGGGTCACCACTTGGTCGGCGTGCATTACGAGGTATTCGAGTAGGCTGAACTCCTTCGGCGTGATCGCTAAAGGGCGCCCAGCAACCCGTGCCTGATGCTCCAGGCGGTCTACCACGAGGTCGCCGAACGCGAACGTTTCTGAACTGGTCGATCCCGTGCGCCGCAGGAGCGCGCGGACGCGCGCCTTCAAAACGTCCATCTCGAACGGCTTCGTCAGATAGTCGTCCGCGCCAGCATCGAGCCCGCGAATGATGTCCTCGCGTGAGCTATTCCCGGTCAACATCAATATGGGTATGGTCCGGCCTTCGCGGCGAAGCTCCCGGGCGATTTGGAGGCCCGTTATGTCCGGAAGAGACACATCGAGGATCATGCCGTCGTAGCTATTGACGTGGGCAAGTATACGACCCTCGTCGCCCGTCGGCGCCACGTCGACAGCGTGCCCCTCCTCGCGCATCCCTCGTTCAACGAGTTTGGCGAACAGCCTATCGTCTTCGACGACAAGCAACTTCATGGAATTCCCCGCTCGATGAGCCGGCGCGGCCGCAAGATGGGACCGGGCCGCGAACGACCGCAAGACGTGTGTCGACTCTTCCGAAGACGCGCCGATCACGGAAATCGTAAGTTGGCGCGCAGATCAGTCCAACGGGGATCCCACGAGTACGGGCGACGCGCTCAGCGTCGCCTGACGGGAATTGCCCAACGCCCCGAATATGTCGGAGCCCCAGCAGGCCGCGCGACCGGCATTGGCTCCTCCGCTGACGACGGCGCACACGTGCCGCGCTCCGGCGGTCACTGATCCGAATGGCATGCCTCCGGTAACGGACTGCGGGGCGGCTGAAACTCCGCCGACCGCGCCAGCGCCCAACTGGCCAAACGCATTGCTACCCCAGCACACGACGCCGGTGCCGCTCAGCGCACAGGTGAAACCATCGCCTGCACTGACTTGGGATATTGCGGATACGCCCGTCACCAGCACAGGCGTAGCCGAGGAACCCGGCCCAGCGGCCAGCCCGAGCTCCCCGGAGGTGTTATCGCCCCAGCAGTACACCGATCCGCCTTTCACCACCCCGCACGTATGCAGCGCGCCCGCGCTGATGGCCGCGAACGTTTGTCCGCCGGCTACGGGAACCGGTGTGGCAGATGTGCCTCCGGCGAAGCCGGCCCCGAGCTGGCCTGCAGTGTTGTCGCCCCAACAGTACGCGATGCCAGCGGATGTCAGTCCACACGTGTGCACGCCGCCCGCGGTAACCGCGACGAATGGTCCTCCGGCGAGCTGGATCGGAGTCGTGCTGTTGATCGACTGGGCGTCACCCAATTGACCAGATGCATTGTTCCCCCAGCAGAACGTGCGCTGCGCAGTCGCGATCGCGCATACGTGGCCCCCGCCAACGGAAATACTGGTGAAGCGCAGTTCGCCCGTGACGGGCACCGGCGTGCTGGTCCCGGCAATCGAGTTGATGCCGAGCTCGCCAAATGAGTTGTCGCCCCAGCAGTAGGCTGCGCCCGTGGTCGCGAGGCCGCAGGTCGCAATGCCGCCGGCGCTGATAGTCGTCATCCGAAGCCCCCCGGAGATGGGCACCGGCGCTATCGCGCATGAGAGGGGCGCGCCGCCATTGCCGAAGCACGTGCTAGAGACGCCCGACCCGAGCTGTCCATCGGTATCCAATCCCCAGCAGTATCCTCGGCCCAGCGGCAACAACATGCAGCTGTCGTCGCTGCCGGCCGTCAGGCCGACGACAGTGGGTGCCAGGACGGTGAGAAGCGAGGACGCAGTGAGGCCACCCGCCGCGATCGTGACCGTGGCGGAGCCCGGGGCGATCGCACGGACGAGGCCAGACGTATCCACCGTCGCGACCCGGATGTTGGAGGATGAATACTTCACCTTCACATTGGAAATCGAATTCCCGGAGGCGTCGGTGGCGGCGAAGACGATTTGGGCCGCGTCGCCCGCGAGAAGCGTGTCATACGGCGGGGTGAGCGTAAGCTTGCTGAGCGTCACGCCGGAGCAGTGATTCGCGATGCCACACTGGGCGGCGGGCCCCGTGGGGTTCCCGCCGCAGGATATCACGGTTCCGCCGATGGCGACAACGATCGCAAGCGCAACTACACGGGCAGACACTGCTGTCCTCCGTCGAAAGCCGGCTCATACCCGGGGCTCTGACCCCAACAAGGCGCGAGCGAATCTACGATTACGAACATGACGACTCAGTGAAGAGTGTATTACAGCGTCTTCACACACGCAGACTCTTGCCCCGCGCGCGCGCAAGTATAGATAGATTGCCAGTGACGGCACCGCCACCCGACCGACGAACGCGGCTTGCGATTGCCGCCGCTTTCGGATTGGTGGCCGCTGGATATGTGCTGGCGAGGGCGCATGCGTATGTGGCGTGGGGCGCGGACATCGATCAATCCTGGGCTGGCGCGTTGGCCCTTCGGGCCGGCGCCGATCCCTACGTCGCGGTCGGACCAACTGGAACGTTCTTGCGATGGCCGTGGCCACTGTTCTACCCACTGCCGGCCTTGCTCCTGGCGCTGCCGCTCACGGCGTTCCCCATGGTCGCGGCGCGCGCGGTCTTTCTCGGTATGTCAAGCGCATGGCTCGCGTACGGTCTGACGCGGCAGGGATATTGGTCGCTCGCGCTGTTCGGCAGCGCGGCCTACCTCGGTGCCCTCGCGATCGGCGCTTGGGAGCCGCTGCTCGTGGCGGCCGCGCTCACGCCAGGAGGCGTCCCGGTGTACCTCGCGAAGCCGAATGTCGGGCTAGCGCTCGCGAGCGCGTTGCCATTCCGCCGTGCAACCTTGGTCGGTCTTGCGGTGGCGTGCGCACTGGTCGCGATAAGCGTAGCGGTACGTCCGACTTGGATTGGCGAGTGGCTCAATGCTCTTCGCGGCGGTACCCACCTCGCTGGACCGATCACTCGCGTAGGGGGGATCCTCGTGCTCGCTGCACTCACGAAGTGGCGGCGCGCCGAAGCGAGGCTCCTGGTCGCGATGGCGAGCGTGCCGCAAACCATGTTTCTCCAGGCGGCCTTGCCTCTCTTTCTCGTGGCACGGAGCCGAGCGGAGATCCTGTTGCTCGCCCTCCTGTCATATGTCCCGTACGCGATCCAGTTGCACGCCGCCGCGCAGAACATCGCCTTTCAGGAATCGACGCGACGGACCGGCGACGCAATCGCGCTTTGCCTCTATCTGCCTTGTGTCGTCTTGGTACTGCGGCGACCGAACGTCTGGACCACACTCGGCGAGCGCCCGTAGATGTCTCACGCTAAGGGCCCTAACGGGCCCACGCAACTGACGCGGCGGCATGCGCTGATCAGCGGCTTCATACTATTTCATTGCATCGCGATCGCTTGCTATGCGATTCCGATCAACTCGCTTCTGGTGACGGATATCAGTCGGCTCATCGGACCATATATGGTCTGGACTGGTCTCGTGCAGAGCTGGACGCTGTTCGCCCCGGAGCCATTCTCCATCAACACCCGCCTCGAAGCGGAGATCACCTACCGTGGCGGCGCGACGCGCATCTGGCAATTCCCGTCCCCGCAGGATTTCAGCTACGCGGAACGATACCTAAAGGAGCGTCAGCGCAAGTGGGCCGTTGACGGGATTCGGCTCGACATGACCGCGCCCGTGTGGCCGGATGCCGCTCGATACGTTGCGCGGCTCAACAATATCGACCCGGCCGAGCCTCCAGTCACAGTGCGATTGGTGCGCTACTGGTCAGACATTGTGCTTCCTGAGGCGGGCCGCGCGCGCCCACCGGAGCCGATGCACCGATACGTATTCTTCTCTTATTCCGTCACGCCGCAGGATTTGCAGTGACGCTTTCGTCCCTCCTCCGCGCCTGGCACGAGTTCTTCTTCAAACCGCAGCGGCCGACCCCTGTCGCCCTGTTCCGCATCGTGTACGGGGCGCTGATGCTCATCAATCTGCTAATGCTGCGCCCGGAGTGGTTGATGTGGTACGGACCGCACGGGGTCCTGCCGGTCGATGCAATGCATCGTATAACCGTGGGCCCGCGCATCGATCTCTTGCTTCTCTTTCCGCAGACCGATGCAGTCATCACGGCATTCTTCTGGGTGTCCGTGCTGGTCACGGCGAGCCTTATGATCGGCTTCATGACGCGGTTCAGCGCCGTGGCCACCTATCTGTGCTTCTCGTCGATCTGCGAGCGCAATTATCTGATTCTCAATGGCGGCGACTCAATTCTCCGTGTCATGGGCTTCTTTCTCATGTTCGCGCCCGCTGGCGCCGCCCTATCCGTTGACCGGCTAGCCCGGATCTGGCGAGGACAGGAATCAACGGATGCGCAGCTGCGCGCCCCATGGGCTCAGCGCATGATGCAGATCCAAACGTCTATCATCTACATCGCCACGTTTTGGTGGAAGACGCTAGGCGTGTCGTGGTTGAATGGAACCGCCGTGTACTACGTCATGCGGGTCGAGGCATATCGCCGGTTTCCCGTGCCCGGTATCGACAACACGTGGGTCGTCAAATTGGCGACATGGGGAACGCTGGCGGTAGAGTTTGCGGCCGGCGTCCTCGTGTGGTTCAGGGATCTGCGCTATTTCGTGCTACTCGCCGCCCTGGGCCTCCACCTGTCCATCGAGTACGCAATGAATCTTCCGCTATTCGAATGGATCATGATCTCAACATTTGTCCTCTTCATATACCCAGAGGATTTATCGCGCGCGTGGGCTTGGGTACGAGACCGGGTCGCCCCGCGCCTTGGCGCGCCAGCGACTGTGCTATATGACGGCGCCTCGGCCCGTAGTGTTCACGCAGCCAACGTGCTGCGGGCGATCGACGTCTTTGAGAAGCTCCGCCTCGTCGATGTCCACTCCGCGGAAGCGAAGCTCATCTTCCCCGAGCTTGCGGAGCCACCGGGCCAGAGCCGCGTGCTCGTGAAGACATCATCGGGACTACAGGGCGGCGCGGCGGGCGTGTGTGCCATTGCGCCGCTCATCCCGCTCCTCTGGCCGCTCGTGCCGCTCGCGCTGCTACAACGCCACGCCCGCCACGTCTCCGGCGCCGCCACCCCGGCGCGATAGCGCCGCCGCCGCGCTCATTTACGTCACGATGGCTTTCCAAGAGATCGTGCCTTCGGGCCCGCCTTCGCCGACACCGGATGACGTGAGGCGGAGTGACCACGACTCCGGGCCGCGCCTCACTCGCGCACGCGCCATCATCAGCGGGTTCATCCTCGTGAACTTGGTCGTTATCCTGTCTTGGTCTTTGCCAGTCAATTCGCTGCTGGTCAGCGTCGCGAAGCGCGCAGTGGGACCCTACATGATGTGGTCGGGCCTCTGGCAGGGTTGGAACATGTTCGCGCCCGATGTGCCGGCGGCCACTACTCACGTCGAAGCCGAGCTCATACGCCGTGACGGCCGCACGACTGATTGGAAATTTTCCTCGCCTCCCGACTATGGCTATTATCGGCGCTACTTCATGGAGCGCCGTCGCAAATTCAGCAATGACCACTTGCGATTGGACACGAGCGCAGAACTCTGGCCGGACGCGGCTCGTTACGTCGCGCGTCTGAACAATGATCCCGCCAATCCCGTCGATACCGTAAGGCTCGTCAGATACTGGGCACCGATTCCCCCGCCAGGGTCCGCTCAGCCGCGGAATCCTGCACATTGGAATCGATACGTGTTCTTCACCTATCCCGTCAAACCGGAGGACCTCCGGTGACCACGCGGGGCTTGGTACGTGCCTGGAACGTCTTCTTTTTTCAGCCACAGCTCCCCACTCCGGTCGCGCTGTACCGCATCCTGTACGGACTACTGGTCATCGACAATCTGGTACTGCTACGTCCGGACTGGCTGACCTGGTATGGCCCCCACGCCATCACGAGTCTGGACACCATGCGTAGGGCCAGCCCCGCTCGTGGGCTCAATCTGGTCGCGCTGCTCCCCCAGACGGATTTCGCGGTCAACGCTTTCTTTTGGGTCTTCCTGGTCCTCGCGGTGTGCATGACGATTGGCCTCATGACGCGCGCGAGCACCGTGGCGGTTTACGCGTGCTTGATATCGATGCACGCGCGCAATGTCTTCATTCTCAACTCCGGCGACGCCCTAATGCGCGATACGGGATTCTTCTTGATGTTCGCGCCGGCCGGGGCAGCCATGTCGGTCGACCGGTTGCTGCGCATCTGGCGTGGACGTGAGGAGGTTGAGGTGCGTGCCCGGAGCCCATGGGCGCAGCGCATGATTCAGATTCAGGCGTCCGTGGTCTACATCTCCGCCTTTTGGTGGAAGTCTCTCGGGAAGGCGTGGCTTGACGGCACCGCGGCGTATTACTCCGTGTGGCCCGTCGAGATTGCGCGGTTCCCGGTGCCGGGACTGCAAAACCCTCTCATTTCGAGACTCGCCACTTGGGGTACGCTCGTGATCGAGTTTTCTGCGGGCGTGCTCGTGTGGTTCCGAGACGTTCGCTACTTCGTGCTACTCGCCGCCCTGGGCCTCCACCTGTCCATCGAGTACGCAATGAATATTCCGATTTTTCAGTGGCTAATGATTGCCACACTTGTGACCTTCATTTACCCAGAGGATTTGTCGCGCGCGTGGGCGTGGGCACGAGAGCGGGTCGCCCCGCGGCTTGGCGCGCAAGCGACCGTGCTGTATGACGGGGCCGCGGCCCGCAGTGTTCAGGCAGCCAACGTGCTGCGGGTGATCGATGTCTTTTGGAAGCTCCGCCTCGTCGATGTCCACTCGGCAGAGGCCAAGCTCATTTTCCCCGAGCTTGCGGAGCTACCTGGCCGGAGCCGTGTGCTCATGAAAACACTGTCGGGCTTGCGGGGAGGCGCGGCCGGCCTGTTATCCATTGCGCCGCTCGTCCCGCTCCTCTGGCCGCTCGCGCCGCTCGTACTGCTCCAGCACAACACCCGACACGCGTTCGGCGCCACACCAGCATCTCGGTAGCTACCCATGCCGCGGACCGCCCCATGCGCTGCCCGCGCAGACTGGTCTCATTGGTCGCCTGGCCGCCAACGCACAACGAAATAGTCTACGACGGCCGAATCGGGAAACCGCGTACGGACGCCGGCGCCAAACGCGGAATCGATCGGCATTGAAAAGCCGGGCGCGGTATTGATCGCGATGACCGTGACGCCGGTCGAATCTATCGTCCGGAGGAGACGGGCATCTCGACCGGCCGAGTCATCAAGGAAATCGAATAGGGTACGCGTTGGATTCCGGCGCTGCGCCAGGAAGTACAACTCGGGGCAGTCGGGACCAGCATAGATGTATCCGCCCGGTGTGCTGTGCGCGTCCAGCAGTTGAACGACGCGCTCGTAGGTCTCCGCCAGGGTGGAGCTCGACACGACACCGGTGCGCGCAATAGCAAGCGGGACACGTGGCCAGCGTTCGGTGGGCAGATAGGTGCCAAGCGTGGTCACATGGCCCGGGTTGAACGCCGCCAGCCCGTAAGCCAGAAAGAACCCTCCGACCAACGCCGACCTCGGCCCGGCGCCAGATGAACGCGTAGTCACAATTGCCAGCAGTGCGAGAATCGCAATTGGCCCGAAGTACTGAATGTTTCCCCAGCCGGCATACGGCACCTGGATGAGGCTACACAAAGCCGTCATGCACAGCAGAAGCCAGAGTTGCTCGCGACGCACGTCGGGAGAACACACACGCTCGCTTTGCGCGGTCAGGAGCACGCACCCCGCGAGGACGGCAACTGGGGCGACGTAACTAACGGTCCACCACACGCCGACGTACGGTCTTCCACCGTGCACCGTGGCTAGAGCGAGCACAGTTAGGATGGCGGCGTACGCTCCCAGGATAATGCGGCCTCCGCGCGTCCGCTCGGACACTGTGGTCCCGACCGTGGCCGCCGGTGGCACCACGACGAGCAACCAAGGCAGCGCAGCTACCACGGTGCGTAGCGATAGCGGCGGCAGGACGGTGAATGCGAATCGCCTGAAAGGCGCGACGAACACGCCGTGCAGAAGAGCGCCGACGGACCCGGACGTGACGTACGGATAGAGGAACGTCACCACCGGAACGGCGATGCCAAGAACGAACGGTCCCAGCAGCCTCGACATTCGGCGCAGGCGGTTCGCCGAACCCTCTGCCGACGCGTCTCGCCACGCCGCGCGAACGAGAACTGCGACGAGCGCCGTACCGGGCACAACGAAGTGAAAGACCGCCGCAGCGCCGGAAATCGGACGGATGAGGTACACTAGGATCAGCACGAAGAGAAGGGCGCCGGTCGTTACAAGCGCCGCGTACGCGCGGTCGCGGCGAACGACGTCGCGCTGCGGAAGCGGGGTGGCTGTGCATTGCTCGTCAAACGCGAGAAAGAGTAGCGCCGCCGCGACGTAAAACAGCCCGACGATCTTCACGATGATAGAAAGCCCTCCAGCGACGCCCGCACCAAAAAGCCACGCCCGTCTCCGAGTCTCGGTGAACCGGATCAGCGCCGCCGTACCGAACGTGGCCAGAAACAGATTGTAGGCCGAGGGCATCGCGGCTGGGTATGTGGCAATGCTCCAGACCACACAGAGGAAAGTGACTGCGGCGGCCACGCCGGGACCGGCAAAACGAGTCGCGATGTAAAACACTGTCGGGACCCACAACAGGAAGACGGCGAACATCGCGTACCGCAGAGCAATTAGCCGAGTCCCCATCGTCCGAAACACCAGCGCGTCGAACTGCGCTAAGCCTCCGGTATACACGTCGTCGAAATCGCGGTGCGGGAGGTCCCCTTGGAGCACGCGCTCTGCAGATTGCCCCAGCGTGCCATCGTCCATTGGCACCCATCCCCGGTCGAGACGCGGCCCGACATACGCCGCACACGCCAGCCATACGCCGACGAGCGCGACCCAGCGCCACCCACGCCAGGTCCGGACTCGCTCGGTTCGGCGTGCCGGCGGAATATCCACCAGCATCCGTGCCCCGACCGCGAGACTCACGGCCAGATTGCGGGTAGCATGGCGGTCGCTCCGAAACCTGGCTCCCATCGGAGTCGTCCCCGTATGACGCAGCGAGGCACTCGCAGAGCGTTACGCCTTCGGTCTAAGAGTCTACGCGCGTCGCGCAACAACATGAGACGAGCATCGTATCCTCGACATCGACCAGATGACGTGCAACATTGAGCGCCAGCAAAATGGCGATGTCAATTAGACCTCACACTGCCCCATTGCGATGCGCGTAGTCATTCTGGCAGGTGGCCTCGGGACGCGGTTAGCCGAGGAAACTACAGTCCGACCAAAGCCCATGGTCGAAATCGGTGGTAAGCCGATCCTGTGGCACATCATGCACATCTATGCCAGCGCCGGGTACTGCGACTTTCTCGTGGCGTGCGGCTACAAGGGCGAAATCATCAAGGCGTACTTCCACGATTTTTGGATGCACAACAGCGACCTGCTAATCAATTTGCGGGACGGCTCCTGCACGGCGATGAATTCAAGCACCCCAGACTGGCGGGTGCGAGTCGTGGACACGGGCGCAACCACCCTGACTGGAGGGCGGCTGCTGCGGCTCAAAGAGTGGATCGGCCAAGGCACCTTTATGGTCACCTATGGCGACGGCGTGGCCAATGTCGCGCTCCAGGCCCTGGTGGATTTTCATCGCAGCCACGGCAAGTTGGCGACGGTCACAGCGGTTTCCCCAATCGCGAGGTTCGGCAGTCTCGTGCTGGCGGGGAATGCAGTGTCTCAGTTCTGCGAAAAGCCGCAAACGGGCGAAGGCTGGATAAACGGTGGCTTCTTTGTCTTCGAGCCCGGGGTCCTGGACTATATCGGGGGCGATCAAACGTCCCTGGAGCAGGAGCCGCTCGAGCGGTTAGCGGCAGACGGACAGCTCATGGCATTTCGCCACGAAGGTTTCTGGCACCCCATGGACACGCTGCGGGACATGCAGTTCCTCGACACACTGTGGACGGCTGGCAAGGCGCCATGGAAAACTTGGTGAGGCCGGATTCACTCGCAACGTTTTATCGAGGAAAGACCGTCCTCGTCACGGGCCACACAGGGTTCAAAGGAGGGTGGCTTAGTGAGTGGCTGAAGATCTTGGGCGCCCGGGTGATCG
>Ga0073928_10011685_pt1 | contig 10208 bp, 11 predicted proteins | sample PaiPotPPA55metaG_FD_76969 | JGI IMG/M metagenome (GOLD analysis project Ga0073928, IMG submission 76969) | Iron sulfur acid spring bacterial and archeal communities from Banff, Canada, to study Microbial Dark Matter (Phase II) - Paint Pots PPA... ... | reverse complement strand
CGTCGTGGACGATCTTCTGATAGCGATCGGCTCCGCCCGCCGGCGCATGCTCCAGCCGATTGAGCGTCGACTTTCCCGCCAGCGGCGCGCAGCGCCGCCGCCGTGCCGTCAGTTTGCCCAGGAGCGCCGCTAGGTGCGTGTACCAATCATGGCTGACCAGACTAGCGAATGCCTGATCTAGCCGGCGAAGGCGCTGCCGAAAAACTCGATCAGCCTGGCATAAAGCACGCGCAGATTCTCCGGCTTGCGCACGCCGTGGCCCTCATCGGCGAACATCAGCGTCTCGTACGGCACGCGCGCGCTTGAGCGCCGCCTCGACCACGCGCACGTTCTCCGGCGTCACGTTGGGGTCGTTGGCGCCCTGCACGATGAGGAGCCGGCCCGTGATGCGGTCGACATAGTGGATGGGCGAGCGCTCGCGGTAGCGCTCGGGCGCCATGGCCGGGCTGCCGCCCATCATCTCCTCGCTGTAGGGGCGGATGTCCGGCCGCGTCTGGTAATCGACGACGAGGTCGGTCATGCCGCAGATCGGCGCCGCCGCGGCGACGAGCTCCGGCGGGAAGCGCGTGATGGCGCACCACGAGGAATAGCCGCCATAGGACGGCACGTGAATGGGTCGAAGCGATCCGCGAGAAGTTGTGGTCAGATCGCCATCAGCAAGGCGCTTGCGCCCCACGCGACGAGCAGGGCGCCCGTCACCCGGCTCATCCGGCCGCCCCACGGGAGCGTCTTCTCGATCAGCACGAGAAGCGCGATTGCGCCGATCCATAGTAGGTTCATGATGCCGCCCACAAAGAGCAGTGCCATGAGCATCCAGCAGCAGCCCAGGCAGAAGGCGCCGTGCCGCATCCCACTCGTAAGCGCGCCCAGAGTGCCCTCGCGCCAATGGAACATGAGAAAGTCGAGAGGCGAGCGGCAGTGCCGCAGGCACGCCTCTTTCAGGGGCGTCCATTGATATACGCCGGCGGCAACGAGCACGCCGCCGGCGAGCACGGCATTGCCAAACGCCATCTCCTCGGACAGCAGCCCAGCCACATCGAGCGCCCACTGCAGCACGGTCGCCGCCGCGGCGAAGCCGAACCACAGCGCGAGGTAGCCGAAGACGAAGAGCGCCGTGCTCGCCCCCGCGGCGGCGGAACCCGCGTCAGCGCGCTTCCTGGCGATGCTCGCCACCAGCAGCGTCACTGGCGCGGCGCTCGGTAGCATCATCGCCACCATCATGACCGCCCACATGACGAAGACGACCAACGCGTAGCCAGGCGTCCATTCGGGCAGCATCGCCATCCACCGGCCGCCGCCCATGTCCATCGTATCCATCTGGATGCCCGCGCCAAGCAAGAGGTAGGTCCAGGCGAGGACGATGACGACGACGATGCTGCCTAGCACGACGGCACGGTCGTGGCGCAGCGCGGCGAGGAAGATGCCAGCCGTCATGATCTCATCCGGAGCGGGATGCGCAGCCGGTCCGCCGACCGGCTGCGCATCAGCTATCAGGCGGCGACACCCTGCGGTGTTTGGGTAACACGGGCCAGCGAACCGTGACCCTCCGGCACCTCGAACTTGATCCCGCCGGTGCTGACGATCCGCGCACTGGAGATTTCGGCGCCGCGGTGCTCGAAGCCTTCCGGCATCATGACCTGGATGCGGTGCGGTTGACCGGTCACGGGATTGCGGATCGGCTCGTTCGCGGTTTCGAGTACGCCCGGGATAGACACCTTTGCTCGACGGCCCGGCATGTCGAACTCAAACCGGATCGGCGCGAAGATCGGATCGAGCATCTTGCTTACGATCAGACTGAAGATATGGAAGATAGTGCCTTCCGCCGAGTTCTGGCCGGACATGATGCCGAAGAGCGCCTCGCGCTGCTGAGGCGTGGCGCGCTCGTCGATGATCGGCTGAAGGGTGCCATTGCCCTCGTGAAGAGCCCCAGGAAAATCGACAGTGACGAAAAAGTTGAGGCCGTCGAGGCGCACGTCGCCGAAATGCCCTTCGGTGATGTGCATGCCAGCGAGGCCCTTGCAATAGCCGTTGGTCGGCCGTGCGTTGAAGTCGCACGGGCAACCGAAGGCGCAATTGCAGTTTTTGATCCACTCGCCCTTGAGACGCCAGTCCACACGTGCCATGGGTCTGTCCTCCCTGAAGACTAAGCGCTGATGATCGGCTGATCAATCAGCAGCGCTATTACAAGCTTCTTTTTGCCCTCTAACCTAACACGCCGGTCCGCGACTCGGTACCGCCATATTGTTGCGGGTTGGCGGCAGCGGGTTTACCGGCGGTATAGCCCGCACGACGGCCGGGCCGACTACGACGCGCTGCTCATGCTCCCGGCCTAAGTCAGAGCAGGTCAGGCCACCGCCGCGATACATGTCGGTGGATTTTGTGCCATCTGCCAAGGCTACGATCTATCTTGAGAATGGTGGCTCGTAAAATCAGCGTACTTACTGCTCCTAGTCGAGCACGCTTCGGTTGGTCTCACTGATCCCTATCAGCTCGCCGAGGCGACGCGGCGGCTGTATGTTAACTTGCCTTCTACTTCGATCGCCCAGAGGCTGGGGCACGAACGCTCGGCCTAGTCCGCAAACGCCTCGCTGAAGAACTCGATGAGCCTTGCATAGAGCACGCGCAGATTCTCTGGCTTGCGCATGCCGTGGCCTTCGTCGGCGAACATCAGCGTCTCGTACGGCACATGCGCGCGCTGCAGCGCCGCCTCGACCACGCGCACATTCTCCGGCGTGACGTTGGGGTCGTTGGCGCCCTGCACGATGAGGAGGCGGCCCTTGATGCGCCCGACGTAGTGGATGGGCGAGCGCTCGCGATAGCGCTCGGGCGCCATGGCGGGGCTGCCGCCCATCATCTCCTCGCTGTAGGGGCGGATGTCCGGCCGCGTCGTCTCGTAGTCGACGACGAGGTCGGTCATGCCGCAGATCGGCGCCGCCGCGGCGACGATCTCCTTCGGCCAGCGCGTGATGGCGCACCACGACGAATAGCCGCCGTAAGACGTGCCTGTCATGCCGACCTTGCCGGGCGTGGCGAATCCGCGCGCGATCATCGCCTCGATGCCGGTGCGAATGTCGTCCTGCTCGAGCCCGCCTCCGCGCCCGCCAGAAAATACGGCCATCGTCGTATCCGGCTCGCATCAATGCGATATTTGCTCCGTAAACGCCGCGCCGAAGAAATCGATGAGCCTTGCATAGAGCACTGCAAATTCTTCGGCTGCGCACACCGAGATTGTCCTGTGACGCTTGCCCTCCTAAGTTGTAGGTTCTTTGAGGGACTTCTCTTGGGGAGCAGGTCATGGAATGGCGCCAAGAGCAGATTGACGATCGGGTAAAGCGGTATGGCAAGAAGTTGCGGATCCCGGCCGAAGAGATGGCTTCAATCAAACTGCGCCCAATGCGGATCGGCAAATCAGGCGATTTGGAGCAGGTCTATATAGGCGGGATGGAATACCAACCCCTACTTGAAGAGCTGCAGGGTGTTGAGGCGCGGTTGGACTCCTCGGGCAGCACCGTCCCTCGCTCCATTAGCTTAGACGGCCGGACCGTACTGGCGTTCTTCGAAGAACACGAAAGCGGGCCCGAATGGCTAGTCCCCATCAAGACCCTTGGAGGTCTAGTTCCTGTTCTGGTTAAAGCTTGGAACGCGCTTGCGAAAGGCACGGCGAGGGGCGGACGGGTCGAGCAAGTCCGACTCGAATTGCGCGTAAAGTCCAAGAAAAAGAACGGTGAGATTGAAGAAACCGTCGTCACGATGAAGGGGCCAAGTTCGGCTGTGACGGTGAAGGATTTCGAAAAGCTAGTGCGTCTCGCCAAGAGACAATAAGCGCGAACGCGCATTTGTGGCGGTTATCCCCGGACGTAACTGCGTCGGCTCCGTACGGGACCCGTTGGCGCTCGCCACGTATAGTGATTGTCGAGCCTCGGCTCCGAAGGCACAGTTCGCGCATGGCTGAACCAAACGGCCGACAAGACCAATCCGATTTACTGGCCGCACGACTCGCAGTCGGTAGTGTCGCTATCGCGTACGCTTTGGCGGCGCTCGGAGCGTGGTTCGTGAACCTCGGCATAACCATAGGCTGCGGCTTGGGCGCGGGGCTGTCCTTTTTCAGCGCCCAAAATTTTGGGCTTTTGGGGCGCTTGCAATTCCGTCACCCATATCTACGACGCATCCCCAAGAGGACACCATGGGAAGTGTTTCGCTTCTCTACGTATGTGACGCTCGCAGTATCTTTGCTCGCGTCCATAGTGTTTGGACAGGCGTTTCAGATTGCCGAATTGAGCAAAGAGCTTTCAAGACAGGAGATACGCAGCCTCAAGCCGAACCAGAAACATCGCATGGAGCGCATGCTGCAACTCGGTCCGACCGAGCATTACACCTTTCAGATAAATAGCGCGCAGAATTGCGACGAGTGTGAACAATTTGCGGAAGAGCTAAGAAAATTTATCAGTGCGATACCGGGATGGACCGCTGATGGTGGCACTGTAATGTTTTCTGATGGTCATTTGGGCCGTGGGATTTGGCTTATCTCCAGATCCGACGAAAAAGACTCAGCGCCGGTCAATAAGATCGATAAGGCGTTCGCGGATGCTGGTATTCGATTGCTTCGTTACACCGAAGAGCAGTTCCAAAAAGGAGAATTTGTAATTGTTGTTGCTAGAAAAGACTCATGATGTCAGCGATCCTGTGATCTCTTCGCCAAACATATCGGGGTTGGCGCGGTTGTTGTAGCGGAAGTAGAGCTCCGCTAGGTGGGCTAGCGCGTAGGCAGGGCCCTTTTTCTGCGACTCCTCGTTGTGGTTCGATAAGTCCACTTGACTAGTCGCCGAGTCGGGTGTTGCGATGGGCATTCACCTTGGGATGAGCACGGCAATGCGTTTCGATTCGGCAAGCGATTTTGTAACGGTCTCCTTTACGATTAAGCCCAAGCACGACGGCAGATTCGGACTTTACTTTCGTTATCATCTTAACGGTCGCTACTGGCGTTCGAGCGTATGGGCGGCCGAGTCATATCGAGAAGCCAAAGCGATCGCGCAGAAAGTGCTCGTCTCTCATTGGCGGCACCTCGAAACAGCCAATGATCTCGGTCCGAGTGGGCTTTGCAATGACTGTCACGATCCCCAATCCTGCAAATTTAGGGGCTGTCCGCGTCGGACGTTTCAAGGAAAGCGCGAGCGACTCGGCTCCTTTGAGGTGGAGTTCGAGGGGCCATCATCTGACGATGCGAACGTGGCGTGAGCTGAAGCGTGGATCTAGAAGCCCCACTGCGTCGCGAGGTCTGTCAAATCCTCGAGCCGGCCTGCGAGTGTATAGAGCTTGCTCCGGTTGCGCTTGCGTGCGGGCATCGCGGGCAAATCGATGTGCTTGCGTCTCCCCGAGAACCTGCACTCAATCCCTATACGATCGCCATCGAGGTAAAGGTATGCGACGTTGTGACCGATCGCGACTTGGGCCGATGGATTAAGCAAGCTGCAGACTATGTGGACGCGATTCCCCGCAACAGATGGCCGCGCATAGCGGCGACTTTTATCTGGCTGGCAGGCAAGCAATTTGACTGCCACGAAGAGGAACAACTACGCATGCAAGGGATGATACAACTAGCGCAACATTTTCGTGTTGGAACGGCGCGGACAGATGGTCGTGGATTGCTCCTATTGTTCGGTCCGAGCGCATATGTGTTTTGCCGTGGTACTTGGGCACCAAAGGCTTCGGAGCTTCTTTCCGCATCCCGCATTTCGGCGGGCACTCGGCGGCGCCTCGCGAGCCCTAAGCAGGTGGTGTCGGGTGAGGCTCAGCGTTGAAGCGATTCGGGATTTTCAACCATGCTGCTCGAGAGGCGAGGGCGCAAGATGGCCAGTTCAGCGAAGACGGGCAAGACAGACGAGCGCAAACGACCGAAGCGGCGAGATCGTTCTCTCGACGGCCTTGAGTACCATGGAGTTGCCGGGTCCTCAGACGATTGCCAGCAGGCTGTCATGCGTCTGCTTCAGTGTGGGACGTCTATCGCCCGGGCAAGGATCATTTCATCGGGTAATACGCATTGCCTACTTCTCACCAATGCAATCGGCGACCACATCGCTGTGAAGTCCGGCTTCGCCTCTGGCTATGGTGGCACCGGCCCCGTTTGCTTTTCCGTCACGCTTCAGCTCCTCCACTCCCACGGCGCCGAGATCGATGAATGTGTAGCTGACGAATTGCTCATCGATCGCCTGGATCATTCGGCGCTTACGATTGCCGATGTCGAGGATGTCACGAGGGCCAGGGCGATTCGGCCCAGTCGCTGGCCGCAATATATTATGGACCGGCATGAGGAGCAGGGCAGAAAGGGCACGCTCTGGCAGGAATTTCCGCCGGTTGTTCCATTTTCCATTATCGACAGCCGCATCATGGATCTGGCGCGCAACTTGTGGGACGACCCTGACAGGAACCTGTTGCGAGGCTATCGACGGCTCGAAGACCTTGTTCGAGAGAGAACTGGGCTTACCGAAAGCAACACGAAACTATTCTCCCGCGTGTTCGCCGGCAAAGATGCCATTTTGACCTGGGCGGTGACGAACGAAAGTGAGAAGAATGGCCGAGCGAATCTCTTCGCCGGCACCTACATGGCGTATCGCAATCCCCGCGCCCACCAGGAGAATCCGACGGCCGAACTGCTTGCGGAATTCCTGCTGCTCAATCACCTCTACCGGCTGGAGCGCGAAGCGGTTAAAGCTGAACCGCGAGCGGCGAGCTCTCAGCCGAGCGAGGCGGAAGCGACGTAAGCGGCGTTCGTCGCGAGGTACTTTTGACTTTGTGCAATATGATGGCGGCACTTAGCGCGTCTTTGATCGCCTGCGGAGCTCGTATCGAGTCGCTGCGTCAGCGCGAGTTAGGCCCGCTGCCGATCTGGCGCATCGCGTGGCTGGTGCAGTAGACTCTAGCAAACGTTGGTCGGAGAATGGAGCCAGTCGATGTCGCAGCCTCCTAATTCTCACTTGGCAGCACTCCAACATCATGTGCAGGAACAAGCGGAAGACGCCAGAATTTGCTATCTTGAGCGCTGGGAAACGGACTTCCGCTCGATGCAGTCGGGCGAAGAGCGCGAGGCCGAGAGAGTTTTCGGCGGTTATTTGCTCACAATCAACGATGGCTACAAGGACTTAAGTTTTCACGCAATGTGGGGAAAGACGCGCGATCCAAACTGGGGAACCATTATGGGATACCGGGTAGAGCTTGGCGCAGCCCGCGCTGATTTCTTGTTCAAGGTCTGCAACGAGACGCGACACCGCCTCTTGGCGGTAAATCTTGACCCCTCGAATAGTCGCCGGCGGAATGGTGAAGCTATCAAACGTGACCGCGCTTTGATGAACGCGGGCTGCCGAGTGTTAAGCTTTACTGACCGAGAGGTATTGGAGGCACCCTTAGAAAAAGCTGAGGAGGTATCTTCAGCATTGAGTGATCTTGTTGAGGATCTATGGGAAGAGCTGCGCCCACGGCGCCGTGCGGGCGCAGAAGTCGTGCCGATCTCTGACGGTAGTTCGCCAGATTCGCAATGACGGCGGCGGCGCAAATCCGGGCCGGTTTTACTTCGCGAACGCCTCGCCGAAGAAATCGATCAGCCGTGCATAGAGCACGCGCAGATTCTCCGGCTTGCGCACGCCGTGGCCCTCGTCGGCGAACACCAGCGTCTCGTAGGGCACGCGCGCGCGCTTGAGCGCCGCCTCCACCACGCGCACATTCTCCGGCGTGACGTTGGGGTCGTTGGCGCCCTGCACGATGAGGAGGCGGCCCTTGATGCGGTCGACATAGTGGATGGGCGAGCGCTCGCGATAGCGCTCGGGCGCCATGGCCGGGCTGCCGCCCATCATCTCCTCGCTGTAGGGGCGGATGTCCGGCCGCGTCGTCTGGTAATCGACGACGAGGTCGGTCATGCCGCAGATCGGCGCCGCCGCGGCGACGATCTCCTTGGGAAAGCGCGTGATGGCGCACCACGAGGAATAGCCGCCATAAGAAGTGCCGGTAATGCCGACGCGGCCGGGCTGCGCCACGCCGCGCGCGATCATCGCCTCGATGCCGGTGCGGATGTCGTCCTGCTCGAGCCCGCCCCAGCCGGTCTTGCGGATCGCCTCGCGGAAGGCGATTCCGAAGCCGGTGCTGCCGCGGTAATTGGGATCGAGCACGCTGAAGCCGGCGGCGACGGCGCTCTGGATGAAGGCGGAGAGCGCCGCCTCGCTATGCGCGCTCGGCCCGCCATGCACCTGCACGATGAGGCCGCGCGATGCGCCTTTCGCGCGGTAGAGCCAGCCCTGGATCTCCATCCCGTCGACCGAGCGCCAGCGCACATCCTCCGCCGATGCGAGATCGCTCGCGCCGAGCGCGCCGCCGGCCCAGGGATCGGCGATGTCGCCGAGGATGCGCGCGCGGCCGCCATCGATGGCGAAGCGCACCAGCGTCTCCGGCTGGCGCGCACCGTAGAGCCGGCCGATCCACGCGCCGTCCGCCGCCGGCCCGAGCGGCAGCAGCGTCCCCTCGGGCGCGGCGATCTCCTGCTCGGCGCCGCCGGCGGGATCGATCAGCAGGAAGCGGCTCCTCGCCTCGCGCGTCTCGACGGCGACGATGCGCGCGCTGCCCTGCGGCACGAACGCCGCCTCGATGTTGCGCGCGGGATCGTCGATGAGCCAGGTAAGGCTGCGGTCCTCGGTGTCGTAGATTCCGAGCCGCTTGTGCGTCGGCCGCTCCGCCAGCACGACCAGGCGCCGGCTGTCGGGGAACCAGCTCGCGCTGGTCTTGACGCCGGCGCCGAAATTCAGGATCTCGCGGTCGCCGCTGCCGTCGATGCCGACCATCCACATCTGCGTCCCCGCGGGATCGAGGTCGCGCCGCACATAGAGCACGCGCGTCCCCTTGCGGTCGAGCCGCGGCGCATAGGAATTGGGCTTGAGCGGCCGCGCCAGCGCGCGGCGCTCGCCTTGCGCCAAGTCGTGGCGCAACACCCAGCTCGCCTCGAGGGTGCGGCCGGTGGCCGGGTCGACATTGCCGGCGAGGACGAGGTAGCGGCCGCTGGGGTCGATCTCGCCGCCATGCGGGAACCACGCCGGCGATGGCTCGGTCAAGGGCGCCAGGGCGCCGTCGAGCGTCAGCCGGAAGAGCTGGCCGCGCTCGTCGCCGCCGCGATCCTCGGCGACGACGAGGCTGCGGCTGTCGGGCGCCCAGGAGAGGAGCTGCGTGTCGTCGGGCGTGTCGGTGAGGCGCCGCGGCGGGCCTGAGCCGTCGCTGGGCGCGACGTAGATGTCGGCGGCGGGCGCCTTGCGGTACCAGGTCCAGGCGAGAAGGCGGCCGTCCGGCGACAGCAGCGCGCGGCCGAGCGCGGGGAGGGCGAGGATCGCGTCGATGAAGGACCGAGGACGCATGGGAGAGACGGAGCCTTTGTCGATTGGTGCCTGAGGAAATGCCGGTGTCTCGCCGATCATTCGCCGATCACCCGCGAAGGCCGGCGCTATCGGCTACCACCCCTCACCCCAACCCTCTCCCACAAGGGGAGAGGGGGCATATCGAGGTGCGTTGGGATCTCCCCTCTCCCCTTGTGGGAGAGGGAGGGACCCGCTGCGCAGCAGCGGGAGGGTGAGGGATAGCCATCCATTTGCTCGACCCCGGCGCTAGAACTCGAATTCCTCGATGACCATCGGCTCGTTGCCGGCGGCGGTCGCCCATTCCTGGAGCGCCGGCAGCGCCCATACCGCGTCGGCGTAGCGCTGCGCCTCCTCATCGAGCTCGATGCGGTAGGTGCGGAAGCGGCTCACCACCGGCGCATACATGGCGTCGGCGATGCCGGCATGGCCGAACAGGAACTTGCCCTCGGCGCCGAAGCGCTTGCGGCAGTCGCGCCACAGCGCGGTGACGCGGTTGATGTCGGCCTGCGCCTCCGGCGTCACGCCGCGGGCGGCGAAGGAGGAGCGCATGTTCATGGGCAAGTGGCTGCGCAGGGCGGAGAATCCGGCATGCATCTCGGCGCTGACCGCCCGCGCCACGGCGCGCGCCTCGGGCTCTTCCGGCCACAGGCGCGCCTCGGGGAAGCGCTCGGCAAGATACTCGCCGATCGCCAGCGACTCCCAGACGACGAGCGCGCCGCGATGCAGCGCCGGCACCCGGCCGGACGGCGAATGCCGCAGGATGGTCGTGCGCGTGGTCGATTCGCGCAGCGGCACCAGCACTTCCTCGAAGCTCGCCCCGCT
>Ga0073928_10011684_pt1 | contig 10208 bp, 8 predicted proteins | sample PaiPotPPA55metaG_FD_76969 | JGI IMG/M metagenome (GOLD analysis project Ga0073928, IMG submission 76969) | Iron sulfur acid spring bacterial and archeal communities from Banff, Canada, to study Microbial Dark Matter (Phase II) - Paint Pots PPA... ... | reverse complement strand
TGACACACGGAATCAGCCTTCCTCTCGCGTTGCAACCGAGATGTGTGAATGCGATAGCCCACCGGGGGAGAGGGAAGGGTGAGGGGGCGCGCTGAGGGTGCGTTCGAGAGAATTGCTAAGCGGGCCGCGCCCACGCCCGCTCAACACGCGATCGCCTTGACGAGTCCCGCCTGGGCGTAAGTCAGGATGGCGCGATCGCGTGTGACGATCGGCACGTCGAGGGCGCGCGCGGTGGCGATGAGCAGGCGATCTGCCGGATCGCCAGGCAGCGCCGATCCTCCCGGCGCGGCGCCGGTCGCCGCCGCCGGCAGGGGCGGCAGGAACGATGAAGCGACGGCGATCTCGGGCGTCAAGGGGGTGAGACGCACGCCGGGATAAGCCAGAAACGTCTGGAACCATGCTCCGGGGTCTGGGTGGAAGACGATGCCTTTCTTGCCGGACAGCAGCCCGATCTCCCAAGCCGACACCGGCGACACCAGGATCCCGTCGCTGGTGGCCGCCGCCATGATTTTTTGTTGGGCCTTCGGGTCGATGGCTTCGCCGTTGGCGACGAAGATCATCGCGCAGGTATCGAGCAGGACCGTGCTCATCACTCGTGCAGGCGTCCTTCAGCCGCATGGAGCGGCTCGTCGAGTACGGGCGCGGTGAAATCGAACCCTGCCGGAGCAACGACGCTGCCGCGCATGAAGCCGAAGAAGCGCTCGGCGACTTCCCGCGGCAGCGGCGGCGACGAAAGCACCGCGACGGCGCGACCATGCTTGGTGACGACGATGCGCGTGAGCTTTCGCGCGGCCAGTCGATCCATCAGGTCCAGGCACTTCGCCTTGAACTCGGTCGCCGTGATCTCCAGCGTTCCTTGCGCCATGGGGTGGTCCGTTCAAATCAAGGGTCACAATAATATGACCGGTCATATATATATGACCATGCACCCGTTTGTCAAGAGATAGGGACCAACGGGGCCCCGTTAAAACCCTCTCCCCCACAGGAGAGAGGGAAGAGTGAGGGGCGGTGAGAGCGCGTTTGGCGCCACATTGAGGGAGCACCCAGCCCACCATCGCCCGCGGCAAAGCGTGGTTGGCCTAATCGCGGCGGTTGCGGCAGAATGCGGCGATGAGTGAGTTCGTCCGCAACCCCATCCTCAACACCCCCTACGACCCGCCGACCCTGCATTGGGACCTGGACGAGCACGGGCAGCCCACCGGCACGTCGAAGGAAGGGCGCCGCCCGCACCGCTACGTCGTTCCCGTAGCCGCGAGCCGCCGCCGCCCGCAGCAAGGGACGCTCGCTTACGAGACCGAGGAAACCAGCGACAATACGTTGGTCACGTCGATCCGCCCGCAAGTTGACGCGTGGCGGCGGCTGCCTTCGTCGGAATGGGGTGTGACGCCCGAGACCGAGCGCCTGTTGCGCTGGTGGCGGGACCGCAGCGTGCGGGAGCTTCCTTTCTTCTTCTGCCAGATCGAGGCAGTCGAGACCATCATCTGGCTTACCGAAGTTGCGCCGAAATCCTTCCGCGACAAGATCGAGGAGGCGAACAACGCGGCCAACCCCGGCATGTTGCGCATCGCCGCCAAGATGGCGACGGGCTCGGGCAAGACGACCGTCATGGCCATGCTGATCGCCTGGCAAGCCGTCAACGCCGCGCGTCATCCGAACTCGACCCGCTATTCCAACGGCTTTCTCATCGTCACGCCCGGCATCACCATTCGCGACCGTCTGCGCGTTCTGAAGCCTGAGGAGCCGGCAAACTACTTCGTCGATCCGCAGCGCCGAATCCTGCCGCCGGAGATGATTGGCGAGCTGCAAAAAGCGCGCGTGGTCGTCACGAACTTCCATGCCTTTCAGCTCCGCGAGAAGATTCAGGTCGCGCCCGTTGCGCGACAACTCCTGGGCAAGCGAGGCAAGGAAAAGCATTTCCTCGAGACCGAGGGCGAGATGATGAAGCGCGTCGCTCCCGATCTCGTGGGGTTGAAGCGGATCGTCGTCCTCAACGATGAGGCACATCACTGCTACCGCCGGAAGCCGGGCGAGAGCGATGAAGGCGCGCTCGACGCGGAAGATAAGGCCGAGGCGAAAAAAAACGAAGAGGCAGCACGCATCTGGATTTCAGGCTTGGAAATCTTCGCCGGCAAGGTCGGCGTGGGTGTGGTCTATGACCTCTCCGCAACACCTTTCTTTCTACGCGGCTCCGGCTATTCCGAAGGAACATTGTTCCCCTGGGTGGTGTCGGATTTCTCGCTGATGGACGCGATCGAATGCGGCATCGTCAAGACGCCGCGCCTGCCGGTTCTCGACGATGCCGTCTACGGCGACATGCCGAAATATCGCGAGCTCTATCAGAACCTCCCGGCGCGCAGCTTACCGAAAAAAGGCCGCCGCACCGGCGGCAAGGAGCTCGACCCCGAAGAACTACCGGAGCTGCTGCGCGGAGCCTTGGAGGCGCTGTACCGCCACTATGAACGGACTTCTGCGACATGGGACGAGGCCGGCATTGGCCGGCCGCCCGTCTTCATTGTCGTGGCCAACAACACCGCGACCTCCAAGCTCATCTACGACTTCATCGCGGGTTACGAGAAGACCGACGGGGCCGGCGAGGAAGCGCGCACGCGCATCATCGGCGGCAAGCTGCCGCTGTTCTCGAATGTCGACCACATGGGCCTGTGGCGCGATCGGCCGCGTACGATCCTCATCGACTCGACGGCATTGGAAGCGGGCGATTCGCTACCCGATGATTACCGCAAGGCGGCGGCGCAGGAGATCGAGGAGTTCCGCAGGGCGGTCGCAAGGCGCGAGGGTGCGGCGGCAGCGGAGCAACTGTCCGATGCGCAGATTCTTCGCGAAGTCATGAACACGGTGGGCCAGACCGGCAAGCTGGGCGGCGAGATTCGCTGCGTCGTGTCGGTGTCGATGCTCACCGAGGGCTGGGACGCCAACACCGTCACGCACATCTTGGGCCTGCGCGCCTTCGGCACGCAGCTTTTGTGCGAGCAGGTCGTCGGCCGCGGTTTGCGGCGTGTGAGCTACCAGCCGGCGGAGGACGGCAAGTTGCGTCCCGAATATGCCGATGTGCTCGGCGTACCCTTCGACTTCACGCAAAGCCCGACCGAAGCGATCATCCGCCCGCCGCCCAGGACGACGCGCATACGGGCTCTACCCGAGCGGGCGAAGTGCGAGATTCGCTTTCCCAACGTGGCGGGATATCGCGTGGCCTATCCGCCGGAACCGCTCGTGGCACATTTCACCGAGGATTCGAAGCTCACCGTCAGCCCCGACGACATTCCGACCCGCACCGATGTCGAGCCGATCGTCGGCGAAGGCATCACGCTGACCTTGGAGAACTATACCAATCAGCGCATGAAGTCGGTGTATTTCGCGGTCGCCGGTTACACGCTTCGCCGCTATTTCCGCGAAGACAGCCGGCCGAAGGAGACGGCGGAGGACCAGGAGCCCGGCGAAAGCCCGCGCGAACAGGTTCCGCTCTATCGCTTCGGCGAGCTGTTGAAGATCACCGAGCGCTGGTTCGACGAGTGCCTCACCTGTTACGGCGCAAACAAGGAGCAGTTGCGCCGTTTGTTCCTGTGGCGGCCGATGGCGCAGAAGGCCGCCGAGCGCATCGCCCGCGCTTGCGCACCGGCCGACCCTGGCGCCGAGATCGTGCGGGTCATTCCCAATCCTTATAACGAGGAAGGCTCCTCGCGGCACGTCGATTTCGTCACCTCGAAGGCCGCGCTGTTCATTCCTTCCGCCGATCTCTGCCAGGTGAACTACGTCGTCGCCGATGCCGGTTGGGAAATGGCGATTGCCGGCGCCATCGAGAAGGAGCTGGCGGATATCGCGCTGGCCTATGTCAAAAACCAGCACTTGGGGTTCGAGGTGCCGTACGAGTATCGCGGCGAGACTCACATGTACCGGCCGGATTTCATCGTCAAGCTCGACGACGGCAGCGGTCCTGACGATCCGTTGTATCTGGTCGTGGAAGTCAAGGGTGCACGCGACGACAAGGATGCGGCGAAAGCCGACACCATGCGCACTCGGTGGCTGCCGGGCGTCAATGCAGCGCGTCGTTTCGGCCGCTGGGCTTTTCTCGAATGCACCAATCCATATGATTTCGTGGCTGCCGTTCGATCAGTTGTGAATGGCCGCCGCGGCGCACAAGCGGCGTAAGCTGGAAAGAGAGTTGGGGGACTGGGATGGCCAAGAACAAGACGCCGAAGGCGCAGCAAGCCGAGGTTGAGAACTATAAGCACGACGCGGCCAAGCGGAGGATGATCCCGACGGCCGAGCAGCAAGGATTCGTTCCGGACGACGATACCAAGCCGATCAAACGCAAATACGACCGCGACCCCGATCTCGACCCGCAGCTCGTCTGGCGCGGCAAGGATCAGGAGAACGATTCCGCTCTCTATGTCGACGCGCCGCCGGTCTACATCCAGGAGAAGATTCAGCCGCGGCAGATCATCGAGCGCCTCAAGGCCGACACCAAGGCGCGGCGCGAGGGCCAGGCGGAGCAGCCCGATCTATTTGGCGATTTCAACGGCCGGCCCGAGGACCTCGAAGCGCGGATGGAGTTCTACGCCCACGACCAGAACTGGTCGAACCGCATGATCCTGGGCGACACGCTGCTGGTGATGGCGTCTCTGGCGGAACGCGAGAACCTTCGCGGCAAGGTGCAATGCATCTACATGGACCCCCCTTACGGCATCAAGTTCAATTCCAACTGGCAGGTCTCGACGACCTCGCGCGATGTGAAGGACGGCAAGCCGGATCAGGTTTCGCGCGAGCCCGAAGTCATCAAGGCCTTCCGCGATACTTGGAAGGACGGGATTCATTCTTACCTGAGCTACCTGCGCGATCGACTCTCGGTCGCGCGCGACCTTCTCGCGGACACCGGTTCTATCTTCGTCCAGATCGGAGACGAAAATGTCCATCTGGTGCGTTCGCTGTTGGATGAGGTGTTCCTGCCGGCCAATGCCGCAGCGACTATCATTTTTTTGAAGACCGGTGGCGCCACGTCTCAATTTCTGCCGGGCGTGTACGACGTCTTGCTGTGGTACGCAAAGGACAGAGAGCGAATGCGGTACCACCAGTTATACAGATTGAAGGAGATCGGCGGCGCCGGAGCCACCGCGTACAATCGTATCCTTTTGCCGACTGGGGCTTGGCGAAATCTAGCTCGTGGCGAGCGGGAGGACCCGTCTCTTATCCCTAATGACGCTCGCGTGTTCCGAATCGATAACTTGACCAGTCAAAGCGTCGGACGCGAAAAGGGAGAAGGCGCGGCTTCTTGGTTTCCGGTGCAATTCTCAGGAAAGGTTTACAAGCCAAGCGAGAAAGTTCGATGGAAAACAAACGAAGTGGGTATGTCACGTTTGCTTAGGTCCAACCGAATCTCAGCTTCGGACTCGAACATCTATTATGTGCGTTACCTCGACGATTTCCGCGCCTTCCCGTTTGACAATGTGTGGGGTGATACAGTCATCGCAGGGTTCGCATCCGACAAGCGCTACGTAGTCGAGACGTCAACAAAGATTGTGGAACGTTGTCTCCTTATGACGACCGACCCTGGTGATTTAGTTCTCGATCCTACCTGCGGTTCCGGCACAACGGCATATGTCGCCGAGCAATGGGGACGCCGCTGGATCACCACCGATACCTCTCGAGTCGCGCTCACACTCGCCCGCGCGCGGCTAATGGGCGCGAGGTATCCCTATTATCTTCTCCGCGATTCGAGCGCGGGCGCGACCAAGGAGACAGAATTGAGCGGTCGCCCAGCGGCGCGCGAGTCGCTGCTGCGCGATTTGCGCCAGGGGTTCGTATTTGAGCGCGCGCCGCATGTGACTCTCAAATCAATCGCCAATAACGCCGGGATCGATGAAATTTGGGAGCGCTGGCATAGAACGCTAGAGCCTTTGCGCGCCGCACTCAACCAGGCCCTCTCCAAAGATTGGGAGGAATGGCAGATCCAGCGCGAGGCGGACGCGCAATGGCCGACCGCGGCCAACCACGCGCATCAAAAATGGTGGGAGGCGCGACGCGTGCGGCAGGCCGAGATCGATGCGTCGATCGCGCGTAACGCCGATGTCGAATTGCTCTATGACAGGCCGTATGAGGACAAGAAGATCGTGCGCGTGGCCGGCCCCTTTACAGTCGAGAGCTTGTCGCCGCATCGCGTGATCCCGACCCATGAGGACCCCATCGTCCTCGCGACTATCGCCGAGGAGCGCGGCGAGATGCCGCCCACACCAACGCGGACGACAGAGGAGACCGATTTCGCCAAAGTTGTCTTTGAGCATCTGAAAGCCGCCGGCGTGCAGAATACCAAGAAGAACGAGCGGCTAGTTTTCGACAGCCTGGAGCCTTGGCCGGGACGGGGCTACGTCGCCTTCGAGGGGCGCTTCAGCCAGGCTGGCAAGACCATGCGCGCGGCCATCGCGATCGGGCCGGAATATGGCTCGGTCGGTTACGAGTTCGTCCGTGCGGCGGCGCGCGAGGCGCGCGATGCCTTCGACATGCTCATCGTCTGCGGCTTCCAATTCGCGCCCGAAGTCGACGACACCATGCTGAATTTCGGCCGCCTAACAGTGCTCAAGGCGCGGATGAACCAGGACATCCGCATGGGCGACAAGCTCAAGAACACCGGCGCCGGCAATCTCTTCGTCGTCTTCGGTGAGCCGGACATCGAGCTCAAGCATGTCGATGGCGACATGATCCAGCTCGAGATCAAGGGCGTCGATATCTTCGACCCCACCACCGGCGACGTGAAGTCGAGCGCCGACCCCAAGGAGGACATCGCCTGTTGGTTCATCGATGACAATTACGATGAGGAGAGCTTCTTCGTGCGTCAGGCCTACTTCCTCGGCGGCGCTTCGGGCGATCCCTACGAGGCGCTGAAGCGCGCCCTCAAGGCGGAAGTTGACGAGGAAGCGTGGGCCAGCCTCCACACCACTCTGTCACGCCCGTTCCCGCGTCCCGCTTCGGGCAAAATCTGCATCAAGGTCATCAACCACTTCGGCGACGAGGTGCAGAAGGTCTTTCGATTATAGCGAGCAGCGCCGCTCCGGTGAGCGTACACGAACTTTTTGAAAGACAAGCACATGCCCATTTACGACCGAAGCACCAAGGTTCTGCTGGGAGAATTCGCGCAGCAGATGCTGAAGCCGGGCCAGATCTTCGACAAGCGCGAGGCAGTGGCTTGGTTTGCCAAGCACTATCCCAAGATAAAGCCGATCACGGTCGCCATGCATGTGGACGGCATGGCGGTGAACTCGACGAACCGCAAGCACCACCCCAACGTACGCCCGGGCATGGGCTGGGACTTGTTCTTCAAGCTGCCGACCGGTCAGTTTCGGTTATGGGACGAGAAGACGGATTCGCCCCCCATGTACCGTGATCAGATCCTTGCGGCGGAAAAGGAGGTAACCAGCGCGATCGACGAAGTTGAAGCCGACGAAAGTGGGTCGGCGTCCCTGGAGGGCAGCAACAGGTTCGCCTATGAGCAGCACCTTCAAAGCTACCTGGTGAAGAATTTGAGTTCGCTCGAACCCGGGCTGAGGCTGTACGAAGAAGAAGGGTTTAGCGGCGTCGAGGTCGCTGTCGGCGGTCGTTATATCGACGTTCTTGCGGTGGACACGAAAGGCGATTTCGTCGTTATCGAACTCAAGGTATCGCGAGGCTATGAGCGGACGATGGGGCAGATACTGCGGTACATGGGTTGGGTGCAGCAGAACATTGCCGGAGAAAAGCGAGTCCGAGGTATCATCGTCGCCAGCGAGATCACCGAGGACCTGAAACTGGCGGCCTCGCGCGTACCCGATATCAAACTCGTGGAGTACGAAATCTCGTTCAGGCTTAAGCCGGTCGAGTCGAACACGTCACCAAAGTTCGTACAGAGCGTCGCGTCTGTATAGGTGGCGGCCCGAGCAGCAACCACGAGAGCCGCGCCGGGCAGGCAAAGGCCGCGGATGCGCCGCCCCTTCACCCTCCCGGCGCTTCGCGCCGGGTCCCTCCCTCTCCCCCAAGGGGGCGAGGGGCTTGGCTGCGCGGTATGATGAAACCCTCTGCCCGAGCTCGGCTTCCTCGACGACGGACTCGGTAGAGACCCGCCGGTTCACGCCGCTCCGTCCGGGGGCGCGGCCGAGCCGCCGTTGGCGGCGAGCAGCGTTGCCAGCGTCGTGCGAAGTTCCGGCAGATTCTCCTGGATCACGCGCCACACCGTTTCCCGGTCGATCGCAGCATAGCCGTGAATCAGGATGTTGCGGAATGCGATGATCCGGCGAAGATCGGGCACCTTCGCGGCGATATCGGCGTGGCTCTTGCCAAGCTGGCTCAGCGCCTCGCCGATGATCTCGAACTGCCGCTCGACGGCCGATCGCAGCAAAAGGTCGCGCGTGAAGTCGTCAAAGCTCTTGCCGCGGGTGAAATCGTCAATGGCTTGGGCGGCCCGATGCGCATCCCAGAGAAAGGCGCGCGCATCACGCTCCATAGACCGTCTCGCGGCTCCGCTCGATGCTCGAGCGGAGATAGGGGTTATCGATCGCGCCCGACATGACGAGATCGACCGGCCGGCCCAGCAGCTTTTCGAGCGCCTCCTTGAGGCCGAAATATGCATCCAGCGCCTTGGCCGGCGCGTTCTTCTCGAACTCGACGACGAAATCCACGTCGCTCCGCTGCGGGTCGAAATCCCCGCGCGCCGCGGAGCCGAACAGGTCGAGCCGCCGCACGTGGAACCGCCGGCAGAGCCTCCTGAGTTCGGCGAGTCTAGTCTTCACGATCGGCTGCATGGCACTCCTTCCTACCATCCGCTCCGCGTCCGTCACAGCGCAACGCCCCGGAAATGAGGCTTGGGGACAAGGGTGACCGCAGCCAGGATCGTAGCTATTCCCCAGCGCGGCACAATCGTCTGGCGCTTATTCCGTGCGGGCCGCACCCCTCACCCTCCCGGCGCTGCGCGCCGGGTCCCTCCCTCTCCCCCAAGGGGGCGAGGGGCTTGGCGGTGCGATATAGTGTAGCCCTATCGGGAGGAAGCATGAATACGCGATCCTATTTCTCCGCCGACTACGGCGAGGCGCGGCGCAAGTTCCGCGACGCGGCGCAAGGCGCGGGCGCGCGGGTCGAGAGCCGCGTCAATGAGGCCTCGCGCGGGCCGGCGGGCGAGGCGCTGGCGACCGATGTCGCCTGGCTCGGGCCTGCGGATGCGGCGCGCGTGCTCGTCACCATCTCCGGGACGCATGGCGCCGAGGGCTTCGCCGGCGCGGGCATCCAGACCGGGAGCTTCCGGTCGGGCGTCGCGCGCGAGCTGCCGCGGGATACGGCGCTCCTCGCCATCCACGCCATCAACCCCTATGGCTTCGCCTGGATGCGGCGGGTGACCGAGGGGAATGTCGACCTCAACCGCAATTTCGTCGACCACGGCCGGTCCTTGCCGGACAACGTCGGCTATGTCGCGCTGGCCGACGCCATCTGTCCCGCGGAATGGACCGAGTCATCGCGCGCCCAGGCGCAGGCGCGGCTCGACGCCTACGCTTCGCGCCATGGCGCGGCAGCGCTGCAGCAGGCGGTCTCGGGCGGGCAGTACACGCATCCCGACGGCGTCTTCTATGGCGGAAGCGCGCCGAGCTGGTCGCGCCGCGCGCTGCTCGCCGTCGCCGCCGCGCATCTGGCCAAGGCGCGGCACATCGCCATCATCGACTACCACACCGGGCTCGGGCCCTGGGGGCATGGCGAGCGCATCGTCGTCCACCGCCAGGGCGGCGCCGCGCTCGCCCGCGCGCGCGACTGGTACGGCGCCGACATCGCCTCGACCGCGCTCGGCACGTCGACCTCGTCGGACGTGGTCGGCGACGGGCTGACCGGGCTGGAGCACGCGCTCGGCCACGCCGCGGTCACCGGCATGGCGCTCGAATACGGCGTGCGCCCGCTGGCGGAGACGCTCGACGCGCTGCGCGCCGACAACTGGCTCCACGCGCACGGAAGGGTCGACAGCGCGGCGGGGCGGGCGATCCAGGCGGCGATGCGCGCGGTGTTCTACGGCGATGCCGACGATTGGAAGGATGCGGTGTTCGCGCAAGGGGTCGAGGCGCAGCGGCGGGCGCTCAGGGGATTGCAAGGGTAGGGGCGTGCTTATTGGCGGCCAGCCCCCTCACCCTCCCGCTACGCGGGTCCCTCCCTCTCCCACAAGGGGAGAGGGGTGTCGATGCGCGCTCGACGCG
>Ga0073928_10011683_pt1 | contig 10209 bp, 7 predicted proteins | sample PaiPotPPA55metaG_FD_76969 | JGI IMG/M metagenome (GOLD analysis project Ga0073928, IMG submission 76969) | Iron sulfur acid spring bacterial and archeal communities from Banff, Canada, to study Microbial Dark Matter (Phase II) - Paint Pots PPA... ... | reverse complement strand
TCGATCGGGGCAGCAGCACAGCCTGCGGCACGACGCGGAAATTCGTCAGCCCGTCACACTCGTAGGTCTTCAATTCTTCCTGCGATGTGATCAGGCCTCGGTCCCCGGTGATGATGCGGAACTCCTGGAGGATGCGGGCGTCCACGAATTTCTTCTTTTGGGTTTGCCCGCTCCTTTTCCCGGGCGCGGGCTTCCCGGGAGGCAGCGTAGCGCCTCGGTACCCAAACGTCAAACCGTGCAGGATGAACTGCAGGAAGGGATACAGCATCGCGATGAGGACAACCAAGACCGCGAGCGCCACTGTGCGGAAAGGAAGCCCATTCTCCCTCTTGCTGTGGGGAATGTTCTTACCCTCGCTGATTAAATCGGCGCTGGCATCATCAACCGATGACGAAATTGAGGCCGACCGCAGTCTCGAGTGTGCGGCTCGCCGCGTGGAGCGAGACCGACCAGGTTTGATCCCCGACGATCCCGTCCACTGGGACACCACCCCAGGACTGAAATGCTTCCACCGATGCCTTTGTATGAGGCCCGAAGTTGCCGTCGATCCCTTGCGGTGTCGTTCCCCATTCACCAGGAGCGCCGTTGGTAAGAACCGTCTGCAGGCTGCGGACGACATCTCCGGAGGCCCCTTCTTCGAGAGTCGGCATTGGCCCACCATCTGGCAAGGCGTTCCAGGTCAGCGGACCGACAATACCGTCGACCACCAAGCCGGCACCCTGTTGAAACTCCTTCACCGCCGTTTCTACTTGGGAACTAAATAGACCATCGACGGCGATTGCCACGTCGGGAGTACGGCGCAATGCCCGCTCCAGACGCCGAACCACCTCGCCCGTGGCGCCAGGACCTATGGTTGGTTGACCCGAATTCGGCATAATTTCTACCTTACTGATTCTCCGAGCGTGCAGCAAACTGAAGTTTAAGATTCGCTGCGAGGACGAAGATGAAGAGACTTAGCCTACGGGCTGCCGCCCGGCACAACGGGCATTCGCCGCGCGCCCCACGTTCCTGGCCTTTTCTCGAATAGGCCCGGGATCTCGTGTCCGCAAAACGTGCAACGGTTGGCGTCGAGGTTCCATTCGCCAAGCGAATAGCAATCGCGCCCGATGACCCGTTCCGGAACACTTGATCACAATTTGCCACTAAATATTTCGCAAAAACACTGAAACTCGGAGATCGCAATCCATTTGTAACTGGATGAAGACCGCTGATCTGGCTCATCCCACCCGATCGTCATTCAGCGACCGTGAAATTATGCAGACAATTCACATTCCCAACTTTCCCGCACCACGCTGGTCGATAAAAAGCACGTCGACAGCAGGCGTGGTACTATCCGAGACTCTCATAACACGCCTCTCGCCGAAAATGTCCCGGTTATCAACGCCGTCCCCGATGCCTCGTATCGGGACCCGCCGGCTATGGCAGAGGCAATCGAGAATCAGCCGGAAGTGGATCGACACGACCGTACGCATCACTGAGGACAGTCCGCTTGGTCGCTGACTAGGAAAGCTTCGTGGAAGAGTTACTCACAACGGTTATCCTTGTTTCTTTCAATTTCGCTCTAGACGTCCGGGACATCGTCACTCGCCAAACCAAGGTACCAGCTTACTACGAGGTGGAGAAAAGCAACAATCTAACTGAAGTGCGGCCACTACCCCATCATCATCTGCACAGCATCCAGAGAGGCCACCTGACCGAAAAAGCCCGTCCTGGACCGTCAATGAAGATGGGCAGCCAATCGCAAGCCGATTGGTAAGCCTAACACTAGTGCACCGTAGAAATGATAGGAACGAGCCGCTCCGCCACTGCTGTCAAAAATAAGCGTTAGTTAGACAGAGTGGTCTCGGATTGGAGCCGCTACGCGAGCGTATAGAAAGCATCTCGGCGAAGAACCCTTGGGTTTGCCGATTTGATTAGCCGAGGCCGGTGGACGCGCTCCCGCGCGATCCGGCGTTGCGCGTGAGGCACGTATTCCTGCGCGAGTGACGTGGTAGGGTTGCGCTCCCGCGCGACCGGCGTTGCGCGTCTGGAAGCCGTTGCAGCCCTTTTTGCTTGTTCTCTGCCTTTTTTGTGCGCTTGTTCACGTCCTATGAACGCGCGACGCCGGACGCGCAGGAGCGCATCCCTACCGCCGCCGGCGGAGCGGCTCGGTCCTACCATTTCTACGGTGCAACGATCCAACTCTAACCAGAAACAAAGGCCTTCTTGTCAGTCCTCTTTTAGAACTCTTCTTGGACAGAAGTGCATCGGCGCTTCGCATAACCTTGCCGTCATTCTCGAACGGTCATCGAGAAACTCCACGGGCGGGCCGGAATGTTAGTTCCCGTGCCCGCCCGACCAATTGCCAGCCCGCGAGATACTTTCGCTAAGTTTGGCCTCAGTTGCCGCTTGTGGTCACCCGCTTAAGCGGTCCGTCGGTAGGAGCGAACTCGCCGGTGTTAAGGACCTGGACACCCGCGTCATGCTCCCCATTGAAAGGGGTGACGTTGGGTGGGCCACCTGCTTTTACCACGTCCTCCGGGTTGTTGAACCAGAGGCCCAGGTGATAAATCTGGATCGGATTTATCGCGAGGTTCTGCGTGGCATCTGGAATACGCTTGGGATCGTGGAACGGATCGGGTGGAGCGGGAACATTGTTACCATTCGACACGATGAACGTCTCGATATTGAAGCGGCCGATGAATTCGCCGTAGCCCACACCGTTCCGATTGGTTTCAATATCTCCCTGGTACCAAGCTTCTCCGAAGGGCGCATTGGGCACCTGGATCACGAACAAGTCGAAGTCGGTGTTGGGCGGCAGACCCCAAACCTTGACCTTCATGATTTCGACTGGACCGACGGATTCGATTTTTACCCGGCCCTGCGCATTAGGCGCCACCTTAGGGAAATTGGCCAGTCCCTGCGAGCGAACGAGGTCGAACTTGAAATCGTCTCCGTCATTATCATCATCGCGTGCCATCGCTGGCGCGGAAGCCAGGGCGGCCAACGCCAGGGCGGCCAATGCAGCCGCCTTCATCTTAACGAATCGGTTTACAACTTTAGTTGTAGTTTTCATCTGTGATTGTTCTAATTCAGTATTGTTAGTTTATATAGTTCTTGTGTTTGCATGACTGCACCGACCCGAGGCACTTTGTTGTCCGCTGGTCAGGGGCTTTCAACTCGTTACAACGGGATTTAGCTCCCAGAGTTTCAGCGTTTTAATAGAGCATCCAGTCAGGGTCGTAAATGGAACGAAAGGCCCAATGCGGGTCTTCTCTCCCTGCGTGCTTTTCGGCAAGCTAGTGGCTAGTGGTCAGTGGTCAGTGGCTGGCGGGTGGAACACTGCGGCATTTTTGACGATTAATCACTGACCACCAGCACAAGCCACCAGTCACCGCGCCCTCGTGGCGGCCGGCCTCCCGCAGCTGCAGGTGGAACTGATTTGACGGCTTGCTCAGGTGACATGCTCTTGCAGGCGCTGGTGGGCTGCGTCGGCGTGACCGTTGGCGCCGTCGCCACGGCTCTCGGCATAGAGCTACGCGGTGGCGCTGTGGCCGCGGAAGGCGATCTAGATTTCCGGTGTACCTTAGCCGTCGCGAAGGATGTCCCGATCCGGTTTCAAGCAGATCCGGATTCACATTTCGTTGAATTCCGATGGCAGCGGCAATCGAGAATCAGCTGGAAATGGATCGCGGGCATCATTTGGGACAGCCTGCTTGGTCGCTGACTAAGAAAGCTACGTGGAGAGCTATTTACAACAGTCATGTAGTTCGTTTCAATTTCGCTTTAGACGTTAAGGAGACTGTCACTCACCGAACCCAAGTACCAGCTTACTACGCAGTGAAGGGCATTCCCCTGGGTCTTTCGTTCCATTTACGACTATCGTTAGGTGCACTATGAAAATGCTGGAACTTTGAGAACGAGATCTCGTCGTGAGGAATTGAAAGTCGCCGACCAGCGGACAGCAAAATGCCACCGAGATGGTGATATAAGGCTAATTTCAAAACAATTCATTTCTCGCCTCAAACAACGAATACCAGAAGCGTATGCAAGAAGAACAGTTCAGCAAGCTGAGTGAAAAGATCCGGGGGAGCTTGATTACCCCCGCTAGCGGCGAATATGAAGTCGCTCGCAAAGTGTACAATGAAATGATCGATCGCCGTCCCGCCGCTATCGTTCGTTGCGTGGACGTGGCGGATGTTAGGGCAGCGGTGACTTTTGCGCGCCAGGATGGTCTCACGATCGCAATTCGCGGCGGAGGCCACAGCGCGGCCGGGTTGGGTGTTTGTGAGCAAGGACTCGTGATTGACCTCTCGCCAATGAAAGGGATCCGAGTCAACCCCGCGAACCGCACCGTGCGGGTAGAACCCGGTTGCACACAGGGCGACGTGGATCACGCCAGTCATGTGTTTGGATTGGCTGTACCAGCCGGTATTGTCTCGACGACTGGCATCGCAGGTCTCACATTGGGTGGCGGGACGGGCTATCTGACTCGGAAATACGGTCTGACCATTGACAACCTGATCGAAGCCGATGTCGTCCTGGCCGACGGGACCTTTGCTACCGTAAATGCGTCCCACGGTGAGGATCTCTTCTGGGCCTTGCGTGGCGGCGGAGGGAATTTTGGCGTCGTGACAAGTTTCCTTTTCCAAGCTCATCCCGTGAGCACGGTTTACGCCGGTCCGATTTTTTGGGAGGTAAAGGACGCGCGCCGGGTGATGGAGTGGTACCGAGAGTTTCTGCCGCAAGCGCCTTTGGAGCTTTGCCCGTTTCTTGGTCTGAAGACGATCCCTTCGACGAACCCCTTCCCCAGGGAGCTTTGGGGAAAGAAAATCTGTGCCTTGATCTCCTGCTACAGCGGACCAATGGAGCAAGCGGAAGAAGCAATTAAGCCGATCCGCCAAGAGCTTCCGCCACCAATCCTTGACTGGATGGGGCCCATGCCTTTCCCGGCTCTCCAGGGCCTGTTCGATCCGCTGCTGCCCAAGGGCTTGCAGTGGTACTGGAAAGGTGATTTTGTCAAAGAGCTTTCTGACAAAGCTATTGACGCGCATTTGGAGTGCGCCGCGAAGGCTCCGAGCGAGCTCTCTTTGATGCATCTCTATCCCATCGACGGCGCCGTTCACGGCGTGGGGCAAGGCGAGACGGCCTGGGGCTTCCGGGATGCAACGTGGTCAATGGTCATCGCCGGTATCGATGCAGATCCCGCAAAGGCGGGGGCGGTCACGGCGTGGGCCAAGGGATACTGGGAAGCCGTGCATCCCCACACGCTAGGAGGCGCCTACGTAAACTTCATGATGGATGAAGGAGTCGATCGGATCAAAGCGACCTACCGAGACAACTACGATCGACTGACTGAAATCAAACGGAAGTACGATCCACTTAATTTTTTCCGCATCAACCAGAACATTAAACCGGACTAACCAGTTTGCCGGGAGGAGATAATGAAAATACGCTCAGAATACGCGCCGTAGTGGACCGGAGGCTCCGGCTCCATAGCTCATGCTCGGAATCTCCGCTTGCATGACACAGCGTTGACGCAGGCGGAGAACACTCCGTAATGGGTCTTTCGTTCCATTTACGATCATCGGTGGATGCTCTACATTCGCTGTCAGTTTTTGGACATGAACGTCGACAGCCTTAGAAGTTCCCAAGAGTGAAAAAGCGGGGCGCAGACTATCAGAAGACAAGCGACGCGGTAGCGGCTGAGAGTGGCGAACGCGGACAGGCAGAAGAGGCGCTTCGCAAGAGCGAACAGCGGTTGCAGGATATTTTGGACAACACCACTGCCGTCGTGTTCGTTAAGGATCTCGAGCTTCGCTACATTCTAGTCAACCGCGAATATGAACGCCGCCATCAGGTCCAGCGTGACCAAATCCGCGGGAAAACCGACTTTGACATTTTTCCTCCTGATGTTGCCGAAAAGCTACGTGCGAACGATCGGCACGTGATCGAAGCGGGCGCGCCCATCCAATTTGAGGAAACCGTACCGATGGCGGAGGGCGAGCGACAGTATGTCGTCGTTAAATTTCTGCTGCGGGATGGAACAGCGGCGCCGTATGCGGTTTGTGGCATCGCGACTGATATCACGGAATTGAAACGGGCGGAGGAACTACAGGCCAGGCGCGCGCGCCAAGCGGCGCTGCGTGCTGATATTCATGCAGCGTTATCCAGCGGGACCGAAAGTGTATTGCAAACTATGCTGCAGCGTAGCGCTGAGGCCATCGTGCGTCACCTCGACGGGGCTTTCGCACGCATTTGGACGCTCAACGACCGACAGGACGTACTGGAGTTGCAGGCTAGTGCAGGTCTTTTCACCCGATTGGACGGCGAACACGCCCGCATACCCGTTGGCAAACTCAGCATTGGCCTGATCGCACAGGAGCGCAAGCCCCACCTGGCAAACGAAATACTGACCGACAATCGTCTGAGTCATCCGGAGTGGGGAGGCCAAAAAGGGAAGGTATCCTTTGCGGGCTACCCTCTCATGGTCGAAGGCCGTCTGGCTGGTGTCCTGGCGATGTACGCGCGTAAATTTCTTGGTCAGGACACTCTCGAGGCTCTCGAGGTGGTGGCTGACAGTATCGCACAGGGCATCGAGCGCAAGCGGGCGGAGGAGAAACTGGCCAGACTGAACCGGACGCTGCAGACACTTTACCAGTGTAACCAGGCCCTCGTCCGCGCGACCGAGGAGTACGAGCTGTTGCGGTCCGTCTGCCGAATCCTCGTCGAGGTCGGGGGCCTTCGGATGGCATGGGTCGGGTACCGCGAATTCAATGAAGACAAAACGGTCCGACCAGTCGCCCAGGCCGGATACGAGGCCGGGTACTTGGGGCAAATCAACATTACCTGGGCGGATACCGACAGGGGGCGAGGGCCCACCGGCACAGCTATCCGGACGGCAACCGCTTGTTGGACCAGGGATAATCTGACCGACCCGAATCTGGCTCCGTGGCGAGACGAAGACCTCAGGCATGGCTACGCCTCGTCCATTTCCCTTCCCCTGATGTCCCACGGCCAAGCTTTCGGCGCGCTCGCTCTCCACGCCGAAGAACCCGATGCCTTCACCGAGAGTGCGATTGAGCAATTTACGGATTTAGCGAACAACTTGGCGTATGGAGTGATGGCACTCCGCACCCGCGAGGAACGCAAGCGGGCAGAGTGCGAAATACGTCAACTCAACGCGTCGCTTGAGAAGCGAGTGGCCGAGCGCACGATCGAACTTGTGGAATCGAACGACCAGCTCAAGCGCGCTGAAGAACAGTTGCGCAAACACGGCGAGCAGGTGCAGAAACACCGCGACGTGCTGCTTGAACTGGCACGCTCCGACAAATCGGCTCTCGAAAAAGCTCTGCAGAAAATTTGTTCTTTATCGGCCGCAACGCTTGAGGTGGCGCGCGTTAGTTATTGGTCACTGCAGGAAAATAATTTAGCCATTGGTTGTGAAGTCCTCTACCTGCGCAACGCGCAAAGCTGTGATGAGCAGTTCAAAGGCGCTCGGCTGGGCTTTTCTGATTGTCCTGCCTATTTTGAAGCGCTAGCCACCAAACGGACCATCGTTGCCGACCGCGTATTGACGCACCCGGCCACGAGCGGCTTGGCGGAAAATTACCTCAAGCCATTTGGCATTTCTTCCATGCTCGACGCACCCGTTTGGGTGTGCGGCGAGGTCGTCGGCGTTCTTTGTCACGAGCATACCGGCCCGCCTCGCAACTGGTCGGCGGAGGAAATTGACTTTGTTTCAGCGCTCGCGTCAATGGTTTCGCTCGCGCTGGAAGAATCAAATCGAGCGCGGTCGGAACATCTGTTGCGCGAGTCCGAAGAAAAGTTTCGTGCGCTGTTTGAAGGCACCAGTCAGGCGGTTGTTTTGCATGACGAAAATGGAATTTTTGATGCCAATCCAAGTTGGTTGCGACTGCTGGGTTATTCCAGCTTGAAAGAAGTGGTCGGCAAACACCCCGCCGAACTTTCCGCGCCGATTCAGCCTGGCGGGGAACGCGCTGATGCGCTGGCCAGAAAGTACATCGCCAACGCAATTGCCGACGGCAGTGCGCGCTTTGAGTGGATCGTGTTGCGCCGTGACGGCACTGAACTGCCGATTGAAGTGTTTCTTACGCCCATCCAACTCGGAGGCCGACAGGTTATTCAAGCCGTCACCAACGACATCACCGTGCGCAAACGCACCGAAGAGGGATTGCGGCAGAGCGAGGCGCGGCTGCGAGAGAGTGAGGCGCGCTTCAGCACGGCCTTTCGCGCCAGCCCGTTGAACATTACGATTTTGCGGTTGAGCGATGCAAAGTTTATCGAGGCGAACGATGCGTTCGTCCGTTGGTTTGGTCTGGACCGTGACCGAATTATTGGTCACGACTCACAAGAGCTGAACATCTGGCTGAATCTCGACGATCGGAATAGGTTTCTGGCGAATCTTCGGCGCAACGGTTCGCTGCGCGAGGTCGAGTGCCAGCTTCGAAGCTGGCGGGGCACCGTCCACACATTACTACAATCGGCCGATGTCATCGAAATCAATCGCGAGCCGCACATTCTCGTTTTCGGCCTGGACATTACGCAACGCAAGCAGGCCGAGGCCGAATTGCTTCGGACGCTGGCGAGAGAAAAGGAGTTGGGACAGTTGCGGAACAAATTTGTGTCAATGGTGTCGCACGAGTTCCGCACACCACTGGCCATCATCCAGTCCTCGGCGGAAATCATGGACGACTACCTCGACCAGTTGGAGCCGGCCGAGCGCAAAGACCATTTGCAATCCATCCGCAAAAACACGCGGCGCATGGCCGGGCTGATGGAGGAGGTGCTGCTCATCGGAAGCTTCGACGCGGGCAGGATGCAATTCAAGCCCGCGCTGCTGGAGCTGCGGACATTCATGCGAAGGCTCGTGGACGAAGTCCTTTCGGCAACTAACCGGCGATGTCCGATTGAATTCTTGCTTGCGGAAACGCCCACCAAGGTGCTGGCCGACGAGCGCTTGCTGCAGCACATTTTCACGAATGTGCTAACCAACGCGGTAAAGTATTCTGAAGCAGGGCAGCTAGTGCAATTCGAAATCGTGTGCGCCGGACCAGACATTGTTTGCAACGTCCGTGACCAGGGCATTGGAATTCCAGAAGCCGACCAAGAGTGGCTCTTTAGTGCCTTCCATCGCGGGCGTAACGTCGGTGACCGTCCAGGCACGGGTCTCGGTCTGGTCATCGTAAAGCGCTGCGTCGATCTGCACGGCGGCGAAATCAAAGTGGATAGCAAACCGGGTGAAGGTACCTCAGTGACTCTGAGGCTGCCTATATTCAGCCCAGAGTCCACCGCTGCAGGCGATTGGGCAGACTGGCAGTGAAGCGTTCGGCGAACCCGCATCGATTCGGCCTAACCCGGAATACACACACATTATGAAAAAGATCTTGGTGATTGAAGACGAACCGGAGATGTGTCGCAACCTGACAACCATCCTCCGGCTGGAGAAGTTTCACGCGCTGGCTGCTGAAAACGGCCGCGTCGGCGTCGAGCTGGCGAAAAAGGAAAGGCCTGACCTCATTCTTTGCGATGTGATGATGCCCGAACTCGACGGGTACGGCGTCATCGCTGCCCTCCGTGCCGACGCAGAAACTGTCGCCATCCCCTTTATTTTTCTCACCGCGAAGGGTGAGAAGCCCGACATCCGCGCCGGAATGAATCTAGGTGCTGACGACTATCTGACCAAGCCGGTCGCCAAAGTCGACCTGCTTGCCGCGATCCGCTCGCGTCTCGAACGCGCCGTTCAGCAATCGGTACCGGAGTTCAAACCTAACTTCCATTCTGCCAGACCGCTGGAGGAAGTTCTCGGCTTAACTCCGCGTGCCGCTGAAACACTCCTCTGGCTTGCCCAAGGCAAAACCAACGGCGAGATCGCAACCATCCTCAGCAACAGCGAATCCACGGTGAAAAAACATGTCCTCGCAATTTTCGATAAGCTCGGGGTCGAGACCCGAACCGCAGCCAGCCTGCGCGCTCTGGAAGTGCTCAGTTCGCCAGCGGCTCACGGATAGCTTCGCACCCCTACTAGCCCGCAAAAATCACGCAATAACCGAAGCGACGAGCATACTGAGATCCGTACGTGAGGAGCGAGCAACGCAGAAAATCGGCCAAAGCGCCATCGGCCCTCCGGGTTGGCTTGAAAAGGGTTCGTCTGCGTCGTTGCTCGTTCGTTACGGATCGCAGCGGATACGCTCCTCACTCGCGCCTAGC
>Ga0073928_10011682_pt1 | contig 10210 bp, 6 predicted proteins | sample PaiPotPPA55metaG_FD_76969 | JGI IMG/M metagenome (GOLD analysis project Ga0073928, IMG submission 76969) | Iron sulfur acid spring bacterial and archeal communities from Banff, Canada, to study Microbial Dark Matter (Phase II) - Paint Pots PPA... ... | reverse complement strand
GAGATGCGCACGCGCTCCGGACTTTCCTTCACCGCGCCGGAATTGAGGCACGAGACTTCGGCGTCGCGCCGCCAGGTCTCGCGTTCGCCGCTGTAAAAGTTGTGGCTGCAGCCGGCGAGCGCAGCCAAGGCGGCGACGGCGAGCGAGCCAAACAACCAGAACTGAACGCGACGCGACATGCGCGGAGAATGCGAGAATTTCCGTTAAGGACTGTTCAATGATGTTGCGCTTTCGCAGATGAAGGAACGTGTTAACCATGATGCGACGGTGCGGCGCTTGAACGTCCGCCGTCTTTTGGCCACGTCGCGCGAGCGCCGGGGAGGGTGCAACGATGGAAGGCAAAGCCAGGCTCATATTTCCCGTTCTTGCAACTGCGATCGTGGTCTTTGTTGCGAGCGCCGCCGTGACCTACATGAATATCGGAATTCACCCGGATTTCGTACGACGCTGGCTATCCGCCTTTTTGGTCGGCTGGCCGGTCGCCGCGGCGACAGCCTATGTGGCATTCCCATTGGTTCGCAGCGCGACGCTGCGCATCGTCGCTTTGATCGAAGGCGGCAGCGTCTAATTGTGTTGGTCGCGTTTTTTTAACTGCCATGCCTGTCGCATAACGGTCACGTTAAGCCGCGCGCCTGTGCATAAATTTTGTTCTTCACATGCGGAACTTTTTTGTTGGCGCGAAATTGTTTGCAAATCTCATGATGTTGGCAAAGCCGCGTTGAGAACTGTGTAGTGCACAAAATTCTGCGGCGCTGCAGCAATCGACGCGCTTCTGAAAGGCGCCGTTTTCTGCTAGACTATCGATCAGCAGAACTGTGATGGAGGTGCGACGCGTGGACGTCACAATGAAGCTCAATGTGCTCGCAGTATGCGCTGCGTTCGTTTTTGTTGGCGCGATCCTGCTGGGGGCCTTCTGAGTTTCGCCGAGCACGATCCGGAAAAAGCATGCCGGACCTGATCCGGGGTCGAAGAGGGGTTTCCGGAAAAGATCGTGCTCAACACGCTAAGTTGTCCAAACGCCAGAAAACCAACAAGGACCGCCGTTTCCAACTCGCGGTCGCGAATGAAAAACACCGGAGCGGCGTTCGCTCCGGTGTTTTGTTTTTCAGTTCGCCCCTTTTCGGTCGGTAGTGCATAACGAATACACTACATGGCCGCCGGTCAGTTGCGGTCAGGCCGCCATCGATGCTCCGGCCCAGACTTTGTCCGCCGCCTTGACCATTTCCGCAAGCTTTCGCCATTGCGCGGCTTCGCCGAGTTCGTTGCCGTGCATCGTCGAAGCGAAGCCGCATTGCGGCGAGATGCCGAGTTGGGAGACGTCGAGATATTTGGCGGCGCTTTCGATTTTGCGCACCAGCGAGTCTGCCGGTTCAATCTCGGGCACCTTGGAGTTGACGATGCCCATGATCACCATCTTGCCCTTCGGCACGAAGCGCAGCGCCTCATAGCCGCCCTCGCGCTTGATATCCTCCCATTCGATAAAGAATGCGTCATAGGGCAGCTCGTTGAACATGCGCTCCGCCACCGGTTCCAACGAACCGGACACCATGTGCCGTGATCGCCAATTGCCGCGACACAGGTGAATCCCGCGGGTCACGTGGTCAGGGAGGCGCTCGGCGATCTTCTTGTCGGCGGCGATCGAGCGGTCCATGAGCTGCCCGAACGAGGCGCCGACCTGGGCGAATGCGTCGAGATAAGCCTGGCTGATCAGCATCGGATAAAGCGGGAAGTCGAACTGGACGTAGTCGAGGCCGGCGGCGACGGCCTCGTCGATCTGCTCGCATTCGAGCGCGATCATGTGGGCGACCAGCTCTTCGTGACTGTCGTAGACCTTCTCCGTAATCCCATTCCGATAGACGAACGGCAATTCGAAGAACGACCCGGCCGGAAACGTGACTTTGAAGCGCGCGTCGGTGTTCGCCTTCATGAACTGGGTTTCGCGCACCGCCGGGTCGTCGACCCGTCGCAGCCGCCGGCTCACGATAGGCAGACCCTGATAGCGCAGCTCCTTTCCCTCGTCGTCGTAGAACGCGACTCCGGGACCGCCGACCTCAAGACCATCGACGCTGTCGTAGAATGATCCGGTGAACATGTAGCGCCGGAATTCGCCGTCGGTCATGATTGTGAGCCCGACGTCTTGCTGCTTCTTGATGGCCTCTCTGATGCATTTGTCCTCGAGCGCATGCAGCCGGCTCAGATCCTTGGTGCGTTCTTCGGCGAGCAACGCGGTGTGCTTCGGCGTGTACACGCGCTCGATTTCGGCATGCAGCTCCGCAGGCCGCAGAAAGCTGCCGATATGTTCGGCACGGGCCGGCGGAAGGCGTGATGAATTTGGCATTTTTGACTCTCCCTGGCTTGATCCGAGAGCCGCCGCGTCGGCGGCGATCCGGTTTTATGTTTCTTGAGTGTCTGCGGCGGCCGAACAGTTCCGGTAGCGCACCGGTCCATATCTTCCGCCGTGCTGAGCAGCTAATCGCGTTGTCGTCCGTCTCCGAAAACGGCGGGATGGTCTTGGCCGGACCGCCCGCGGCGCGGCGACCGGGCTCAGCTCCAGCCGGTCTTCACCTTGACCGGAGTGAATTCCGTGAAGCCGATCCCATTCACGCCGTGGAAGAAACCATTCTGCCACTGGCCGACGGTGTAGACCTTGTCGAGGATCTGGCCGGGCAGCGCGATTTCGCCTTGCAGAACGTTGAACTTGTTTTTCCGGACGTAGTCGGCGATGGCGTCCCGGTCGATTGAGCCGACGGCTTCGATCGAAGTCGTGAGCGCCTGCAGCATCTGATAATTGAGCGGGTTGCCCCAGTGGTCGGCGTCGACGCCGGTGATCTCCTTGTGCTTCTTGTAGTAGGCGCGGATTTCCGGCGAGTCCTTGACGCCGCCGGCGCCGAGAACGTTTTCGGCCGCAGCGCCGAATTTTTGCGCGAAGCCCTCGAAGTCCGTTCCCACGGCGCTGTAATAGGCCTTCACGTTGAGCCCATCGATCTTGGCCTGTTCGGCGAGACCGAACGTATCTGGCGGATAAGACCAGGCGACGAAGGCGTCCGGATTGGCGGCCTTGGCGGCTTTGATCACCGGCGTATAGTCCTGGGTGCCCAGCGGGTAGGATTTGTCATAGACGATGTCGAAGCCGGCCTCCTTGAACAGCGGCCGCCCGGCATTGGCGAGCTCGATGCCGAAGTCGTCGGCGACGTTGACGACGGCGACCTTGTTGCCGATCTGACCGCCGTCTTTCAAGTTTTTGAGCACGGCGATTGCGGATTTGGCGTAGACCGTGGTCGACGATTGGAACGTGAAGAAGCCGGGATATTTCTTGACCAGCATCGGCGCCTGATCAGTAAGGCAGGCCACCGCGAACTGCGGATAGCCGTACTTCGCCAAAGTCGGCGCGACCGCGAGATTGAACCCGGTGGCGTACATCCCGCTGATCCAATCGGCCTTGTCCACCGTGGCTGCGCGCTCCACGGCCTTGATGCACTCGGCAGGCTGTGTGTGATCGTCGTATTCGATCAGCTCGATCTTGCGCTGACCGTCCTTGAGCTTGAGGCCGCCGCGTTCGTTGACCTCATGCGCCCAGAGCTTGAACGGCGGGAATTGCGTGATCGCCGCACCGGGCGCGAGCGGACCGGTTTGGCGCCGATCACGACGACTTTGAACGTTCCAGTATCGGCTCTTGCGGCACGCACGAAGGGCGTGGCGAGTGCCGTTGCGGCAGAATATTTCAGGAATTCGCGTCGTCGCATGGAATCCTCCCGTGGATGTATGCGCGCTGCGGGGTGCGCCTCCGTTGGCTTATTTGCTGGGGTTGTGTCCCCGTCGCATGTTCAATATTGAACACATATTAGCGGCATGCCGACCGGCTGCATAGTGTTCCGCGATTGCTTTTTGGTTTCAGCGAGGGGGACGGCCCAACTTCTATCAACAGCCGCGCCGCGGATGTGTAACTTGCAGCGCGGCAAATCCTTCAGCTTTTGCGCGCGACCACGCGCTGAAGAATTATGACAAACGCAGACTGGCGAGAAATTCCGAGAGCACAGATTGCTCACCGCGCTGTGCAAGGAAATACGCGAGGTCAGAGAGCGCCTTTCGCTCGAACGATCGCAAGCATGCGCGGCCATCGCGCATTGCGGATTGATGCGCGCGCTATCTTGATGCGAATCGCTGCTGCTTGGTTTATCCCTTGCCAGGGACACGCACTTGGAGCGCGGCGATGGATGTACTCGCTTTTGCTTCGCGCAAGGGAGGGTCGGGCAAAAGCACTTTAGCGGCTCACCTCGCTGTTCATGTGCACCGGCCGTCGCGACCCTGTCTGCTCATTGACGACGATCCGCAAGGCTCGCTCACGCTGTGGAATGAACTGCGGGCAAACGACGCGCTGCCGATCAAGACGGTAAAGCGCGGCATCGCCGATATCCTCAAGAAAGCGAAACGCGACGGCGTGGAATGGGCGTTCATCGACACGCCGCCGAACGTCTCGGTGAGCGTCATCGAAGCCATCGAGGCCGCTACGCTCGTCATCATTCCGTGTCGGCCGGGCTTGTTTGATATCGACGCGGTCCAGGAAACCATCGGCTACGCGCGCCAGGCACGCACACCCTATGCGGTGGTTTTCAATGCCGCGCCGCCCAAACGCCAGGACATTGAGTCGCCGGCAGTCACCGCGGCGCGTGAATGCCTGGCGCGCCTGCAGGTTCCGATTTGGGGCGGTCAGATCACCCACCGGGCGAATTTCTCGCTGGCGCTGACCGAGGGCGAAGGCGTGAAGGAGTACGATTCTGATTCTTATTCAACCGCGGAAATCGGCCGCTTGTGGCAAGCGATCGAGAAATCGGTGAAAGCAATTCGCGGTGCGCGGGACGGCGCCGCAATGCACCGCGTTGCGGCCTAATCTGTCGTAACGACAACTATTCCGCAGCGCTGCGTACCGCCGCCAGCGGATCATAATTGAGGACCGGCGCCAGCCATTTTTCGGCTTGCTCGGACGTCCAGTTCTTGCGCTTGGCATAATCCTCGACCTGGTCGCGCTCGATGCGGCCGACGCCGAAATAGTAGCTCTCCGGGTGGCTGAAATAGAAGCCGCACACGGACGCGCCCGGCCACATGGCGAAACTTTCGGTAAGCCGCACACCGATCTGCCGCTCGCCGTCGAGGAGAGTAAACAGCGTCGCCTTCTCGCTGTGATCCGGCTGTGCCGGGTAACCGGGCGCCGGGCGGATGCCGCGGTATTTTTCGGCGATGAGCTCGCTGGCGCCGATGGCCTCATCGGGCGCATAGGCCCAGAATTCCTTGCGCACGCGCTGGTGCATGCGTTCCGCAAGCGCTTCGGCGAGGCGGTCGGCCAGCGCCTTGGCCATGATCGCGGAATAGTCGTCGTTGGCGCGCTTGAAGTGTTCGACCACGGCCTCTTCGCCGAGCCCGGCGGTGACGGCAAACGCGCCGATATAATCGGCGAGCCCGCTGGCGCGCGGCGCGACGAAATCGGCGAGCGCGACATTGGCGCGGCCCTCGCGGCGCGGCAGCTGTTGGCGGAGCGTATGCAAGACCGCGCTCGGCATGGTCCGCGCCTCGTCGGCGAAGACGAGGATGTCGTCGCCCTCGCTGTTCGCCGGCCATAATCCGACCACGGCGCGTGCGGCGAACCAGCGCTCTGCGGTGATCCGCCGGAGCATGTCCTGCGCGTCGGCAAACAGGCTGCGTGCGGCTTCCCCGGTCCGCGGATCGTTGAGGATGGCGGGATATTTTCCGTTGAGCTCCCAGGTGGCGAAAAACGGCGTCCAATCGATCAAGTCGATAAGCTCGGCGAACGGGATATCGGCGAGCCGATGCGTGCCAAAAGCGTGCGGTACCGGCGGCCGATAATCTCCCGACCAATTAAGCCGCAGCGCGTTGGCGCGCGCATCCGCGAGCGGTAGCCGCTGCTTGCCTTCCTCGCCGCGCGCATGCGCCGCCGCGATGCGGGCATATTCGGCGCGCACCTCGTTGACTGTGTTGGCCCGCGTCTGCGGCGAGAGCAGCGACGAAACCACGCCGACGGCGCGGCTTGCGTCATTGACATAGAGCGTCTGCCCGCGCCGGTAATTGGGGTGGATCTTCACCGCTGTGTGCACGCGGCTCGTGGTCGCTCCGCCGATGAGGAGCGGCACGTCAAAGCCTTGCCGCTCCATCTCGGCGGCGACGTGGCACATCTCGTCGAGCGAGGGGGTGATGAGGCCGGACAGTCCGATGATGTCGGCCTGTTCGGTAATCGCCGCTTGGAGAATTTTCTCCGCCGGCACCATCACGCCGAGGTCGACGACGTCGTAATTGTTGCAGGCCAAAACAACGCCGACGATGTTCTTGCCGATGTCATGCACGTCACCCTTGACCGTGGCGAGCACGATCTTGCCGTTCGTCGACGCATGCGTGCGGCCGTCCTTTTGCTGCTCCATGTAGGGGAGAAGGTGGGCGACGGCCTGCTTCATCACCCGCGCCGACTTGACCACCTGCGGCAAGAACATCCGGCCGGAGCCGAACAGGTCGCCGACCACGTTCATGCCGTCCATCAGCGGGCCCTCGATCACGGCGAGTGGGCGCGGGGCTTTGAGCCGGGCCCCTTCGACGTCGGCGGCGATGAAGTCGGTGATGCCGTGGACGAGCGAATGGGTCAGGCGTTTCTCGACCGGCCATTCGCGCCAGGACAGATCCGCCTCTTTCTTTTCCTTGCCGTGGCCGCGGTGACGTTCGGCGAGCGCGAGCAGACGCTCGGCTGCGTCGCCGCGGCGGTTGAGCACCACGTCCTCGCAGGCTTCGCGCAGTTCGGGATCGAGATCATCGTAAACGGCGATCTGGCCGGCATTGACGATGCCCATATCCATGCCGGCGGCAATGGCGTGGGTGAGAAACACCGCGTGCATCGCTTCGCGCACCAGCTCATTGCCGCGGAACGAGAAGGAAAGGTTCGAAACGCCGCCGGAGACGTGCGCGTGCCGCAGGTTCGCCCTGATCCAGCGCGCCCCCTCGATGAAGGCGAGCCCGTAACCGTTATGCTCTTCCATGCCGGTCGCGATGGCAAAGATGTTCGGATCGAAAATGATGTCCTGCGGTGGAAAGCCGACGCGATTGACCAGGATGTCGTAGGCGCGCGCCGTGATCGCGGTTTTGCGCGCGAGCGTATCGGCCTGGCCTGCTTCGTCGAAGGCCATGACCACGACGGCGGCGCCGTAGCGGCGCACCAGTTTCGCGTGGTGGATAAACGCATCCTCGCCTTCCTTGAGTGAGATCGAATTGACCACCGCCTTGCCTTGCGCGCATTTCAGCCCCGCCTCGATCACCGAGAATTTCGAGGAATCGATCATCAGCGGCACGCGCGCGATGTCGGGCTCGGCGGCGATGAGATTGAGGAAGGTCGTCATCGCCTTTTCGGAATCGAGCAAGCCCTCGTCCATGTTGACATCGAGGATTTGCGCGCCGTTCTCCACCTGGTCGCGAGCCACTGCCAACGCAGCAGTATAATCGCCGGCGGTGATGAGCTTGCGAAAGCGCGCCGACCCGGTGACGTTGGTGCGTTCGCCGATATTCACGAACGGAATCGCCGGGGTGAGCGTAAACGCTTCAAGGCCGGAGAGGCGCAGCCGCGGCGGCACGGCGGGAATCGGCCGCGGTTTCTTGCCGGCGACAGCAGCGGCGATGGCGCGGACGTGATCGGGCGTGGTACCGCAGCAGCCGCCGACGATGTTGACGATGCCCGACGCGGCGAAGTCCGCCATCTGCGCTGCCATCGCTGCCGGGCTCTCGTCATAGTGACCGAATTCGTTGGGCAATCCGGCATTCGGATAGGCGCAGATGAGCGTATCGGCGAAGCGCGCGAGCTCGGCGATGTGCACGCGCATCTGCTTGGCGCCGAGCGCGCAGTTCAATCCGATGGAGAGCGGCGCGGCGTGCGCCATCGAATTCCAGAACGCCTCGGGCGTCTGCCCGGAGAGCAGCCGCCCGGAGCGGTCGGTGATGGTACCGGAAATCATCACCGGCAGGCGGATGCCGCATGCTTCCATGACTTCGGCGCAGGCAAAGATCGCCGCCTTGGCGTTGAGCGTATCGAAGATCGTCTCGATCAGCAGCACATCGACGCCGCCGTCGATCAGCCCGCGTACTTGCTCGGCATAAGCGATGCGCAATTCGTCGAAGGTGACGGCGCGGAAGCTCGGGTTCAGAACATCGGGCGAGATCGAGGCGGTGCGGTTGGTCGGCCCAATGGCGCCGGCGACAAAACGCGGCCGACCGTCCTCGTCCTGCGCGACTTGCGCGGCCTTGCGCGCGAGCCGGGCGCCTTCGATGTTCAGTTCGTAGGCGATCTCCGCCATGCCGTAATCGGTCTGGGCGATGCGCGTCGACGAGAAGGTGTTGGTTGAAACGATGTCGGCGCCGGCGCGGAAATAAGCGAGATGAATGGCGCGTACGGAATCGGGCCGGCTGAGATTGAGGAGATCGTTGTTGCCACGGACCTCGCGGTTCCAGGCGTCGAAGCGGGCGCCGCGATAACCCTGCTCATCCAGACCAAGCGCCTGGATCATGGTCCCCATGGCGCCGTCGAGCACCAGGATGCGTTCGGCGGCGAGGCTACGCAGCGTCTTTTCTTTAGTAGATTGGATTTCCATAAACTTACGCCCGTTGCGTCTCGGTATGGGTATGAGGTTCCGCGCGCCGCCCGTTGCCGGGCCGCAGCCCCAACAGGTGGCAGATCGCGTAAACGAGGTCGGCGCGGTTCATCGTGTAGAAGTGGAAATTGGTCACGCCGTGGTCAACCAGATCGAGCACCTGCTCGGCGGCGACCGCGGCGGCGATCAGCTTACGCGTTGCCGGATCGTCATCGAGGCCATCGAAACGGCGCGCCAGCCAATCGGGCACCGAGGCGCCGGTGCGCGCGGCGAAATTTTTGGTTTGCTTGAAATTCTGCACCGGCAGGATGCCCGGCACGATCGGGATACCGATGCCGCTTTGGCGCACGCGGTCGAGATAGCGGAAATACAGGCTGTTCTCGAAAAAGAACTGCGTGATCGCGCGACTGGCGCCGGCATCGACTTTGGCCTTGAGCATATCGATGTCGGCGGCCACGTCGGCGCTGTCCGGGTGTTTCTCCGGATAGGCCGACACCGACACTTCGATGTCGGCGATGCGCTTGATGCCGCCGACCAGATCGGCGGCGTTGCGATAGCCGCCGGGATGCGGCGCAAAGCGCTCACCGATGCCGCCCAGCGGATCGCCGCGCAGCGCCACGATGTGGCGCACGCCGGCCTGCGCGTAGGCGTCGATCACGGCATTGATTTCGCCGCGCGTGGCGGCGACGCAGGTGAGGTGCGCCGCCGGGGTCAGCATCGTCTCGGCGAGAATGCGTTTGACGGTTGCGTGCGTGCGCTCGCGCGTCGAGCCGCCGGCACCGTAGGTGACCGAGACGAAATTCGGCTGCAGCGGCGCCAGCCGCGCGATCGCCTCCCACAGCGTCTGTTCCATTTCCGCGGTCTTCGGCGGAAAGAATTCGAACGAGACGCGAATCTGCGGCGCGGCTTCGGTGTCGGTGAAGCGGCTGGTACGGACGCTGCTCATCAAGCTACCTCGCGTGTTGCCGGCGCCGCGACGACGATGCGCGGATCGCGCGCGAGCCACAGTGAGACCGCGATCTTGCCCTCCGGTCCGGGAGGCAGTGTCTCTTGGCGCACGATGCCGAGGCCGGCGGCTTCGAGCCATTGCGCGACGGTTTCGGCGGCAAAGCCGAGCCGGCGATGCGCGTGCTCGTCGCGCAGGAATTCGAGGTCGTGCGGCGCGAAGTCGATGACCAGAATGCGTCCGCCGGGCCGCAGCACACGCGCCGCTTCGCGGATGGCGCGGCCGCTGTCGTCGAGGAAATGCAGGACCTGATGGATGATCACGACGTCGAACGTGTCGCGCGGTATGGCCAGGTCGTAAATGTCGCCGTAGCGGACCGCGCAGTGCTTTAGCCCGGCACGGTCGAGCCGCGTGCGCGCGAGCGCCAGCATGTCCAGCGAGAGATCGAGGCCGAGGCCGCGCTCAATGTCGCCGGCGAAAAGTTCGAGCATGCGCCCGGTGCCGGTGCCGAGATCGAGCAGCGTACGGATCGGCTGATCGCCGAGCGCGGCGCGGATCGCTCCTTCGACTGCAGCGTCGGCGACGTGCAGTCTGCGAATGCGATCCCAGTCGGCGGCGTGGCGGCGAAAAT
>Ga0073928_10011680_pt1 | contig 10211 bp, 3 predicted proteins | sample PaiPotPPA55metaG_FD_76969 | JGI IMG/M metagenome (GOLD analysis project Ga0073928, IMG submission 76969) | Iron sulfur acid spring bacterial and archeal communities from Banff, Canada, to study Microbial Dark Matter (Phase II) - Paint Pots PPA... ... | reverse complement strand
GCAGGCGGCGGAGAGCTTGCCGGCCTTGAGGTTTTTCCAGGCGTCACTGGCGCTGATGCCCACGAACTGGAGCACGCTCGGGTCGCGGTAGCAATCGATCATGCAACGCGTGCAACCGTCGCGGATGAGCTTGGAGGAATCAAAATCGTAAATGTTGCACATCGGCGTTTCCCAGAAATGGCAGCGGTAGAGATTGAGGTTCCAGTCCAGGTAAAAGTATTTGTGGCCGCCCAGGCAGCCGAACTTCTCGGGCTCGCGCCGCAAATGGCGCTGCATTTCGCTGAGCGACTCTGCGGGGTTCACGACGGGAAACCGGCTGCGCTGCTTCATCTTTTTGATGTTTTCGAACACCTGGATGAGCTCCTCGGTCTTGTAGCTCACCAGGCTCGAATCGCTGAAGCTCAGATAGCTCGAAGCGAGGCTCGTGAGCGGATAGCTGAACGTGCAACTTCGGAAACCGAGTTCACTCAGGAACTCCGGCAGCTTGTCATAATCGTCGATGAGCTTGCTCGCGGTGACGCTGGCCGTCGTTTGGATGCCCAATTCGGCAAAGACCTCGTTGGCGTGCTTGATCTTGCGGCATACCTCCGGCAGGCCGCGGTTTTTTTCGTGCTTGGCCACGTCATGGGCGTCGATGGACATGATGACGCTGCTCAATCCGTCGCTCGCCAGGCCGCGCATGTTTTCCTCCGTCCAGAGCGAGCCGTTGGTGCAAATCATGGGCCGAATGCCCCGCTCGGCGGCGTAGCGCGTCATCGCGCGCAGCTCTTTGTGTACGAGCGGCTCGCCGCCCACGAACAGCAGGTACCCGATGTGATTCTTTACGCAGATGTCGATCACATCCCGCGCTTCGGCGAGAGTGACGCTGCGGCGTTTTTTGGGATCGAAACGGTCCACCGCAAAACCGCAGAAGTCGCACTTGGCATTGCAGATATTGGTGATCGCGAACTGAAGATAACCCGGGCCGCCATGCGCCAGCACGTCGCCGAGGAGCCGGAAAAGGCCCGTCTTCGGCCGCACGACCGGGCGCGAAAAGTCATTGCCGGGCTCCACGGCGGCCGGCGGCAAAACGGAACGATTCAAGGCAACGGTGCTCATGCTGATAAACCCCACTACTGTGCCCCGAAAGAGGGGGCGCAGCAATCCTTTCTTTTCGTCAAGAATCGGGGGCAAACGAGCCTTTTCTATAGGCGAACACCCTATAGTGAATCCCCCATTGCGCTCACAATTCAACCCCATATCGTTGCGCCTATGTCCCATGAAATCTTGCTTCGAAGAAAAGAAACGGCCCGCGCTCGTTTCCAGGGATGTTCGACTTTGCCTCGGCCATCTTCTGCAACCTCGATTATGAATTCATCATTCGACGAACCTGTGAGCGGGTTGGACCCGCGACGCGCGCAACTACAATATCTTGATTGCCTCGGGCACTGTGTGGCCACCGCTTCCGTTACTGTGGCCCTGCGCTCGGCCATTCTCACCCTCATTGGGTCCGGCATCGATGCCGGTGACCTCGTCGAACTCGCGATCAATTCCGGCTTCCCGGAGCGCCCCGTGCGGCAGTTGATCAGCAAGGTACTTCTCGAAGCAGGACTGAGGCGCCGCAAAACCGGCGCTGGACCCAAAATCCCGCCGCAAGCTCTGGCCATTGCCTCCCAGGCGCGCAGCCAATACGGCGACCAAGCGGCGTGGCTTCTGGGCGCAGCCCACCGAGTTTGCAAAGCGGAAGACAAAGCCGAAGAACGGAATGCCGCTCGAGCCGCTGTATCAGCCGCGCCCGCTATTTCCGCAAAGATAGCCGAGAATTCTCAACTATGCTTCGAACGCCCTGCCCTGGGCGGAACTGCTGCGGGTCACAGACCCGCGCTCCGTGGATATCAACCGACAACACCGTTAACTTTAGCGAGATAATTCTCTCACCAACATTATGAAGACATTATTACCCGCACTGGCTCTTTCCTTGGCCGCCGCTTCGGCCCAATCACAAGTAAGCCAAGCCAACACTCCAGCACCGACGCCCTACGAAGTGGTTTCGCGCGGACCCAATCAAAACACCTGGCAGCGCACCGTTTATGAGATGGGGCCTGACGGACAAGCGATCCCGCACCTTCACAGCTATCAGGAAATCGGGACTGGCTTGAATTATTTATATAACGGGGTGTGGACTCCGTCCAGTGACCAAATCACCGTCACCGCCACCGGCGCCGCCGCCACAAATGGCCAGCACCAGGTCGTCTTTCTCGGCAACCTCAACAGCGAAGGTTCTGTCACCCTCAGCACTCCCGACGGAAAGCAGCTTTCCAGCACCATCCTTGGCCTCGGTTACTAGGACGCCGCGTCGGGAAACAGCGTGGTTTTTGCGGAAACCACGAACGCGGCCGGTGCGGTGCTTCCCAGCGGCAACGAGGCCATTTACACCAATGCTTTTATGGGCATCCAGGCGGACGTGATCTACTCCTACTCGATTTCTGGTTTCGAGCAGTTCGTGGTGCTTCGACAACAACCGCCTGCTCCTGCAAACTTTGGATTCAATCCTGAAACGACTGTCTTGGAAGTATTAACCGAATTTTTCGATCCACCGGCGCCGGGCATTACCCCGCAGCAGACTGCTGCCGGCCTTGATGAATTGCTCGATTTTGGGGTGGTCAAGCTGGGCCAGGGCCGGGCGTTCGCCATCGGTTCCGAGGACAACAAGGTCCCGGTGGTCAAGCAATGGCTCCAGTCCGAGGGCAGGACGGTGCTCGTCGAGCAGGTTCCCTTTCAATCTGTCGAGCCGCAGTTGCAGAGTCTGCCGCCCGCTTCCTCCGGCTCCGCCAGCCTCGAAGGCTCGCCCGATTCCGTGTTGCGCCGCGTGGCCAGCCACCGGCTTTTGCCGCCGCCGAGGCTGGTCCGCAAGAACACCACCAGCTTAAGACTCGCCGACGCCCCGCCCAAGGCCAAGGGATTTGTTCTGGACTATGACGCGCTCACCACGCAGACCAACCTGACGCTGCAAGCAGACACTACTTATTATGTCAGCGGGCTGGTAAATATCTATGGCACGCTGACTTGCGAAGGGAACACCGTGATCAAGTACACGAACTCACCGGCCGCGTCGCTGGCCACAACCAACCTTGTGTGGGGCACTGGTCCATACCGTCCGGCGGTGTTCACAGCAATGGATGACCAAACAGTCGGCGAGACGATCAGCGGCAGCAGTGGCGGCCCTTCTGGTGTTTACGGGGGCGTGGCCCTCAAGTTCTCGGGCAATTACGCGTCCACGGCCCTCGTTTCGAACGCCCGCTTCTCCTATCTGAGCAACGCCATCGCTGGCCTTTACCAGAATGTTTTCCAGGACGTGCAGTTCGCCTATTGCAAATCTGTGGTCAATGACAACGATGATAACTTTTTCCTCCGCAACGTCCTCTGCCTTCGATGCGGCGGCTTTCAAAACATTACCTGCGTCAGTTGCGCGATTAACCTCGAGGCGGAAAACTGCACTTTCGATCGCTCCGCTAACTTCATCACAGACCTGGGCAACTCATACATGTATCTGACCAACTGCATCCTGGCGTCCCTCACCAACTGGCAGGCACAGTACTTTGTCACCAATAGCTGCGCTATCCTGACGAACGACTCCGGGGTGTTCCAAACGGTCGGCGGCGGCGGCTATTACCTGGCCACCAACAGCCTTTATCATGGGGCTGGGACCACCAACATCAATTCCGCCCTTCTGACCGACCTCGCGGCCAAAACCACCTACCCGCCATTCCTATATTCCAATACAGCTTTTTCGGGCGGCACCTTTACTCCAAAAGTCCAGAGAGATGGAGGTACGAGCAACTTGGACATCGGCTATCATTATGATTCGCTTGACTATGCCTTTGGCGGCGTCACCGTAACGGCGAATCTCACTTTTACTCCTGGCACGGCCGTCGGCTGGTTCGAGCTGCCGGGCTCCGGGGGGCCGGGTTATGGCATCGGCCTGGGAAATAGCGTCACCAATACTTTCAATGGCACCCCCACGGCCCCTTGCGTCTTCGCCCGCTATAGTACCGTCCAGGAAGGCGGCACGGGCCTGTGGCAGGACAAAGGGTGGCTCGCCGGCATCGTGAGCCTCAATGCCAACCCCAGCCAGCCGCCACAAGCCGTGGCCACGTTCACCCATTTTGCGCTGCTGTCCAGCGACCCGGGCAATTTCCGGGATTACGACAACCCGATGAGCCTCATCGTCAACGATTGCGAATTTTGGTCGGGCGTCGACGCGGGCTACGGCATGAGCATTTATGCGACGAATTGCCTCTTCGACCGCCATCTGGTCGGCGCGCAATGCGGCTGTTCGCCTACCGTGGCCCTTCGCAACTGCACGCTCCACGGCGGCAATCTCTACATCCAGCACTGGTCTGGAAACAATTGGCCTGTCTGGATCGAGAACTGCGCGTTCGACAACACCGCCATGACGATGAACGACTATTCGGGCGGCAACACCAACATCACCTATTGCAACTACAATGCCTTCCTGACCAACGCCGCGCTGACCTCCATCGTTGGCGCCCATAGCATTACCAACCTCACGAATTTCGATTGGCAAATGGGCGCCCTCGGCAGTTATTACCAGCTCGCCAACTCCCCGCTGATCAGGACCGGTTCGGTGCCCGCCACTGTCGTTGGACTGGCTCATTTCACGGACCAAACCAACCAGGTCGAGGAGGGTACGAATATCGTGAGCATTGGCTACGCCTATCCGGCGCAGATTCTCATCGCCGGCGAACCGGTCACGAGCCTGGACGTCATTCAAGGCAACAGCGCCACCTTCAGCGTCAATGTCACCAACACTCAAGTCACTTTTCAGTGGTACTTCGACGGCGTGGCCATCGCCGGAGCGACCAACAGCAGCCTTAGCATTACGAATTTTCAGCCCGGCCAGGCCGGCAGCTATTCCGTCGTCATCTCGAACCAGTACGGCTCGGTCACCAGCACTGCGGCCCTGCTCACGGTCCAGAATCCCTTGGCGTTGCCCCAAGTCGGCGCCAATTCTTTGACCATCGTTTCACCTAATGTCCTCGAACTCGATTTGGTGACCGCGGATACTAATTCCGCCTGGGATTTTGCCACGAATTTGCCATCAGCGTCCAACTTTCAGGTCACCGACAATGGCCAGGCTTGCACGGCGACCGTGCTTGGCTTCAAACAATGGCTGCTGTATTCGCAATACAACGGGAGCGATAACCGCGTTGAAAAATGTCTGTATCTCCAGCTCACGAATTCGATTTCGGCAGATGACGGCTCGGTCGTCCAAGTGCAAAATTCTCAAACGAACTTGTGGCCCACGAACATGCAATTCGTGGCGACCAATTCTCCGCTTCGATACAGCCCTGCCATCCACGTCAACCAGGACGGGTATCTTTCGACCTACCTGGACCCAAGCACCAACAGCATTAACGCTCCAAAGAAGGCGAAGGTCGGTTATTACTTGGGAAGCGCTGGCGAACTGGCGGTCTCGCTGCCATTGAGCTTTTCGCTTGTGAGTGCCACCACGGGGGCCGCGGTCACCAGCGGGCAGCTTGTTGCCAGCCCTGACCTTACGACGCCTACAAACACTTGGAGCGAATATACCAACGTGCTGGAGGCCGACTTCAGCGCCGTTACTGCTCCGGGCGAGTACATGCTGCAGGTTCCCGGGCTGGGCGCTTCCCTTCCTTTCGCCATTACGAACGCCGTGGCCATGAAGTGGACCAGGACCTACGCCCTGGGCCTGTATCATCAGCGTTGCGGCAGCGGGACAAACGGCTACCACGTCAACGACATGCCCTGGACCAGATTTGTGCACGGGGACTGTCACACTGCGAAAGCCTACATCCCGAATCAGGATGCCAATTACCCGAACTCCGCATGTATATCATACCACGACGGCGTTCTGGAGACCGACACGACCAATATTGACACCTCAAATCCTCCACAGGAAGCCACCCAACTCCTGGATTTTGATGCCAGCCTCTACCAATTCTCGAATACTCTTCAGCAGACGGTCTCCGGAGGACACCACGATGCTGGTGACTACAGCAAGTACGTCATCAACGTGGCTACGTTAATCCATCTGCTGGTCTTCGGTGCGGACAATTTCCCGGGAGCCTCCTCGCTGACCAATTTGGGTATCCCAGAGAGCGGCAGTGGCCCCAGTGACATTCTCACTGAAGCCAAACGGGAAGCCGATTTTCTTAAGGAAATGCAGGATGCAGATGGCGGATTTTTCTTCCTGGTCTATCCAGAGTACAGCGAATATGAGCAGTCCACGCCCGACCGGGGGTCTTTGCAGATCGTTTATCCCAAGACCACTGCTGTAACCGCTGCCGCGGTCGCTGCGTTGGCGGATATTGGGTCTTCTCCAGCTTTCAGGAATCAGTTCCCGGGCGTAGGCGATACGTATCTTCAATATGCCTCAAACGGCTGGCGGTTTTTGACAAATGCCTTGGCCACACATTCGAACAGCATTTACGGCAATGTCGCTGGCTACCAACAGATTACCTCCTACGGCAACGATTTTGGCCACGACGACGAAATCTCCTGGGCCGCTGCGGCAATGTACGCGGCCACGTCGAACCAGCAATACTACATATTCCTGCGCAAATGGCTGCCGCATCCAGCGGACGACCATAACGGATACTCCTTCATGCTGGTAAGTAACTTCAGCCAGGTGCCGGTTTCTTCCACGAATCTGGCCGTGGTCAAGTACTTGCCTAATACGCAAAGTACCAACGACACCTCAAGGACAATGGAGTTCAGAATCTACGACTACTATGGGAACATGATTGACCAGCTCGACACCCAAATTCCTCACGTAGCCGACACAAGCGACCCTTATGACGCGCTCGGAAAGCTCAATGCCCTGAAAATCTATTTCAACCAGAACCCCACCAACCAGTACATCCCGGGCGTGTTGACCGATGTCGGTCAGCTTGTTGGCCTATGCCATTCGACGTGGTGGAATGACTTTTGGCCCCTCTACGCCAGCTACGGCTGCGCGATTCGCGACTACGCCTTTGCCGTAAGCTCGGGGCGGTTAAGCACCAACAACATTGACACGAATTACTACAGCGAGTGCACGAACATTCTGATTCAAGCGGCCAATGATTGGCTGAACTGGTCGGCGCAGAACGCCTACGGCACCAGCCTGCCTCAGGCCACCAAACAGAACGGGCAGCCCGGTTGGTATTTCTCGACTGATGCTGCTTTTGAGATGGCTGTGGCCAACCGGATTCAGTTTTCATCGAACTATATCACCGCCATTCTGCAGAACTTCAACTACCAGCACGGCGCCAATCCCGTGAATATGACCTTTGTGACCGGCAATGGCTGGCGGCGCCAGAGACAAATTGTCAATCAGTATGCCAACTATCCCAACTACGACACGCGTTTCCTGCCTCCCTCTGGCGTACTTTTGGGTAACATGGCGTGGGAGGATTATCAGCAGGGATATCTCAGTTCGCTCTTTTATCCGCTGGCCGGTGATAACTACGGGCCAAGTTCGTTCCACCTCTATGACCGTTGGGGAGACTATCACAATATTGCCGCGGAGTTCGTCTGCCCCAACGCCGCCCGTGCCCTGGTGGTCTCGGCCTATTTGAGCAGCCTCTCACCCTCTCCGCAGCAGGCGTGGAACCCGACCAATGATGCCGCGACCATCACGTTTGTCAACGGCACGCCCGCGCTGAACATGACGCCCGTGGTGCAGCTTACTTCAGCACTGGATTTATCAGACGCGCAGATCACCTGGGACGTGGAGGGTCAGCCTCAGCTTGCCTTCGGCCAAACCTTCACGCTGCAGGCCCGCACCAACGTGGGTGAGACACTCATCGAGGCCGAAGCAGTCAAACCGGACGGTCGCAGGATATTCGGGCGGACGTATCTGGAAATTAATGATCCGATCAACGGCGGCACCACTAACGCGCCGGATACCAACACCGTGGCGCTCTATCACTTTGACGACCAGAGTCAATTCCCCCTCACCATACCAGACTCGGCGCACGGCTACAACCTGACCGTCGGCGGTGGCTCTCCCGACCTTTTCACCAACAACTCGTGGATGAAAGTGCTTACAAACAATGAAAGTGCCGCACGCTTCGGCGCAAATGGAGATGAGATGCAGTCCTCTGTGACGATTCCCGATTCTGTGGTGCGCCCGGCGGGCGCCGATGGATTCACCATGGAATTCTGGACGTACCTTAAACAACTGCCTTATAACGGTTCAGCGCTCTACCTGTTTCGTTTCGCGCAGGGAGCTCCCGGCAACGACAACAGCGAATGGAGCATTTACTATTCGACTATGTTGGCATCCAATCCGCAGTTTTTTGGACCCGGCGGCCAAGTAGTGCTTAACTCCACCAATTGGAGCGCAAAAATGACCCCCAACACCTGGCACGCCGTCAAGGTGACGGTGAGCACTAACGGCCTCACCAGCGTGTATATCGACGACCCGATCCACCCTGCCGCCACACAATCCACGTCGCCATCCTACAGCAGCAGTGACTGGCAATTAAGCCTAGGCAATTTCGTGGGCTGCATCGATGAACTACGCATCAGCAATACGGTCCGTTAGGACCCGCTTGCATGCTCAGAAGTGCGCCGTGCTGGGTATATCACCCCGTTTACCGGCCGGCAAAGCGAGCATATAAAAACAACAGCCACAATGAAAACGAAACAGAGTGAGCGTAATGCGATAACAACCTGGGCACCATGCCGTGCCGGGCCGATTCTCACGGCCCTGAGCTTGGCCGCGCAACCTCGCGCGGAAGCACAAGTTTTCCAGGAACTATACTCCTTCGCAACGGACACGAATGGCAATAGTCCTGCGGGAGCTCTGGTCCAGGGGATCGACGGAAACTTTTATGGCACTACGTCGGCTGGAGGGCAGCCGACGACCAACGATCCGGCCGGAGGCTATGGGACCGTGTTCAAGATCACGCTTGAGGGAGCGCTAACAACGATTGCATGGTTTGACGGCAACAGCGGAATAGCCAACGGTCAGGGCCCCACAAATTACGGAGCCAGCCCCTTCGGAGCGATGGTGCAGGCCACGGACGGCAATTTTTATGGAATGGCGACTGGTCTGTTCAGGGTGACGCCTAGCGGCCTCCTTACTGGCGTCGACGGAGGCGACGTGGGCGATCCCATCCAGGGGAGTGATGGCTGTCTCTATGTGGCGGATAGCTATTATGAAAGTGTCTATCGGTTTTCCCTTGGCGGGGGCCCAGCAAACTATGAATGGGCCATTCCTGGCCACCCCTCCGGCGGCCTAATCCAAGCCAGGGACGGCAATTATTACGGCCTGACCTCCGATGGAGGCACCGCGTACGGCACACTCTATAAGCTCACACCTGGCGGCGCGCTGACAACTGTGGCCGATTTCCAGCAGGGGCCTGGCGCCGCGGTATTCCCCTACGGCCCTTTAATGCAAGCTAGCGACGGCAACCTGTACGGTGTGGCGAATGGAGGCATCAGTTCATGCGGGACCATATTCAAGGCCACCTCCGATGGTGCTCTGGTAAGGCTGGCCAGTTTCAGCGCAACAAACGGAGAATCCCCCAATGGTCCCCTGCTCGAGGCCAACGACGGCAATTTTTACGGGACCACGATGGAAGGCGGCACGACTTGCTGCCCGGGCAGCATCGGCACAATATTCAGGATGACTCCCGATGGAGTGATCACCACGTTGTTCTCTTTCACGGATCAAAGAGGGCCTTATCCAGGAGCCAATCCTTCCGAGGGACTGATTCAAGGCAGTGACGGAAATCTGTATGGCACCTGCTCCTCCGGCGGCTCGCGTGGCGGTGGCAACATCTTCCGCATACTCATGCCCGGGCCGCTGTTGTCGGCGGCACAGGCCGGCGGGCAACTGCTGCTCTCCTGGCGGACGAATTACGTGGGCTACGCGCTGCAATCCTCGCTGGATTTGGCAAATTGGAGTAGTTGCACCAACCCGCCCGCCATCGCCGGCGGACTGTTCGTCGTGACCAACCCCGTTTCCGCCGGCGCCGGCTTCTTTCGGTTGATGAAATAGGGCTTCCTCGCCTCTCGCGGGCGGTTTTTATCGCTTTACCTGCCCAAATAGGTGCTCCAAGCCAAAATGTAATGGGTCAAAAGCTCATAAAATGGCTGCTATTATTGGGTGTGGCGGGTCAAAAACTCATAAAGTACCCGTGTTTATTGGGTTGTGGCGGGTTTACTGCCATGTGGCG
>Ga0073928_10011679_pt1 | contig 10211 bp, 8 predicted proteins | sample PaiPotPPA55metaG_FD_76969 | JGI IMG/M metagenome (GOLD analysis project Ga0073928, IMG submission 76969) | Iron sulfur acid spring bacterial and archeal communities from Banff, Canada, to study Microbial Dark Matter (Phase II) - Paint Pots PPA... ... | reverse complement strand
TCTGCTCGTCGAAGTTCCCTCGTACTCATCGCTGTCCTCTTCAACCGGACCTCCTCAGGAGGTCGCAGTGTAGGGGACATTTCTAATGGGGCCTACAGGGGACACTATCAAAAAGGCTCAACACCCGGGGCTTTTTTACATATTTTCCCTGTGAACGAGAGCCCGTTTCGGTGTAGGCTATCCGGCGCGCCTGGTCTCCCGCCAGAGTTGCTTGACATTAAAGGAGTTTAACCAGATGAAGATGGGACGCGCCGTATTGTCATTTGTTGCCATCGTCATGTGCGCTGTTTCCCAGCCGTCGGCTGGGGCGCAGTCTTCGAGCGGTTCTGGCACGCCGAATCAGAGTCAGACGCAAACGCCGCCGCAAACTGCTCCGCCTTCGTCATCGGGTTCGGCGAATGTAGTTCTGACCTACCATCGTCCGACCGAAAGGGAGAAACTGAAGAATTACGCATTCGATTCGTTCGGTCCCTACGCCATTCTCGGTTCCGTGGTGGCGGCTGGATACCAGCAGGCCGACAAGACATCTAAAGCTCCCAATGCCGGAATCCCGCCAGATTGGGGACAAGGTTGGGATGCGTATGGGGCTAGAGTGGGAAGCAGCTTTGGGATTAACCTCGTCACGCAAACGGCGCGATATTCCATGGCCGAGGTCCTGCACGAGGATACAATTTACTATCGTTGTGAATGTTCCGGCTTTTTCCCCAGGCTGGGGCACGCATTAATCTCCACTGTCACCGCACGTAAGGGCGAGGATGGACATCGGGTATTCTCTTTTCCGGCGGTAGCAGCACCCTATGCCGGGTCCGAAGCCGCTGCTCTGTTGTGGTACCCGAGTCGTTACGACGCCATGGATGGTTTCCGGATCGGCAACTACAACTTACTGATCCAGGGAGGCCTCAACGTAGCGCTGGAGTTCATCTGGGGCGGCCCTCATACATTCTTTGGTCACCATCACGTGCCGCTCGTCTCCAGTGCGACCGGGTCGCATCCCGATCAACTGTAGAATGCGAGTTCCTCGGGAGCGCCACAACGGGAGGCCGCAGCTCCGTGGAGCGCTCCTTTTTCCGCCCCGATGCGTGACAGCAGAAGGAAGCCACAGGGAATGTTGCGGCTAGGGACGGTTATTTGTCCTGCGTGGAAAACTGAAAGAGATACGTACTTCTTCTGGGGTTGCTGCGTTTTGTCTTGGTGGAATTTGCGCCTTATGTCCGGCCAGAATTCATTTAACACTATCCTCATCGCGTCATAGGCCACCTGAGTGCCCCAGACTGTGCCAGTGTTTGAAAAGGTTTTGTCGGCTTCCGGATGGTAGCCGTAGGTGGATATCGCCGCGGCCATTCCGCTACCACCAATTTCGGCGAAATTAAAAGTATTCCGACCGGAGTCGGTTCGCGTAATAAAGAGACGGCTCAACGAGTAGCTGGTGCGGTGCCAAAAACTCTCCCGGCCCAACTGATAGTAGCGAGGGTCGGTGCGCAGCACCGAAGGTACAATTGCGTTGACCATGAAATTCTCAATAGTGCCCTCGGCGAAGGCCGCTCCATATCGCTTAGCGTATCCTTGCGCACCTTGGCCGTAAGCGGGATCTTTATTCTCCGCCTGGCTTATTCCCGCTACTGCCGCGTACCAGGGGTATTGGACGTAGTCGAACGAGGACCGCACCGCAACCTTGAATTTCTGCCCGGTTGTCATGGGCGGCACCTGGGTGGAGTTTTCCAATGTCAGGAAATTAGGCAATGCGAAAAATAGCCGGTCTTTCGAGGCACCATTGCTTTGATCTTGGTTGTCTTGGCTAGTTTGGCCGGGCTGCGTGTTTTGAGGCGCCGAGGCCGCCCCAGGCAACTGTTGTGTTGGCGTGGCGGATGGCGATGCCTGGCTCAGCCCACTGGCGGATGGATTGGTGGGTTGACTGTCGTTCTGCGCGCAAATGGCACCGGCGCACGTGAAAGTTGAAAAAAGAGCCACACAACTGGTTATCGTTCCGAACGAAAACTTCAAAATGAAGTCTCCCTAGGGTATTCCGTGATTCATAGCCTAAAGTTCCCGCTCTTTCACAGAAACAATCAGTCTGAGATAGCAGTCAGGAAACGAAAGAGTGATTGGCAAACCATTCCGCGATTCATTGCAAATATGCCGTACGCTTCGATAGAATCACACACGCGTTCGTCAGCCTAACAATCGCTTTTTCTGGTGCCATGAAATGACACAGGTCAGCCCTGAACTTGTACGAATGAGCCGCACCCTCGATGAAGTCGATCCCGAGGTCGCCGAGGCTTTGCGAGATGAAGTCCGGCGCCAAGCGACCGGCCTCGAGCTGATCGCCTCGGAAAATTTCGTCTCGGAAGCTGTGCTGGAAGCTGCCGGCTCTGTGTTCACCAATAAATATGCCGAAGGATATCCGGGCAAACGCTATTACGGCGGCTGCGAGAATGTGGACCGCGTGGAGCGACTCGCTATCGAACGCGCGAAGAAACTTTTTGGCGCCGAGCACGCGAACGTTCAGGCCCATTCCGGTACGCAGGCAAATATTTCGGTGTATATGACAACGCTTGAACCCGGCGCCACTGTGCTGGGAATGAATCTTGCGCACGGGGGACATTTAACCCACGGGCATCCTCTGAATTTCTCGGGGAAAACCTACAAGTTCATCGCGTATGGCGTGACCAAAGACGCCGAAACAATCGATTACGATGAAATCGAGCGATTGACCCACGAACATCAACCAAAGATGATCGTGGCGGGCGCGAGCGCTTACGCGCGCATCATCGATTTTCCGCGCATCGCGAAAATAGCTCAATCGGTGCGTGCATTGTTCTTCGTGGATATGGCGCACATTGCCGGCCTGGTAGCGGCAGGAGTGCATCCGAGCCCACTGCCGCACGCCGATTTTGTTTCAACTACCACACACAAAACTCTTCGAGGACCGCGCGGCGGCTTGGTTCTCTGTCGTGAAAAATATGCGAAAGATTTGGACCGCGTTACGTTTCCGGGCGTACAGGGCGGGCCGCTGGAACACATCATTGCGGCCAAAGCCGTGTGCTTGAGGGAAGCAGCGGAACCGGAGTTCCACCAATATCAAAAGCAAGTAGTGGCCAACGCGAGAGCTCTCGCTGCGGGGCTTGCAAAGTTAGGTTTCCGCATCGTCACAGGCGGCACGGACAATCATTTGTTTCTCGTCAACATGCACTCGAGAGGGATCACTGGTCGTGACGCGGAACTCGCGCTCGAACGCTCCGGTATGACCGTGAACAAAAATGCTATCCCGTTCGATCCCTTGCCACCCATGAAGGCTGGCGGAATTCGCGTGGGAAGTCCGGCCGTCACCACGCGCGGAATGCGCGAGCCGGAAATGGAAAAAATCGCCGGATGGTTTGCCGAAGTGCTCACACACTTAGGCGACGCGGCTACCGAGCAGCGAGTTCGCGAAGAAGTTGCGACTCTCGCTGAAAAGTTTCCCTTGTACGCGCGGCGCCTGCAGGCCGCCGAAAAGGCCGACGCGCAGCATAGTCATCGCGCCAGTAGCTGAATTCCCACGCCGGGGATGTAGGCCCGCTGTTTCAACCAGGTACATCGATCCCTCTTTTGGATCAGTCGTATTGAATTCCTCCAAGGACTGCATCTGATTAGCTTGGTGAATCCTTTCTTAGCCCGTTCTGGCGGCGACAAAATCCCTGGCTTGGATCCCGAGTTGTTGTCGGTTATCAGGGGCTAAATCGCCCCGCAGCTGGGATCCCCTGCGTGCTTCCAGCCACTAAAGGAGAGTGGCTTGCCCTCAGGAATGCTCCTGAATACTTGTTACGATATTCATCGCGTGTCTCTCGCGCGTGGCGATTCAGTGTTCTTCGCTACGGACGGTCTTCAAGTTGCGCGGTGTTAGCGGGGACGATTTTGGAATTACTGCGGTCGCCCTTACGATTCCGTTTCTTTAGCGATTATTCTTGTTAGTAATCGGTTTGAATATCCAGCTCGACCGCCTCTCCATTTTGAATTGAAAACGCGCGAATGGGATTCGACCCGTCCTTGCGCGGGGAGAGAATAAAGTAGGCCACGTCCGGGTAATAGGCCTGCTCAATGTCGCGTGTCGATGGTCGGTTGTCGCTTTTGGGGTGCGAATGATAGATTCCCATCAGTTCTAATTCAGCTTGGCGAATTTCGCGCATATGCTGAAACAATTCTTTCGGCGCGATTTCATACTCGGTCGCGCTCGCCAGCGCATTTTTAGCCGGAAAAACCCTTACGATCACACCGTCGCGCCCTGCCAGCAATCCACAACATTCCAATTCAGTTTTCTTTGAAGCGTAATCCGTCATCTGTTCCAAAATTTCCTTCTTGATTCGAATCATATGTGTATGGCTGCCGATACGGAAAACTCCAGCGCAGAGGTCTCTCGAATATCACCATGTACACTTCCACGCGCGCGAGCGAATACCGGACGAATGGGGACGAAGGGTTGCAGGTGAAAAAACCCCCAACCCCTCTTCAATAAAGTTGCACGTTTAGGCCTTCTGAGCCTGGCGGCGTAGAAATGTCGGTACGTCGAGATCGTCAGCCGGCATCTCACGAACTTCGCTGACATTGCGCGCGACTTGATGCACCGCCTCGCTTACGTTTCTCGATACCTGCTGCACCACATTGGTATGTTGCGGCATGGTGGGCTGCGCCGGGGCCGGCTCTCGCGTGGCTTTCCAGGTTTTCGGCAAGTAGGAAGGACGCGATTGGTTCTTCCTGCTGGCTACTTCGCGGAATCCAGCGGCGATGACCGTAATCTTCACCGATTCTTTCATCGCATCATCCATCACCGCGCCGAAGATGATGTTCGCATTCTCGTGCGCAGCCTTCTGGATGATCGAAGATGCCTCGTGAACCTCCTGCAAGCTTAGGCTGGACGAGCCGGTTATGTTGATCAAAATTCCCTGCGCGCCCTGAATGCAGTTGTCTTCAAGAAGCGGGCTATTGATCGCGCGGTTGGCGGCGTCAATCGCGCGGTTCGATCCGGAAGCCACCGCCGTGCCCATCACGGCATAACCCTGGCCCGACATGATCGTCTTCACGTCCGCGAAATCGCGATTGATGATGCCGGGAATTGTGATGATGTCGGAGATGCCCTGCACCGCTTGGCGCAGAATGTCGTCCGCGATGCGGAACGCTTCAAAAAAACTGGTTCCGTGTTCAACGCACTCCATCAATCGTTCGTTCGGGATCACGATAACCGTGTCCACGCTTCCAATCAGCTCGCCCAGGGCCTGCTCGGCCTGCTCCATCCGGCGTTTGCCTTCGAATGCGAACGGCTTGGTGACGACAGCCACGGTGAGCGCTCCTAATTCGCTGGCCAGGTTGGCTACAACCGACGCGGCGCCACTTCCCGTACCCCCGCCCAGCCCGGCGGTGACGAAAACCATGTCGGCACCATCGAGCGCTTCCAGAATTTTTTCCGTATCCTCCAAGGCAGCTTTGCGGCCGACTTCAGGATTGGCGCCTGCCCCCAATCCTTTCGTCAACTTCGCGCCTAGTTGCAACTTCACCGGGGCCTGCGAAAGTTTGAGCGCCTGCAAATCTGTGTTTGCCGCGATGAATTCCACGCCTTCCACTTTGGCGCGGATCATACGGTTGACGGCGTTGGAACCGCCGCCGCCCACGCCGATCACTTTAATCTTCGCGCCGTTTTGTGCTTCTTCGCTGAATGAAACTTTAAAGCTCGATTCCTTTGGTGACATGCTTCCTCCCCAGTCTTTCACCCTCTTGAAATTTTTGTTCAATTCTTAAGACGCTCCTGCAAACATACTTTTCAACTTGCCCACCCAGCCGGTAGGACGCGCTCCCGCGTTGCGCCTGGTGCGCGCACCGTAAAGCACAAGTCCCACGGCTGTCGCATATTCGGGCCGGGAATCTTCTTCGCTCATGCCTGCGAGTCCGCGCGGAACGGCAACACGCACAGGCAGGTTGAATATTTTTTCGGCAAGTTCGCAGAACCCGCGCAGCCGCGCTCCTCCGCCGGTGAGAATGATCCCGGCGGGAATCGAAGATTCCACGCCGCCTCGGCGCAGTTCGTCGCGGACCAGCATCAATAATTCTTGCGCTCGTGGTTCTACGATGTCAGACAGCATACGAGCGAAAACTGTTCGTGGCGGACGATCGCCCACGCTCGCGATTTCAATGGCAAAATCTTCCCGCAGTAACTCACGGTTGGCGCAGGCTTGCTCGCGCTTGATTTTTTCCGCTTCATCGATCGGCGTGCGTAAGCCAACCGCGAGATCGTTGGTGAAGTGGTCGCCTCCTACGGGAATTGCCGCGGTGTGCCGCACTACCGCGCCGGCGTACGCCAGCAATTCCGTGGTACCACCGCCGATGTCGAGCAGGCAGCAACCCAATTCCCGTTCGTCTTGGGTCAGACAGGCCTCTGCTGAGGCAAGCGGCTCTAGAACGGTGTCGTCCACGCGTACGCCCGCACGATTTACCGCTGTTACGATATTTTGCGTCGCCGTGCCACTGGCCGTAACGATATGGACATTGGCTTCCAGGCGCTGACCAACCATTCCGATTGCGTCGCGGATGTTGTCCTGCGCATCGAGAAAAAATTCCTGGGGCAGAACGTGCAACACTTCGCGATCTTCCGGCAACTGAATTCCGCGGGCGGCTTCCACGGCGCGGCGGACGTCTTCGCGCTGAATGTCGCGCGGTCGGCTTCCCACGGTCGTTCCGCCACGGCTATTCACGCCGCGCACATGGGTTCCCGCCACTCCAACCAGCGCCGATTCCACCGGTACTCCCACAATGGTTTCCGCTTCTTCCACCGCGCGGCGAATCGAACTCACTGCCAGATCGAGATTTACAATCTGCCCTTTGCGCCAGCCCTTCGATTCCGCTGCACCGAGCGCGGCGAATTTTACGCTGCCGTCGTCACTGAGTTCTCCGATCAGCGCACAGGTTTTCGTGCTGCCGATGTCTAGCCCTACGATATGCCGTTCCTTCTTCGTCAAATCCGCTCCTTATGATTTCGTCCGATCAATTTCCGCTATGCGACTTCTTCCTCTTGGGATTCTTGCGCGCTGTGTGTACCGGCTTCGCCGCGTGTCTTCTTGCAACTGGCTTCGACGCCGCACGCGCTGCTACGAACCGAGGCGCAACTTGCTGAACCGGCGACGTGTCTGGATTCACGATCGCTTCGCCGTTGAAACGCAAGTCCACGGATTCCACCCGCCCCGTCTTTGCCCGCCATTGATCGATGCTATCCAGCAATGTTCGGTACTTCGTTCCGAAATCGTTGTTGCCGAAATGGACTAAAACAGGAGAATCCGCTGGGGTCCAAGAACTGCTGCCGCTGAACGCTTTATCGCCATTCAGACCCGCGATGGTGGCGCGCAAATCGCTGGCATCCGAAAGATCCACTTCGCTTACTTGTTCCATGGCACCCGCACGAGTTAATTCCACTTGTTGCGTGAATCCGGCAAATAGCTGCATCCGCCTTTCGCGTTCCGCCGGCGTCATATCTTCATGAATGCCGGTGACCACCGGAAAATGAAAATTTGCCTTCAGAGGACTGTCGAGCATGACGCCGTGAATATCCACCAGCGCTAGATCGCTTCCCTGCCGAAGAAACGCGATCGGCTCGCGCTCAGTGATTTCCACTTCAATCTCATTCGGCAAGGCCCGACGAACGATCGCTGCGGACACCCACGGAATTGCTTCGACCTGGCGCCGCCTTTCATCTAGCGGAATGCGTAGAACGCTACGACCTTGATCGGCTTTAAAAATCCCCAGCACGTTTCCGCGCGTCACGTAATGATTTCCCGTCAGCTCCACTTGGTCCGACTGAACAAGCGCCATTTGCCGCGAGGCCAACAGAAAATGGCCGCAGGCATATGCCACGCAGGCGCCGGCGATTCCGACACCCACGCCGAACGTCACGCGCAAATACGTTTTCCAGGCCTTCCGCCCGAATTTTCGCCGCTTAATCTCCAGAGGCTTCTGCCTCCGAAGATACTTCGGCTCCTCGTCGGCCAGGAGCTCCTGGGGGTAAGCGTCCGCGTCGATGGTCTTCAGTTTTTCCAGAGAATGACCTCGTTCTCGAGATCCACGCCAAAGCTTTTGTGCACGCGCTGGCGAACATCGTCGATCAGCCTGAGCATGTCGGCACAACTTGCGCTTCCTGCGTTGATAAAAAAATTCGCGTGGCGATCGCTCACCATCGCGTCGCCGGCTCGATGACCTTTCAACCCGAGTTCGTCAATCAGGCGACCCGCCGACCCGCCCGCAGGGTTTTTAAAAATGCATCCTGCGCTTTTCTGATTGAGCGGCTGGCTCGCGCGGCGCTTTTCGTTACACACGCGAATGCCCGCGAGAATTTCCTTGAACGGCTTGGAGGGCAGCTCCAGTTTTACGCGCAGCATCACGTCCTCGGGCGCGAACGAAGTGTGGCGATAGTCGAAGCGAATATCGTTGCCGCGCACGGTTTCAATTTCTCCGCTCGCCGCGCGATACAGCTCCACTTCGCGCACATAGGACCCAATCTGCGTTCCGTAGGCGCCTGCATTCATGCGCAACGCGCCGCCCACGCTGCCAGGCACTCCGATCAGGCCTTCCATGCCACCTAGGTCATGCTTGGCACAAAATGTGACCATACCGCCGAGATCCGCAGCGGCATCAACGTACGCCGCATTACCCTCCACCCTCATCCCCGGCTGCGAAGTTGGCAAATGCAAAACGACCCAAGGCAACTCGCCATCGTCGATCAGCACGTTTGTCCCTCCACCCAGAAAGCGGTGAGGGATTTTTTCGTTCGCCAACAACCGTATCACCTCGGGAATCGTGTCAAACCGACGCAACAAAAGCTCGTCGGTGGTTCCCCCAATTCCCAACGAAGTTTTTTCGCTGAGCGAAACACCCGGCCTCAGTTCCACGACAAGTTCTTTTAGCCGTGCCGCAACCGGCTTCTCGCTAATCTGCATAAGGACTAGGAACCTTGGAAGCCAGCAGCATAGCTAATTGATCGAGCACGCGCCCAACGCTCCCCGCGCCAATGGTGAGAATTGCGTCGCCTGGCCGCGCTTCTCGGTACAAAAATTCCATGCCCGCTTGCATGGTGCTGGTGAATACCACGTTTTTATGTCCCGCCGTGCTGATCGCTTCCGACAAAACCTCGCCGTTGACGCCTTCTACCGAAGATTCGCCGGCGGCGTAAATTTCCGTGATCACCAAAATATCCGCCTCATTGAACGAACGCCTGAAATCTTCCCAGAGAAATTTGGTCCGCGAGTACCGGTGCGGCTGAAAGAGCACCAGCAGACGCTTATAACCGCATCCGCGGGCAGCCTCCAGCGTGGCTCGGATTTCGGCGGGATGATGGCCATAATCGTCAATGAGGGTTACCCCGCCATATGCGCCTTTGATTTCAAATCGCCGGCCGACACCTGAAAACTTCGCGAGACCAGCGCGGATCAAGTCTGTCGGGACGTTTAGCGAAAGCCCCACGGCAGCCGCCGCAGCGGCATTGCGCACATTGTGAATTCCCGGCGGCGAAGGCAGGCAGAAAATTCCCAGATCCTCATCGTGATATTTCAGGCGAAACTCGCTGGCCAGGCCGTTCAGGCGCACTTCGCTGATCACTAGGTCCGCTTGGCTTGATGTTCCGTACGTAATCACCGGCCTCTTTACCTGCGACAGAATCGCTTGGACGTTCGGCTCATCGAGACAGAGAATGACCGTCCCGTAAAAGGGGACGCGATTGGCGAACTGCAAAAATACTTCCTGTATTTCCTCAAGCGAGCGGTAATGGTCCATATGTTCGCGGTCGATCGTGGTAATCACCGCTACTACCGGCGCAAGTAGCAAGAACGAGCGGTCGCTTTCGTCCGCTTCCACCACCATGTATTCGCTTTGGCCCACGCGAGCATTCGAGCCAGCATGATTTACGCGGCCCCCCACAACAAATGTAGGATCGAGTCCCGCTTCAGCCAGCACCGCAGCTATCATCGAAGTTGTAGTCGTTTTCCCGTGCGCGCCGGCTACGGCGATCCCCGTCTTCAAACGCATCAACTCGGCGAGCATCTCGGCACGAGGAATCACCGGAATTTTTAGCTTATGCGCTTCCAGCACTTCCGGATTGCTGGAATGAACAGCGGCAGAAACCACCACCACGTGCGCTCCCCGAACATTTTCCGCCAGATGCCCTTCGAAAATATTGGCGCCCAATCGTCGCAGCCGCTCGGTTA
>Ga0073928_10011678_pt1 | contig 10211 bp, 9 predicted proteins | sample PaiPotPPA55metaG_FD_76969 | JGI IMG/M metagenome (GOLD analysis project Ga0073928, IMG submission 76969) | Iron sulfur acid spring bacterial and archeal communities from Banff, Canada, to study Microbial Dark Matter (Phase II) - Paint Pots PPA... ... | reverse complement strand
CGCTCGCCGAATCGCGCGCGTTTCCCGAGGTCGGGTTTTACCGGCAGGAAGACGAGATGCTGGACTACGGATCGACCGACCAGTTGCTGCACCAGGTCTCCGAAGCCACCGGTGGCCGGTATAACCCGCCGCTTGATCATATATTTGATCCCACCGGGCGGCGCATACCAGCGGAGCTGGCGTTGTGGCCCGGGCTTCTGGCGCTGGCGCTGGCGCTGAACCTGGTGGAGCTGATCCTGCGCAAGTGGCCTGGTGTCCGGCTGGGGCTGGTGCGCCGGGTTGTCCCGACTGGGCACCGAGCTGAGAGCGTCGGGGACCGATCGGCAAGCCTGACGTAACCGGCCGTTGGGTGCACAGTGCGGTCTGGGGGTTCGCGGCGATCGCTTTTCTGACGGAACGAAGCCAATGTTTGTGCATTTTGTGCACGGTTTTTTTGGGGCAATGGGTCGGAAATAGGCGAGCGGCGCTCGCCCGGACCGGCAAGAGTGCCGGTCCAGCAGGCAGGAGTGCCTGCGCCACAAGCGCAAGCGGTTTGTTTTCAGCATGGCTGTAGCGGGTGGGGGGTGCGACGGTATCTTTTTTGGACGGAACGAAGCCAATCTTTGTGCATTTTGTGCACGGTTTTTTTTGGGCGATGGGGCGGAAATAGGCGAGCTGCGCTCGCCCGGACCGGCAAGAGTGCCGGTCCAGCAGGCAGGAGTGCCTGCGCCACGTGCGCAAGTGGTTTGTTTTCAGCATAATTGTAGAAACGAAGCCAATCTTTGTGCATTTTGTGCACGGTTTTTTGTTTGTTTTGGGCGATGGGTCGGAAATGTCGGAAATAGGCGAGCTGCGCTCGCCCGGACTGGCCAGGGTGTTCTGCACGGAACGAAGCCAATTTTTGTGCATTTTTGTGCACGTTTTTGTTTTTTGTGATGCGCCCAAGTAGGCGAGCTACGCTCGCCCGGACCGGCAAGAGTGCCGGTCCAGCAGGCAGGAGTGCCTGCGCCACAACGTTACATTAGCACCGGGCTTGGATGGAGCTTGGGCCAGAGGAAAGTTCGGCCTCTGTTTTCAAGCAGTTGAGGGATTCGCTCGATTGCTACCGGGGAATTAGGCGGTGCCTTCCGCCGGCAACTTGGTCCGGCCGCCCAGCGAGACGAAGGTTTCGACCTTGTCCAGCAGCACCGACGGTGAACCAAATATGGGAAACACAGAGGCGCGGCATACCACCGGCAACAGCAGGCTTCCGTGTTCCGTTTGTACGTCAATTTCCAGCTTCTGCAGCAGCATGCGCGACACTTCCCGCTGCACGTCCGATAATCTGTCGGGACGTGACACTTTGGCCAGGAGCACCGCGCCTGACCAGCGAAAGAGGCGGTCGGTGGCCTGCAGGTGCCCCGAAAGAAACGCGGCCACACGGCGGAGCACCACATCCCCGACGGCGTAGCCGTAGCGGCAATTGAGCAGGTCGAGCCGCTCGATGACAAAAACCACCACGAAATGCGGATCGTCTGCGCCCGTCACTTCCGCTATGGCTGCCTCGGCTTCCGGGCGGCCGGGCAAACCGGTAACCGGATCCGGCTTGGGATGGATGGCTCCCAAAACGGCCTGCGCTTTGGCAACCCGCTTCGCCATCAGATCCACCTCCGTGCGCGCGGATTCCTGCTGGCGTTCGACCTCGTGTTCGATCTCTTTCAGGCAATCACCCAGTCTCGAGCGCAGCAGGCGGATGTCATCGATCTCAGTCACCTTAACCAACTCGCCGCGGATCGAATTAAGCTGGCTGACGGACGTAGCGGCGGTTTTGGAGAGCGTGGCCACGGAAGCGGTGAGCATCTCGACTATGCCCTTGAGCTCGACGCCGCGCGTGGCAAACTGGGCAGTGGCTCTGCAGTTGTAGGCACGCAGCGCCTGGGTCGCCGCACCGCATTGCACCATCAACTCGGAATCAGCCTGGCCGGAAGTGGCAATTCTGGCGGCGATGCCCTCCATCTCCCGGCGGAAGTCCTTGTATGCCGCTTCGTCGGCCCGCACGGCGTCGCGGCCCACCGCTTCCAGCAGCAGCGCGATCGCGTGGAGTGGTCCGGCGATCTCGGCATCGATCTGTAGGTATTTCTTGATCGAGATCATGGTGCGAGGTTCGTGCTCTATCCGTATTCCTATCGGCGGAATCATGGTAGAAAATTACGTGGATCCGGCAACGCAGGCGAAACCGCCTGCGCCACCACGCGGCTGCACCAATCTGGTGATCCCAAGATACTCCTTTCCCTCGCCGTGGACATCACCTCGCCGACCTTCTCGACCGTGTTTCCCTGGGAGAAGAGATCACCATCACCAGAGCCGGCCAGCCGGTCGCTCGCCTGGTTCCGGCCCCAAGTACCCCAAGTACCCCTTGCCATCGTAACGGCCAGGGTATAGAATGCCATGGAGGGGAAATCAACGTGCAACCAACCAACCAACCAACCAACCAACCAAAAGAGAAACACCTCTGCTAGGCTGATGCGTCCCCTATTTCTCGCGGCGCTTACGGTGCTGGCGGCATCCGCAACTTTCGCCCAAACCGCGACTTTCACCACCTTATACAACTTCCAGGGATCGCCCGACGGCACCGCGCCGCAAGCCACCGTGATCGTCGGCTCGAGCGGCAACCTCTACGGCACCACCTTCGACGGTGGCGCCAACAACGGCGGCACCGCCTTCGAGCTATCGCCTCCATCAAGCCCAGGCGGCGCCTGGACAGAAAACGTCCTCTACAGCTTTCAAGGCACGCCAGACGGCCTGAACCCTTATGCCGCGTTAACCTTCGGATCTTCTGGCGTGCTCTTCGGGACCACCACCAAGGGCGGCACCGGCGAGTACACCGGCGGCACTATATTCGAGCTAACACCGCCCTCCGCGCCGGGGACGGCCTGGACCGAAACCATCCTCTACAACTTCCCCGGCACCGGCCGCAAGTCCTGGGGCCCAGGACAGCCGCTGGGAACGCTCCTCATTTCCGGAACCGGTACAATGTTCGGCACCACAACCTCGGATTGCGCCAACCACCAACCGGACAGCGTATTTGAGATCGCGCCGCCAGCATCGTCCGGAGCCGACTGGACCGAGTTCACGATCTACAACAGCCTCCACGACGGCCCGACCTCGTCGTGCAGCCTCCGCTCAGGCGTAAAAGCGCAAGGGGGCGCGCTGTACGGCACCGCATATTACGGCGGCGAAGACGCCGGCAGCAGCCACTGCGGCCCAGGCGTCCCGCCGTTCGGCTGCGGCACCGTCTACGAGTTGGCCCCCCCAGCCACCGGCGGCAAGTGGACGGCCACCGCCATCCACATCTTTACGAGCGCACCGGACGGCGCTTACCCATCCGCACCCCTTACGCCCGGCCCCGGCGGCGTGCTATATGGCACCACCACTGCAGGAGGATCCAGCACAGCTTGCGCCATCCCGGAGGGTCCGCCGGGCTGCGGCACGGTCTTCCAGTTGACGCCACCCGCAACACCCGGCGGCGCCTGGACCGAGACCATCCTCTATAGCTTTACCGGCGCAAACGGCGACGGCGCCAGCCCAGCCGGCGACGTGCTTCTGGCAGCCAACGGCTCTCTGTACGGCACTACCACCGGTGGTGGGAGCGCCAGCCGCGGCACGGTCTTCCAGCTAGCCCCGCCGTCGGTACCCGGCGGTGCCTGGACGGAAACGGTGCTCCACAGCTTCTCGGGCGCCGATGGCTCGAAGCCCAACGGCCTAGCGCAAGGCCCCGGCACGACCCTCTACGGCAGTACCCAAAGCGGCGGTACGCACGGCTCTGGCACCGTATTCTCGATCACGCCGAACTAAGGCGGACCAATGCCCTACCTGGTCAACCGAGAACCTCTGACGCCAGATCGCGTGCGGCGCGAAGAAGCGCGCGTCAGCCGGAACATGGGCTTGCAGGCCATCCCCGCGTTCAACGCGGCCCGCCCTCCAGCAGTCCGAACACGATACCGTGGCCGCAGGAGCGGGCGCAGTGAGCGAATAATGATTTTCCGAGCCGCTGCCATGAGGGAGCGGCTCCATAACAATTTGGAGGTAAAGTGACTATGCATAGGAAGCAATCGACAACCGGCGCGAACTCAGCCTTCCGCATCGCGCTCGGCGCACTCGCAATCCTGGCGGGGCCTGCAGCCTTCGCCCAAACCTTCACCACCCTGTACAACTTCCAGGGATCGCCCGACGGCACCGCGCCGCAAGCCACCGTGATCGTCGGCTCGAGCGGCAGCCTCTACGGCACCACCTACGCAGGCGGTGCCAACAAGGACGGCACAGTCTTCGATCTATCGCCCCCATCAAGCCCCGGCGGTGCCTGGACGGAAAGCGTCCTCTACAGCTTCCAAGGCACCCCAGACGGCCTCAACCCCTCCGCAGGTGTGACCTTCGGGTCGTCAGGCACCCTCTTCGGCACCACCTACCGTGGCGGCAGCGGAATCTACGCCGGCGGCACGATCTTCGAGCTGACCCCCCCGTCCACAACGGGGGCGGCGTGGTCAGAAACGGTCCTATACAACTTCCCGGGCAACTTCCGAGACCACGGTGGCACCGGGGCGCCCCTGGGAACGCTCCTCCTCTCCGGAGGTGGAAGAATGTTCGGCACCGCCGGCGGAAACTGCGTCCAACCATTCAAGGAGCCGTCCATCGTATTCGAGTTGACGCCGCCCGCAGTGCCCGGGGACGCGTGGACGGAATTCATTATCTACAACTTCGACCCGAACCCGCAGGTAGGCTGCGACCTCCGCGCAGGCGTGATCTCGCAGGGCGGCACCCTGTATGGGACTGCGTACGGCGGCGGCAACTACAACGCCTGCCTCAACGCATTCGCTGGTTGCGGCACCGTTTACGAACTGACCCCCCCCGCCGCCACCGGCGGCAAATGGACGGCCACCGCCATCCACATCTTTAGCAACGCACCGGACGGCGCACTCCCGTCGGCACCTCTCACGGCCGGCCCAGGTGGCGTGATTTACGGCACGACCACGGCGGGGGGCATCAGCACGTGCGGCTGCGGCATCGTCTTTCAGTTGATACCACCCGCAACACCCGGCGGCGCCTGGACCGAGACCATCCTCTATAGCTTTACCGGCGCAAACGGCGACGGCGCCAGCCCAGCCGGCGACATGCTTCTGGCCGCCAACGGCTCTCTGTACGGCACTACCACCGGTGGCGGGAGCGCCAGCCGTGGCACGGTCTTCCAGCTAGCCCCGCCGTCGGTACCCGGCGGTGCCTGGACGGAAACGGTGCTGCACAGCTTCTCGGGCACCGATGGCTCGAAGCCCAACGGCCTAACGCAAGGCCCCGGCACGACGCTCTACGGCAGTACCCAAAGCGGCGGTACGCACGGCTCTGGAACGGTATTCTCGATCACGCCGAACTGAGCGCCTGGGCTACCTGCCGTAGAACGGCCCGCTCTATCCTGAGATGACCGCGCTTCGGAGCTCATAACGGCATGACCCATCGAGGAGAGCTTCTATCGGTGAGATACCTGCCCGAGACGCATGCCTTCCTGTGGGCTGCCTTCCAGCCCGCAAGGTTGTCTCAACGCGCTGCGCAAGCCCGCCAGACCGGAGCGGGGGCCAAATCGCCATACTGCCCGTGCACGCCCGCCATGCTTATCGCGGCGCGGAATTGCCCCTCTATCATGGGGATCCGTTTGATTCGCGTGGAGTTGGTCGTAGAGGCGCTGGACTATAGCAACTGACGCGCACTTCCTGGAAAATGGGAATTTATCGTGTTACTATATAGTTGCGATGCAACCTACGGCACCAACCCTGCCCGCCCACCGTGCCCGGATCGCCGCCGTGCTGCGTGCCTCCAAAGAGGTTGTATCGGTCGACATCGCTTCCAAGACCCTCAACATCGAGCGCAGCCGCGCTGCGAAGGTGCTGTCTCGCTGGCACGCGCAGGGCTGGCTGCGCAGGGTCGGCCCTGGCCTTTATGTTCCCGTGCCTCTTGACCTGGCCGGCAGCGAACAGGTGGTCACCGATCCTTGGGTGCTCGTGCCGGCGCTTTTCGGACAGTGCTACATCGGTGGCTGGACGGCTGCGCATCACTGGGAGCTTACCGAACAGCTCTTTAATAAAACTCTGGTCTTCACTACGCGCCGCGTGGCCGAGAGGCATGTGACCGCGCAGGGCGCCGTCTTCGTATTGCAAAATATTCCCGTCAAGCGTCTCTTCGGGCTGAAGACGCTTTGGCGCGGCACGGCCAAGGTGGCGATCTCCGACGCTGCACGCACGCTGATCGACATGCTCTCCGCGCCCGAGGCTGGCGGCGGTATCGATCACGTCGCCGATTGCCTGAGCACCTATTTCCCCAGCAAGAGCGGAGAGCGCGCGCTCCTGATCCGTTACGCAGAGAAGTTTGGCAACGGCGCCGTCTTCAAGCGCCTGGGATTCCTCGCGGACACGCGGCTCCACGACACGAAGCTGGCCACGGAATGCCGCGATCGTCTCACGCAAGGTTACGCTCATCTCGACCCGGCGCTCACGTCCTCGAACCTCATCACGGCGTGGCGGCTATGGGTGCCCGCGCGCTGGAAAGGCGCTGCGTGATTGATCGGCGGGAGATCCTGGAGGCAGCTTCATCGCTTTCGCTGCTGCCCAGTATTGTCGAGAAGGACTATGTGCTTGGCTGGATACTCGCCGGCATCAACGCGCATTCGGAGATTTCTGGAAGCTGGGTTTTCAAGGGCGGCACCTGTCTCAAGAAATGCTACTTCGAGACCTACCGGTTCTCGGAGGATTTCGATTTCACGTTGCTCGATGAAAGCCACATCGATGAGAATTTCCTGCGCTCCGCGTTCGAAGAAGTTGCCGGCTGGGTCAGTGAACAGTCCGGGCTGGACGTCGCCGCTGAGCAACTCGAGTTCGACATCTACCGCAATCCGCGGGGCCGCCTCAATTGCCAGGGAAAGATCGCTTATCGCGGGCCAGCCTCGCCTGCCTCGGGCGGCTGGCCGAAGGTAAAGCTCGACCTTGACGGCCGATGAAAGACTGGTACTGCCGGCCGTACGCCGCGAAGTATTCCATCCTTATACTGACCGCCCTGAAGAGGGAATCCGGATCAATTGCTACGCCTACGAGGAGGCTTTCGGAGAGAAGCTGCGCGCGCTGGGCGAGCGCACGCGTCCCCGAGACCTTTACGATGTTGTCAACCTTTACCGCCATACCGGTAGCCGTCCGGACGCCGCCGTCCTGCGCGGCGTGCTGGAGCAAAAATGCGATTACAAGGGGATCCCCGCGCCCACGGCCGAAGCGCTTCGAAGCCATCGCGCCGCGTTGGAGGTGATGTGGGCTGACATGCTGGGGCATCAGCTACCAGCACTGCCGCCGGTGAGCGAATTCTGGGATGCACTCCCTGAAATATTCGCCTGGATCATGGGCGGCGCGGAGGCGCCACAACGCGCATACATCCAACATGGCGCGGGCGAAGTTGCCGTGCGCGCTCGCGTGCTGCCGATGGGCGTGCCCATCCGCGTGCGCTCGTCCCTGGAGATGATCCGCTTTGCCGCGGCAAACCACTTGTGCGTCGAATTGACCTACGACGGCAGCGTTCGCCGCATCGAGCCGTATTCGCTGCGGCAGACGGTCGACGGGAATTTGGTACTGCACGCGATCCGCAGCGATTCGGGAGAGCACCGGTCGTACCGCATCGACCGAATGCAGGGGGCAGTCGTCACATCACAGGCCTTTGCGCCGCGTTACGTTGTGGAACTCACGTCCACGGGGCCGTTGCCTGGTTATTCCTCCGCCGCGATACCGCGTGCTCGACGCTCGCGGGCACCGCACAGGCAGGGCCCGACCTTCATCTATCGCTGTACCGTTTGCGGGAAGACGTTCAACAGGAAAAGGATGGACGGATCGCTCAACCCGCACAAGAATCCCGTCGGTTACGATTGCCCCGGCAGGTACGGAGCTTACGTCCGCACAAAACCCTGATGGCAGCACACAGTATTTTGCAAGTTCAGAAGCAGCGTGTCAAATCAAAATGGCTGATTCAACCGTTAGGGTGGAGCATGCCAGGGACGGAATGAGGCGTGTGAGTTTGTGGTGGAAATTAGCGGAAGTATTCCGGATTGACACTAGTCTTCTGCTACGGGCTGCTAGGTTTGGCAGTCCCGAATGCAGGCGAAACCGCCTGCGCCACCACGCGGTTGCAACGACTTGCGGATGGTGGGGCAGCGCGAGTGCTATAATCGTTTGGACCGGAAGGGTCCTAAAACAACGTGAAATTCTTTTTAGATACCGCCAACCTGGACGAACTCAAGAAGGGCGCAAACTGGGGGATCGTGGATGGCGTCACGACCAACCCGTCGCTGATCGCGAAAGAGGGCCGGCCGATCGAAGAGCAGATCCGGCTGATCTGTGGCATCGTGGACGGCGACATCAGCGCCGAAGTGGTGGCCACGGAGGCCGGCGAGATGATCCGCGAAGGGCGCGAGCTGGCCCGTCTGCATCGCAACGTGGTGGTGAAATGCCCGCTGACACGCGAGGGCATCAAGGCGACCTCGACGCTGGCCAAAGACGGCATCCGCGTCAACGTGACGCTGTGCTTCTCGCCAGGGCAAGCCCTGCTGGCGGCCAAAGCCGGCGCTTACATCGTGAGTCCCTTCGTGGGGCGGCTGGACGACATCGGCTGGACCGGCATGGAGCTCATCAAGAACATCACCCAGATTTACAAGAACTACGGATATAAGACGCAGGTGCTGGCCGCATCGCTGCGGTCTCCCACGCACGTGATAGACGCGGCGCTGGCGGGCGCGCACATCGCCACCATGCCGTTCAAGGTGCTGGACATGCTCTTCAACCATCCGCTCACTGACAAAGGGCTGGAGCAGTTCCTGAAAGACTGGGCCAAGGTGTTTCAGGAAGCTCCGGTCGCAGGCTAAGCCCGCAGCACAGTGATCACCACGGCGGATGCCATCACCGCGGCGCTGGCGGGTGTTCTGGTAGTGTTGAGCGTCGCCATCGGAGTGCGTGCATGGCGGCGCTCGCGCATAACCCCCGACGAATGGGAGCGACGGCGGCGTCAGAGCCTGCTCGCGACGGGCAAGATGGGCGACGCCAGCCTGTTGGACTTCCGCGACGAAATGCTGTTTTATTCCTACAGCGTGCGCGGCGTGGAGTACACAGCGTCGCAGGACATTTCGCGGCTGCACGCGTTCCTACCGGCGGACATAGAGTCGCTGGCCGGACATGTGCTGGTGAAGTACGACGCGCGGAATCCGGCGAACTCGATGGTGCTGACGGAGGAGTGGAGCGGGTTGCGTCCGGCTAATCCGCGACTGTGAGGGGCACGGCTTGACAGCCTGCGCCACGGGGTAAGATAGCGATTATGAAAAAGAGTCTGGTAGTTGTGGGGGGCATGCTGGTCCTGTTCGGCGCCGGCGTTCTGACAGGAGCCAATACGTTTGGCACGCCGAAGTCCGTGCTGCAAGTGATCACGGTGAAGTGGAAGGCGGACGCCACGGCGGAGCAGAAGGCCGCGGCGATCGATGGCGTCAAGAAGATGGCCGGCGAGGTTCCGGGGCTCAAGAACGTGTGGCTGAAACCGATCAAGGTGCAGCCGCGCGAGTACAACAACGTGATCGTGATGGAGTTCGAGGATCAGGCGGCGTTCGATAAATATGCGGACGATCCGGCGCATCGGGCGTGGGAGAAGTCGTATTTGGCAATCAGAGAAGAGAGCCGCACGCAGGATGTGACGAACTGAGCAAGAAATTCCCCTGGGGGTGTAACCGGCGGACGGGGAAGGTTCGTCCTTTTTGCAATCCCCGTTACGAAGCGGGCGCACTCACCCAATTTCACCCAATTGCGCCCGCTATTCTCCATCTGCTTGCGAGGGGACAAGTTGTCCGCCTGGGCCTGACAGAACGTCCCTTCCGGCGCGGCGCTAAGCTTGTAACCCACTGTATTTAAAAGAGATTTGACATGGGCATGGGCATGCACTGCAAGGCAGGTGAGATGTCAAGAGCGCATTGACGAACGGGCTTTGGGGCTGGCAGAGCGCAAGGAAGCGGCCGTCGAGCGTGGCCGTGCTCTGCCAGCCGGCCCTAATCCGCGCAAGCCACACAGCCGATTAAGAATTGGAATGCGTGCGTCACGTGCAGCCAGCACAGCATCGCCGCCGAGCGCCACCGGGGTTGCGGAGCGGCCCATGTCGCTGTGGTCCAAAATCTACATTGCATTGACGGCACTGGTGGG
>Ga0073928_10011677_pt1 | contig 10212 bp, 10 predicted proteins | sample PaiPotPPA55metaG_FD_76969 | JGI IMG/M metagenome (GOLD analysis project Ga0073928, IMG submission 76969) | Iron sulfur acid spring bacterial and archeal communities from Banff, Canada, to study Microbial Dark Matter (Phase II) - Paint Pots PPA... ... | reverse complement strand
TGCTCAAGGCGCTTATCAAAGCGTCGGCCATGCCGCTTCGCGGCGTCGAGACGGACTTCGCCGCAGACAGCACTGGCTTCTCTAGCAGCCGGTTCGTGCGCTGGTTCGATGAGAGATTCGGCGTCCAGCGCTCCGGTCACGACTGGGTGAAGGTCCACGTGATGTGCGGGGTGAAGACCAACATCATTACGGCCATCGAGATCCGACATCGCGGTGCCGGTGACGCACCGCTGTTCGGGAAACTCATCCGAGCCACGGCCAAGACCTTCACGATTAAGGATGTCTCGGCGGATAAGGCATATCTGTCCCACGAAAACATTGAGATGGCGTTTGAGGCTGGAGCCACGCCGTTCATTCCGTTTAAGCCGAACTCGGTAGAAGGTGGCGGCGGTCTGTGGGACAAGATGTTGAACTATTACCGGTATCGCCAAGAGGAATTTCTCCAGCACTACCACAAAAGGAGCAACATCGAGGCGACGTTCGCGATGATCAAGAACAAATTCGGGAACCACCTGCGGTCCCGGAGTGATACCGCGATGAGGAATGAGGTTTTGTGCAAGGTGTTGTGCCACAACATCTGCTGCGTAATTCGCTCGCAGTGCGAGCTTGGCATTGAGCCAGAGTTCTGGCCATCTGAGACTTCCCAACAACCACAGAGAAAGGTGGGATCATGAACGCTTTCCAAAAAAAACTGAAGATTCTTGACGCTTGCAAGAGTGGCCTTGATTGGGCAAAGGGCCAGACAGATATTGAACGGGCATGGTGGATGTGTCAGCGGGCAGACTGGCTGTTGTGGCTGGCTGTGAAACTCGGCGTGGCTGAGAAGCAAGCCACCATTGCAACGTGCGAGCTTGCTAAGCTGGTCCTGCCCTTCACCAAGGATCACCGGCCGTGGACGGCGCAAATCATGGCCGAACACGAGGCTTGGGATCATGGTGCGGAGACCCGAGATAACCTCTGGATCGCCGCCCAAGATGCTCGGCAGGCGGCGGATGAGGCAAAGGAGCGCGGAGATCACGCCGCGTCAAACGCGGCCTTCGCCGGGATGTACGCAGCATTCACCGCCGCTGAGGGCATGAATAAGCAGAGAGCTACCGGAATCGCGAAAGTGGTTGCCGAAGCCGCCGCCTATAGCCGAGCCGCCCCGGCCGAACGTGAAATAGCAAGACAGAGTATGCAACTGGCTTGCACCTACATTGTCCGAAACCGGATCAACGCATCGCTGGTCACGGCCGCATGGAAAGCGCACTTTGCCCGAAGTAAGACGCGCTCGAAGTCCGGTCCGCGCTTGGCGACCCGGTCGCAGCGAGCTACTCAGTAGTTCGATGAAAGCTGCTGGACACGCTGCACCGCTAGACCGATGACGCGATGCGGCGTGTCGAGCAGCTTGATAGTACTCGGCCCACTTGCGGAGCCCTTTGCCGTGGGCTAGCATCGTGACAGCCCAGCTTTTTCGGAGGGACTGAATTCTGACCGGGGGCCAGTTGGCCCCCGGTGACATTCTGATTGACGCGCGTGCGTCAAGAGCTGCTTTCAGACAAACCGCTAGCCGGAGCTTTCGCCGCTCTGGAAATTCACGGAGGCAGTGCTTGGACCGCGCTCCCGAAAGGGAGCGTCGGACCTTGCGCTGTTCTGTGAACCCTCTAGCGGGGGTGTCTGGAGCGGCGACTCGTGTTCGGCGCTCCTCTTTTTTTGCGCTCGGCGTGGAGATCTCCAATGGGACAAGAATGGTTCGTGGCGATTGACGGAAAGACAACAGGCCCTTTTTCATCCAAAGACTTAAAGGATATGGCTGCTGCCAAAAAAATCGGGCCGCACGATCACGTCTGGACAGCGGGTATGGATAAATGGAAGGAGGCCCGAAAAGTTGTCGGACTGTTTGAATCCGACAAAAGCGAACCGCCGCCCGTACCTGCACCAGCCTCAGCCGGTCCACCGCCGATGCCAGTAGCGGCTGCGACGATGGCGTCACCGACATCAGCATCGCCGGTCATCCCGTCACCTTCACCAGCGATGGAGGCACAGCCGCCATCACTGTCGAAACCAAAAAAGGGCGTCCGCTGGGGACGAGTCGCTGCTGGGATTCTGGGCGTAATCGTGCTCATACGAGGCGCAATGGTCGGCTACCGCCAAGCGGGGGGCGGGAACATCTCAAAGCCAAGTACCGGGACGGTCACGTTCGCTGAGGACGTGGACAGCAAGACCATGAGAACCACGCACGAAGGCACTCAGTTTTATCCCGGTCGGCTTTTCGTGATTATCCGCTCGCCAAAAGCCTTCGGCGACTCGAAGCTGCTTGTTTACCTGCGGCTGCATGGGACGGAAATGTGGGCCGTTTGTGGCGAACAGATTGTAGACCCGAAGTGGACCTTCGTCGCCATGCCTGATGAGCTTGACGATGCGGGCAGCTACGACATCAAGGTGACGACCTCGAAGGGCGACCTCGTAGCGGAGTCCACGGTCACGATTGTCAGCCGGTGAAGGCGGGATAAAAAACGACTGGCTTACTCTCATAGTGCATGGAGAAAACCAGCAAGACTTATTTCGCAGTGGAATTCCGATACTGTCACGCTCAATCCGTGGGGAGAAGTACCATGCCCATGTACGTCTGCCAGTCAGGAGCAGAAGCCGGAACCGAAATTAACGAGGAAGGCTGTTTCGTCATCACTGACGATCACGACCGAGACTGGTTTTGCCGGGAAGTTACCGTCACCGATCCCGCACAGCAGCCAGACTATGCCAAGCAATTTTTCCGAATGGGATTTTTGGCCCACAAAATCGGCATTAATGAGGCGGGCTTGTTCTGGCACGGCAACGCTGACGATGAAGACGATCTGAGAGAAAAGCTTAGCGAAGTGAACTCGGGTTAAGCCATGATCGAATTTGCCTGTCCTAGCTGCGGATGCCGGACCGACGATGGAATAGGAACCGCCCCGATGGCGTTGGCTGTGACGAAACTTGGCGACGGGCCAATGAACTGATTGGAACGCCATTTGCAGCAGTTTGCTGGTTTTTATCCCGCCTTCATCTGCCCAAGAAAAGGGACGAGCATGGGTTATCCGAACGGAGCAGCGAAGCTGCTCGATGATCTCGGTCAGGACCGCGATACGGTCGCGAACGTGCTCCGGGCACAAGAAATCAAGGGTATCCGCCACGCTGTCCGCCAAACTCAATCCGATCTGTCGCTACATCCAAGCGAACGCCCTTGGAGTCATGCAGGCTGCCCTTCGCGACGGCGAGGCACTGGTCGTGACTTTCAGCGACGAACGCCGCGAGGAGGTTTCGCTCCCTGCCGCCGTCAAAGATTTCCTAATTGCCTTTAATGCGGGCGCTTATCCAGACCTGCTCCTGCCTTCCGAAGCCACTTAGCGACGAGCATGAGCCTCACGTGCGAGGCGAGCGCAGCCGTTCTTGCGGGACGCCAACTCCATCTTGATCGGCCTCGACATTCGCGATCAGCCAATGGCATCAGTGTCGTGAATGGTCGGAAAGCAACCTCTTCCACCACAGCTTCAAGGGGGTCAGGGCGGTAGCAAGAAGTGAGATGCTGCCTCGGCCTTGGTCGTACAAGGGCTGGGTTTTTTGCGTGCGCCGCGACATCATCGCTCGGCGAAAGTTCCTCGACCTTAACCTCGGCGAAAGCGGGACGACCCCCATACTGCGGACGTTTGGTGTTCATGACGCGCTCCTTTAGTCAGTGAACCAGTGATGGCGAGGAGCCCAGCAGTCTAGCACGGTTGGAACAAAAAAGAAGTCAAAGCAGGAAAAACGAGGGGCGGCATTTTTGGTCAGAAACGACTGCAAACAAAAGGCTCAATATACGCATTGCGCATTTTTGACGAACGCACTAGTATATAGCAAGTACCCCCAGCGACACCGTGCCAATAGGCTTCCTCCTGTGGGGAGGACACTGAGGCGGGAACCCCGCATCACTTGCTTACGGTGATGTACGGGGTTGGCGGCCCCGCTCCTTGGGCCGGACTCGGGCACTCAGTCGTCGCCGGGGGCACCTAGCACACCATTTGGAGGGCGCACCGCGATCCGTGCCGTTTATGTCGCCACAGCCGAGATAGCCGCATCGAGTTTGATGAATTGAGCGCTCGGCTAAAAAGGAAGAAGCTCAATGGAGATGAACACAATATCCGCCGCAGGAGGGGCCGTGGATAACTTCGGCGCGGTTACAACGGCGATGCAAGCGGTCGAAAAGGCCGGGAGAGGCACCATGGGAATTACACTAACAGTTGAGACCGGCAACGTGACCAGCCCCGCAAAGGAGCGCCGATCTTTTCGGATAGAAGTCCCCCGACCCCCCACGGGGGCCACGCTCTCCTTCGTCTCGGGGCCTTCGGGCGCGGTTCTTTTCGACGACTGGCTTCCGCTGGTCCAACAGGTCAAGGAGAAAGAACTGGTCAAGCGACACGCCCCCGACTTGCTCCTGCCACCACTCGGGCAGCCGAGCATTTTGTCTGTTGTCCAGCAGATTAGCTCAACCCCGACCTACCAGTTATTCCTCGCGGCAATTGATATCGCCGAGCACATCAATCTTGTCAGTGAATCGACCACTGAGACTGTGGCAAGGCGGTTTCGGTCTCTGGACAAGTGGACCCCGAGCGCCGTTGGCAAGGGCGGCTTGTTTTTCGTGCCTGCCGACATACCTGCACCATCGCAGGCAGTCAATGAACTGATCGACAATAATAAGCTTGGCTCAGCTCAACTTGGCTTCGACGGCGCCCAAATTCTAAGGCTGTATGTGCCGTATGCCACCCCCATTGATTTCATCATCCCGGTCAGCAAGGACGCCAAGAACCTCTGGGAGACGATTAGCAATTTGTACTATGCTTTCCGCTACCCGGCATAACTTGGCCGTGTCCTTCCCCGTCAGCGTGGGCGATGACCAATGATAAACGGCTGGGCGGTGTTCATCATGTTCGCCGTTGCTCTGGCCAACACTTGTGTCGGCACGATACGAGTGCGCAGAATCATCAATAAGGAGGAACAGTTCTGGGGTGACGACTACGGCCCGTATCTGCCATGGTTCATCTCCTATGAGGGATTCCACCGAGGGTTGATCATTAATCTGTCCTTTGCGGTGGCATCGCTCGGTCTCGCGGCTGTATTCCTGCGCGGCGACTCGTCTTTTGCATCAAGAGAAGCCATTGTTGCGATGTTGATCTTGAGTTTGGTCTGGAGCATCATCATCGCTTATTTCATTCGCCCGGATTTTGAGCCACGGATTCGGACGTTCACGAAAATGTGGTGGAAGATCTTTGGCTTCACCTGTGCGAGCTTGCTCTTGTACGGAATCGCTGGCTGGATCGTGGTGGCATACTGCCTCGGGCTGCCGAAGCAGTAGTCCCTGACCCGCTCTAATCGTGCCATCCGGGACACTGGTCGTGCCGAAGCTCAATCCAACTGACCCGTGGTTGTCGTCTTAAAGAATGGCCAAGCGGGAATTCCTTAAGATCACAGGCACGGTTTTCGGGCAGAAAGCTCATTTGCCCAAAAACCCGCCCAAAAAGATGGGTTCTAGGGCAAGGCCGCCCCAAGGGGTGTGAGGAATAGCTAAAAGAAACCAGGCGGAAAGATGAAGGACTCAAGATGCTTGCTTCCTGGGGGCCTCCTCACGCCCTCAAACAGGGAGCACGCGCAACTCCCGGGGAAGTGGGAAGCTGACGTGTTCGGCGCGGGCGGATTGATGCTCGACGGTGGCGCCGTAGCGATCCTGCAAGTAGCGCACGCATTCTTCAACGACCTCTTCGGGCGCGCTGGCACCGGCGGTGATGGCTACCGTTTCTACTCCATTAAACCAGTCATCGGAGATCTCGCGGACGCTATCGATTAGAAAGGCGGGCGTGCCCGCGGCCCGCGCCATTTCGGCGAGTCGCATGCTGTTGGAGCTATTTTGGCTTCCCAGAACGAGCACGATGTCCGCATGCGGCATCAGCTCCTTGACCGCCTCCTGCCGGTTTTGGGTGGCGTAACAGATATCTTCGCGTGCCGGGCCGACGATCTGCGGAAAGCGGCGCTTCAAGGCCCGGATGATCACTTCGGCATCGTCAACGCTTAGCGTGGTCTGCGTCAAGTAAGCGAGCTTGGTGTCGGCCGGCAGGTCGAGCTTCGCCACCTCGTTTTCATCCTGTACGAGGATGATGTGATTGGGAGCCTCTCCCATGGTGCCGAGCACCTCGTCATGACCTTCATGGCCGATCAGGACAATGGTGTAGCCTTCGCGGGCAAAGCGGACCGCCTCCAGATGGACCTTGGTGACCAGGGGGCAGGTGGCGTCAATGGCTCGAAGGTCTCGCTGGGCGGCAACGCTGCGCACCTCCGGCGCCACGCCATGGGCGCTATAAAGCAGCGTGGACCCGTGAGGAACCTGGCTCACATGATCAACAAAGACAACGCCTCGCTGGCGAAATTCCTCGACGACAGGCCGGTTATGCACGATCTCGTGATAGACGTATATGGGTGTGCCGAAAAGCTCGAGTGCCCGGTCCAGGCTTTCAATCGCCATATTGACGCCGGCGCAAAACCCGCGTGGATTGGCCAGAATGATTTTCACCGTTTACTCCACATGATCATCGTTCGCTGGAGCCAAGCATATGGTACCTTAAGCCAGAACCACAAAAAACGCACCATCACTTGGCTCGTGGTGGTGCGTTGTTGCAAAGTCTGGTGTGCAATGAGCTCAGTCGCCAAAGTCGAGTTTGGTGACCTTGATCCACTTCTTGCCGTCTTTCTCGGATACGGTGCCGGTCACCGTTCCGGCCTTGGGATCCATACAGATCGCCTTGTGATTCTTTTTGTGGGAGGCCGAATCAAACCAGTAAACCACGTCGGCGCCGTTTTCCTGGACCTTGATGACCGTGGCACACTTCTCCGCTAGTTTCAAATCGCACTTGGCGCAAGTAATGGTGCCCTTGAGAGTGACTTCTTTCTCATCCGCGGCGACAAGCTGGCCGACGGCCAGAAGCGAATAAGCGAGGACGGTCGCAATGCACAAGCACATTCGCATAACAACTCCTAGCAGTTTTTGAGGCAGCCGGTTCGCGGCGATCGAAAAGGCTGGCTGACATAAGTATCAGGACCAGTGTCGAATATAAGCGGCCCAGGCCAGTCCGGCAACTGATGCAGTTGTTCTCCAGGCGAGGCAGAGCCTCGCCTGCAGTGCGTTCCCAAACGGAAGTTTGGGAACGAGGATCGGTGCATTGACAGTGCAGCCTGCCGGCCTACAATTGGGTTTTTCCCGGGATCCGGCCGCGATGGACGAAGCGATAGCGAAGGCAGCGGTTCTCATTGAGGCGCTTGCTTACATTCGCCGCTTCCGCGGGCGACTCGGCGTCATCAAGCTAGGCGGTAGCGCCATGGAGGATGCCCAGGCCCTTCAGGCCACGCTCCAGGACATCGTGTTCATGGAAACCGTCGGGCTGCAGCCCGTGGTGGTTCACGGGGGCGGCAAGCCCATTGATCGGGCCATGGCCGCGAGCGGACTCGAGCCGCGAAAGATTCGGGGGCAACGCTACACAGACCGGCAAGCACTGGACATCGTGGTTCGCGTCCTGACCGATCAAGTGAATGCCGATATTGTCCGGCAGATCCGCGCCGGCGGCGGGCGAGCTGTTGGATTACATTCGGGTACCCTTCAATGCTTATTTGGCCGGCGGCTGGAGGCCAATGGCGACGGGGATCTCGGCCACGTCGGCGGTGTGACGCGAGTCGATGGCGACCTGATTCGGGACTTCTGTTCGGCCGGCGTCGTGCCGGTTATCCCGTCCCTGGCCTGGGATGATGAGGGCGGCTGGCTAAACGTCAACGCCGATAACGCGGCGGCCGCCGTGGCGGCAGGCGTGCAAAGCGAGAAGCTGGTGATCTTGACCGACACTCCGGGAATCTTGAAGGACCGAAAAGATGAGCGGACGCTTATTCGGAGCATGGACCCCGGCGAGGCGCGACGACTGCTTGCCGAACATGTCATTCACGATGGCATGATTCCCAAGGTCGAGGCCTGCCTCGACTGTCTCCAGGCCGGTGTTCGCAAGTCGCACATTGTAGATGGGCGGCTGCCTCACTCGCTGCTTCTGGAGATCTTCACCACCGAGGGCATCGGCACGGAGATCCGCTGTGCCACCGCCGGAGCGGAGGACAGCCGCACATGACACTATCAACCGCCGAAACCATCCGGCTCTTCGATCGCTATGTAATCGGCAACTACAAGCGTTTCCCGGTGTGCCTGGTGAAGGGCGAAGGCTCCTGGGTTTGGGATGCGGACGGCAAGCGCTATCTCGACTTTTTCCCGGGTTGGGGTTGTGACTTGATCGGCCATTGCCCTCCGCGGGTAGTCAACGCCATCCAAGAGCAGGCCGGCCAGTTGCTTCATGTCCCGAACACCTGGTATACCCAGCCGCAAGGTTTGCTGGCCCAGGCACTCAGCGAGCGCACCGGATGGGGCGGCAAGTGTTTTTTCTGCAACAGCGGAGCCGAGGCGAACGAGGCGGCCATCAAGCTGGCCCGACTGAACGGTAAGCCTGGACGCTACAAGATCATCACCATGGTCAACAGCTTCCATGGCCGTACCATGGGGGCTCTCAGTGCCACGGGACAGCCGAAGTACCATCAGGGCCTGGACCCGCTGCTGGCCGGCTTTCAATACGCGCCTTTTGGCGATCTGGAGGCGGCGGCTCGCTTGATCGATGCGCAGACCTGCGCCATTCTTGTCGAACCAATTCAGGGCGAGGGTGGCGTCAACCTGCCACCGCAAGGATACCTGGAGGGCCTTCGAGAACTGGCGGACCGGCATCGCCTGGCACTCATCTTTGACGAAGTCCAGTCCGGCATGGGTCGAACCGGCCGCTGGTTCGCTCACCAGCACTGGACGGCGCAGCCGGACATCATGACGCTGGCCAAGGCCCTGGCCGGCGGCGTGGCTTGCGGGGCCCTGATGGCTCGCCCTGAGTTTGCCGACCAGTTGGTGCCCGGCACGCACGCGGCCACGTTCGGCGGTAACCCTCTGGCGGCTCGTGCCGCTTTGGCAACTATTGAAACCATCGAGGCCGATCACCTGCTCGAGCGCGCCGGACAGATCGGGCACGCCTTCGAGGAGCGGTTCAGGGGCCTCTCTGAGCGAGTCTCCTGGATCCAGGAGCTGCGAATCAAAGGTGCCATGATAGGGATTGAGCTGGGTTCCGACGCCGGTCCAGTGGTCGGGGCCTGCATGGAGCGGGGCCTCTTGATCAATGTCACCCACACCAGTGTCATCCGGCTTCTGCCTGCTCTCACCCTTTCCGATGCCGAGCTGGATCAGGGGTGCTCAATCCTGGAAGAGGTACTGCTCACCCAGAACCGGTAAGCCGCTCGATCGAGACCGCGCCATGCGTGACATTCTGGACCTTGTGGATTTGAGCACCCAGGACCTTCGCCATCTGTTTCGCGAGGCGGCGCGCCATAAGGCCAATTATCGGCACGGCGAGCGCCCGCTGACACTTCTGGGCAAGGTTCTGGCTCTGATCTTCGACAAGCCGTCTCTCAGGACCCGCGTGAGCTTTCAGGCCGCCATCGCTCAACTGGGCGGCGACAGCATCTTTTTGTCCGGCAGCGAGGCCGGGCTCGATTCTCGGGAAAGCGCTGCCGATGTCGCCCGGGTCGTGAGCCAATATGTGGACGCCATCGTCATCCGCACTTTTCGGCATGAGGCCGTGGAGGCGTTCGCCGAGCATGCCGTTTGCCCCGTCATCAATGGCCTGTCGGACCGCTATCATCCCTGCCAGTCGCTGGCCGACATGTTCACGATGCACGAACTATTCGGTCATCTGACCGGCCGGTGTCTGGTGTTTGTCGGCGATGGCAATAATGTCGCGCGATCGCTCGCCATCGCATGCCTCAAGCTGGGGGTACGCTTTATCCTGGCTGCACCCGCCGGATACGGCTTCGACCCGGCGTTCCTTGCACTGTGTCAAGAACACTTGCCCAGCATGCCGGCTTTTGAAGATGATCCTGCCCGGGCCGTAAAGACCGCGGATGTTCTTTACACTGACGTTTGGGCCAGCATGGGCCAGGAGGCTGAAGCCGTCGAACGCCGCCGCCGCTTTGCGCCTTTTCAGGTCAACGCCTCGCTGCTTGGATACGCTCCGGCTCACGCGCGGGTGATGCACTGCCTTCCGGCGCATCGAGGCGAAGAGATAACCAGCGAAGTCATGGATGGGAGCCGCAGCGCCG
>Ga0073928_10011674_pt1 | contig 10212 bp, 7 predicted proteins | sample PaiPotPPA55metaG_FD_76969 | JGI IMG/M metagenome (GOLD analysis project Ga0073928, IMG submission 76969) | Iron sulfur acid spring bacterial and archeal communities from Banff, Canada, to study Microbial Dark Matter (Phase II) - Paint Pots PPA... ... | reverse complement strand
TAGCCCCGAGAACTGTGGCAGATACGTGTTGATCAGCTCCTCGGGCGGCATCGAGTAAGACGCGGCGAAATCGTAGGGATCCCGCCCGGCCATCCCTCCGCCAGCGCGCGGCGAATACGGGACGTAGTGCGCAACCGGCAGAAACTGGATCGCGCCCATGCTGAGCCCCAACACCACCGAGCCCAAAGCGGTGCCCAACCGTCGTAGCGCTGTCCGACGATCCTGTGTCACCGCCCCGCCACTCCAGAACGCGAGGTACACGGCGTACGCCCCCGCGCCAATGAGCATGTACTGCATGAGTTGCGGATGCGGCGTGAGGATTCCGAGGCCGACGGTGAGCGCGAGCAAAGGCCACGCACTCGCGCGTCCATCTCGCACGCCGCGAGTGATGAGCAACAGTGCAAGAGGAAACAGCGCGCTTACATATAGCTTCCCGTCGTGCCCCGGTGACACGTAGGACGCGATGGGGCCGCCCATCATGTAGGCGAGACCGCCCACTATGGCCCCCCAGAAGCCGAGGCCCGCCACACGTAGAAACAGATACGTGAGCCAGCCAGCGAGGAAAATGTGAATCATGAACGCCCACGTCACGCCGACATCGGCTGGCAGCACTAGCCGTAGCAGGAACGTCGGGTAGAAGATGTCGCCGGCCATCGCGTCGATATACGGCATTCCACCGAACAGATATGGGTTCCAAAGCGGCCAATGGCCCGCCTGGCGCAGCACGGCCGTGCCGAACTCGCGCACCGCATAGCCGCCTATGTACTGATCGCTGACCGGAGATACGAGGAACTGACCCAGGAATGCCGGATAGCCAAGCCATGCGGTGCCCAGCGCGTAAACGCCAGCCGCCCACAGCGCAGCGAAGCGAGGGGCAGCTGCGAGAGGCGGTGCGACACGAGGCGTCTGACCGGGTGCGGACGCCGACGGCGTCGCGGGTCGCGGCATGGCGCGCGAAAGCTGCTCGCTCCCGCGAGTGGGCGCTAGCAGCGACGCCTCGTCCGCAATACGTTAGCCCGCGATGATCGGGCCGTCGGACTCGGCCTCGGCGGCCCGCACGTTCTACGACAGTCGGTATCATTTCGCCGAAGATGTAGACCGGCCCAACCCCGAGCGATTGTGGCGAGCGCTGCGGCACCTGGAGCCGCTGCCAGGAGCCACCCTGCTCGACCTGGGCTGTGGCGTCGGCTGGTCAACGCGCATCGCGATCACTCGCGGCGGTGTGTCTCACGCAGTCGGGCTCGACTTTTCGCGAACCGCTCTCGCTCTCGCGGCCAGCGAGACGGGCATCGATGAGCAGAAGCGCGTCGAGTGGGTGTGCGGCGATGGTACCGCTTTGCCCTTCGGAGACGGGTCGTTCGATCGGGCTTTTTCCTTTGGATCGATGGAGCACTTTCCCGACGTTCGCCGCGGATTCGCGGAGCTCGCCCGTGTGCTCCTGCCGGGCGGCCGCGCAGTGAGCGTGGTTCCAAACTTCTACGTTCGCACTGGGCAGCCGGTTGAGCATCACGATACGCTCGCGGGATGGCGCCGCATCATCGAAGGCGCCGGCCTGGAGGTGACGCGTGTCGCGGGCGACCACGGCCCTGCCCTGCTCAAGAACCGCCGGCCCGCGCGGATCGCGTTGCGGCTAGCGCTCCGCGTCGCGAGCGTGATGCCAGCGCTCCGCTATCAGTTCATTTTCTTGATGCGGAAGCCTTGACGCGTCGCGCTTTGTAGATCCAGTCGATGACGAGCATGGTGAGAGCGGCCCCGAGCTCCATGGCCACGAGCCACAGCCGCGAGCTGATGGCGAGAATGAGCGCCGGGCGAGCCCCTATGGCACCCTGTAGGCATAGCACCAGCGTGCCCTCGCGCACGACGATTCCGCCTGGCGCGAATATCACGAGCAGCCCGACGAGATAGCTCGCGACGTACGCCGTCGCGGCAATCCACGCCGTGGGCGCGCCCTCCCCCAACAGCGCCCTAGAGAACATCCAGAACGCGATGCCGTACAGAACCCATCCCAGCGCCGCGCGTACCACGAACACGGCAAACTCTTTTGGCGGCGGCACCGGCAGCGGGACGGGGCGCTTGAATCGTTTCTCCAGCCAACGCCGAATGTGCGGTAGTGCGCGCGGCAGTACGACGACGAGAAGAGCGATGAGAACGCATGCAATTACCAGCTGGCCGATGATACCCAGCCCACGCGTCCAGGGCGCGATGAACCGCGGCGCCGCGCTCAGCGTGATGGCCGCACCCGTGGCGAGCGTAGCGATCTGCATGAAGATCACGCCCATCGATGCCGCCGTGGGCGAGGCTCCCTCCGTGACGGCTAGCGCGGATAGTCCGGCGAACTGCCAGACACCCCCCGGGATGTAGCGCGCCAAGTTGGCAAGAAAGAAGATCCGGAGGGCCGGCCGCAGCTTGAGAGGCGGGCTGCCCCACCACTTGAGGCTCGCCGCCCACATTTGCACGAGCTGAGTGTATCCCGCGAGCCAAACCACGGTCGCGATGAGCAGCGGGCCCCAGGCGAAAGTCAGCCGAGCGTCGTGCAGCTCGGGGCGGTACGCGCGGACAAGCTGCCACAGCGCGATCCCCGCGGCGAGCACAACCACGGCGGGCAAAACCTGTATCACCCGCCGCCAAAATCCGCGCGGCTGTCGCATCGGCGGCGGAGTATACCCCTCTGCGCGTTGCGGTGCACGCGCGACTCGGGCATCATTGCGCGTATGCGCATCTTGATCGTCTCGACGGCCTTCCCGCGAGAGCGGGATGACCCGACGGTCAAGTGGCTCGCCGAAACGCTGCGCCGTCTGTCAGCCGACGCGTCGGGAACCTACGAGTTCGAAGTGCTGACGTCGGCATACCGGGGCGGCGGAAACACGTCGCTCGACGGAATTCCAATCCATCGGTTCCGATATTTCTTCGCGCGGTGGGAGCGACTCACTCACGAGGAGTCCGCGCCCGACCGAATGCGACGCTCATGGCTATATGCGGCGCTTCCGGCGTTCTACCTTTTTTTTGGAACCATTGCCGCTTGGCGTCTCGCCCGGGCGCGGCGCTACGATATTGTGCACGTGCATTGGCCGGTTCCGCACGCTGTGTTTGGCTGGGCGGCGCGCGCCGGCGGCGCTCGGCGAATCATCTCGCAGTTCTACAGCATCGAGCTACGCTGGGTGCGGCATTCTCTGCCCTTTCTTCGCGGCTTCCTGCGCCGCGCCGTCACGTCGGCCGACTATGTCGTGGCCATTTCCAGCAGCACTGCACGCGAAGTCCAGGCCGTCGCGGCCGTGCCCGTTGACATAATTCCATATGCGGTCGACCTACCGATCGGTGAAGCCGCCGACCGGGCCGCCATCGGGCCCGCCCAACCTTCGCCCGCTCGGCCGTTCACCGTACTGTACGTCGGTCGGCTCGTGGAGCGGAAAGGCGTGCGGTACCTGCTCGACGCGTTGGCCATGATGTCGCCCTCGATCGGGGCCAGAGCGGTCATCATCGGTGACGGACCGGAACGGCCGGCGCTCGAGGCTCTCGCGCAGCAGTCGGGCGTGAGTGATCGGGTCGAGTTCCGAGGGTGGGCGTCGCCGGCCGAGCTGCATAGCGCTTACGAATCCGCGAGCGCGTTCGCCCTGCCGGCCGTGGTCGATCGGCGGGGTGACACCGAGGGACTCGGCATGGTACTGCTCGAGGCAATGACTTATGAGGTACCGGTCGTCTCCACCCCTTTGGGTGGAATCCCCGATATCGTCGAGTCCAATCGCACCGGCTTGCTCGTTCCGCCGAACGATGCGAAAGCTCTGGCCGCCGCGCTGACGTCGCTCGCCAGCGATACGGCGCTCGCGCGTCGGCTCGGAGTCGCTGGTCGGCAATCGGCGGAGAAGAATTTCAGCTGGGACGGCGTGCTCTCCAAATGGCGAGCCATGTACGCGCGCGTAATGGCCGGCGAGCACGCCCCGGTCATGGAGGAGTCGTCGGAGACAGCAACCTGACGGACACGCGGAAGACATCCGCTGACGCGCCCGATCGTGGCTTCGTGAGCACGACTCCCCCGTCCGGGGTGATCCCCTTCGCGCGCACGCTTCTCCGCAGACGCCGCCAGGCAACGATGCGGTCCAGAGTCGCGACGTACGGGTCGCGCGCCATGAGCGCCATCAGGAGACGGCGATACGCTGGCGGCGCGCCCGGGTAGCCCAGCGCTGGCGTAAGATTCGGATGCCAAAGGCCGACCCATAGACCTTCCACCGATTCGCACGCCCGCGCCGTTTCGAGCGCGTCCTCGACCCAGTGCTCGGGATCTTCTATCCCCTGATATTTGCTCTGGGCGCGGTCCATCCACATCAACGGAATCTCGTCCAGGCTGGTCGTCTGGCGCAGCCGGTCATCCCAGGCCGGCACCACGTCAGCCACGCCGAGCCGAAAGCCATTCCGATCGGGAAAGCCGTACGTCGCGTCGTAAGCGAAGCCGGCGGCTGCCATCCCTCGCTGCGTCAGCCCGGGTCGCATTTTCAGGAAATGCTGGCGTACCCCAGCCGGGTCGCCCTCCGAAACGGCGCGCAACCTCGATCGCTGCACCGCGAAGACAGAGCCGTCCTCAGCGGTCGCGAAGCTTCCGTGCAATCCGATCTCATGCCCGCTGCTCCACACGGACGCCAGGATCCGCCGCGCCGCTCGCGATTCGGGCCGATACGTGATGTCGCCGGCGCGGAGACTCGCGACGCCGGGCGTCCCCGCGAGCACGAACCACGTCGATCGCAAGCCCAGCGAGGCCTCGACTGCCAGAACGCCTTGCACACCGTGCCGCACCGGTGCGTCGTCGAGTACGGTGGCGAGTGTGCCCAGAACCGCCGATCCCACGACGTGCGCCGCACGCAACGGATGACCGCCGGCGAGCAACTCCGCTATGCGGAGCCCCGTCGCGAGTGGCCACCAGGCGACGACGTCTAGATCGTGCGTCATGGCGACGCACCACCGCTTGCCGTCGGGCCACGGGTCGAGCACCCACACAGGACGCCCAGCCGCCGCTTGAACGACGGCTGCTCGCAGCGCCGCAGCGCAGCGCGATACGACCGGATCCCTGAAGTCGCCGGCCGCGACGAGCGGATTCTCGCTGGATGGCACCCGCCCGTGGCGGTCCCGCGCTGAGCTGCGCTGCTCCGCGCCAGCGCCCGCAAGCGCGGTCACGCGCGCCAGTAGATGTCGGGGAATCCCCACCTCACCATCGCGCACCGCGAACGCCCATTGGCCGCGCGCCAGGTCGCTCGGCTCTCCGACGCGATCGGCCGTCGGGCTCGGCGTCACCGTGACCCGGACGATGTCCTCGCCCTCGGCTCGGGCGCCAGCCTCCAGCGCGAGCAGTCGAGCCAGATCGATGAGTGTAGCGAGGCCGTAATCCTCTTCCGGCGAGAGTACAGCCTCCGGGTCAACTCGAATCACCCGGGCATCCGCTGCTTGACGCTCCGCTCCGCCCGACCGCACCTTCCGGCCGTGCCGGCCACTCTAATTCCCAAGGCGCGCATACCTATCCGGCATCTTGTCCTGTTCGGGTGGCTGCCTAGTCTGCTCAAGGTTTGGGCGTATCGCACGTTTCTCGGTTACAAAATTGGCCGCCACGTGCACATAGCGCTTGGCGGGGCTGTGGTCGGCAGCGACGTCACTCTTGGCGACCATGTGGAGATCGGGTTGCTCGCGGTCGTGCAAGGGCGACACATCACGATCGGCGCCCATTCCAGCGTCGGCACTATGAGTTACGTCTCGTGCGAGCGGATCGAGATTGGCGAGGACGCTCGCATTCGCGAGCAGGTGTACGTGGGCGGACCCCAGCTCCCGGAGTCGCGCTTCACCCTCGGCAGCCGAACGATAGTGCTGCAGATGACCAACATCAATCCAACCAAGCCTGTCACGATCGGTGACGACACTGGTATCGGCGGCCACTGCCTGATTTTCACGCACGGTGCGTGGCTCAACGTACTGGACGGATACCCGGTGACGTATGAGCCAGTCACGCTGGGTCGCAGCGTGTGGCTTCCATGGCGCGTGTTCGTGATGCCCGGCGCCACAATCGGCGACGGGTCCGTGATCGGGGCCAATTCGCTCGTGACCGGGGCGATCCCGCCTAGCAGCCTCGCCGTAGGATCGCCCGCGAAGGCGATCCGGTCGGCGCCGAATTTTCCCACGCAGCTGGCACCCGAGGACCGCGCTCGCCTGGTATCGGACATCATGAGCGAGTTCGACCGATTCGTCCGTTACGGAGGCGCCACGGTGACTGAAGTGGATGCTGCTACGCGTACGTACACGCGCGGCGGACGCGGCTGGCGGTTGCATTGGATCCGGGCTGGGGCGGTGCAGGCCACCCCCACTGTGTCGCCCGGCGACACGGTGCTCACGGAGCAGGCCCTATCTGACGACCAACGACGAGCCTATCGCGGGCAGGGCGTGTACTGGCTGGACCTCGCTGGGCGCACGCGCAGCGAGGACGGGTCGCCTCTAACTGAGGAACTCGCGCTGTTCCTCGGTCGCTACGGCATCCGCCTCGCGCGCGAGCGCTGATCCCTCGACGTCGGACAACCGCCGACGAACTTCCAGCATCTCTGCGCGCTGGATCGCGACCATCTCGCCCAAGAACCCGCCCACGAACAGCACGCTCCCGACGATCACGCATACCTCGACCAGATTGAGCAGCGGCCGAAATCCTACATAAGGCGGGATCACGAATCGCATCAGCAGGGCGACGATTCCGGTCAAGAGCCCAGCGAGGAACAACCCCGCTCCCAACGTTCCAAAGAACAGCATCGGCTTGCGACCGAAGCGCAGCTCGAACCAGACGGAGAGCATGTCGAGCACGCCGACAGGTATGCGGCCCGCGTTGAACTTCGAGACGCCGGCGTGCCGCGGGTACAGCGGGATGGGGACTTCCGCTACGCTGAAGCCCTCGGCTGCCGCCACGGCGACCATATAGCGGTGCCAGTCCGGACGCAGGGGGATCGCATCCATGACATCGCGGCGATAGGCCTTGACCCCGTTGAGGTCATGCACGGGAACGTGGAACAGCTTGCGGCTCAGACCATTATACACACGGGATACGAAGGCTTTGTTGTATCGTCCCTGCTTCGCGCCAGTCACGATGTCCACGGCGCCTTCCAGCACCGGTGCAGCGAGCCGCGGGATGTCCTCGGGCCGGTACTGTAGATCGGCCGGGTAAAAGACCAGTACTCGACCGCGCGCCGCGTGGTAGCCGGTCCCCAAAGCATCGGCGATGCCTCGCCGTGTACGATGCCGGAGCGGTACCAGGAACGCGTATCGGTTCGCCAGCTCGCCCAGAACGCGCCACGTGTCGTCGGTGGTCCCGTCATCGATGACCACTACCTCGAACGTCGTCCGAGCGTCGCGGAACGCGTCGGCCATCTGCTCCATGAGGAGCGGGAGGTTGGCGGCCTCGTCTTTCGCCGGGATGAGAATGCTGAGATCAATGCTCACGGCGCGCTTACTCGGTTCTCAACCGCGCGCGCCACGCGCCCGCCACTTCCTCACACGCGCTTGCGCATGCGCGCCGACAGCACTCCCAGCTGGTCGCGGTACTTCGCCACCGTCCGGCGCGCGATATTGACGCCATTTTCCTTGAGCACGTTTACGATGGCTTGATCCGTGAGCGGGTGCTTGGCGTTCTCCTCTGAGACCAGCTTCTCGATCTGCGCCTTGATCCCGCGCGCGGAGACATCCTCTCCGCCCGTAGTGGACAGCCCCGATGAGAAAAAGAACTTGAGCGGCAGTACGCCCCGGGGCGTCTGCACGTACTTCTCGTTCGTGACGCGGCTTACGGTCGACTCGTGCATGCTGATGACTTCCGCCACCTCGCGGAGCGTCAGCGGCTTGAGATACTGCACCCCGCGCTCGAAGAACTCGCGCTGCCGCTCGACGATATAGTTCATCACCTTGAGCATGGTTTGCCGCCGCTGCTCGATCGCCTGAATCATCCAGTTGGCGGAATTGAGCTTGTTGGAGATGAACTCCTTGTTCTCACCGTCAAATTTCTTCTTGTCGCGCGCGATCTCCTGGTATGCGCGGCTCAGCTTGAGTCGCGGCAGGTTGGCGTCGTTCAGGAAGACATGATATGTGCCGTCGATCTTCTCGACCACCAGGTCGGGGGTGATGTAATTGTCGCTCGCCCCGCTGTACACCAAGCCTGGCTTGGGATCGAGCTTGGCGATCTCGTCAGCGGCGCGCTGCACATCGGTCTGGCTGATCCCGAACCGCTTCGAGATCTCGCTCCACCTGTGGTTTATCAACTCGTCGAAGCAGTCACGCACCAGCCGGAAAGGCACCGACTGCTCGAGCCCGGCTTGCTTGAGCTGGAGCATCAAGCACTCGCGTAGGTCTCGCGCGCCGACGCCCGGTGGCTCGAGGTCCTGTATGCGCGCGAGCGTCGCCTCGGCTTCCTCGAGCGTATATAGCGGCAAGTCGCCGCCCGGTCCCGTCCCCGCCGCCTCCGCGACCTTGCCTACTTCGGCGTTGATACCGTCCACGATCTCGTGCACCGAGCAGGAGAGGTACCCCTCGTCGTTGATGTTTCCGACGAACTCCTCGGCGAGAATCGCCTGACGAGGTGATAGATCGAGCAGCGCGATCTGCTCAAGCAGGTGGTCGCTAAGATCGCGCCGTTCGGACGCCACAGGCTCGAAGTAGTCTTTGTCCTCCCGCTCTTCTCTCCTACCACCGGCATCGAACCCCTCCAGCAGGATCTCCTCCCAGTCGATCTCGCCCTTGGCCTCCTCCTCCTTGGGCTCCTGCTGCTCGGGCTCGGCGGCTTCCTCTTCTTCCTCTTCCTCCTCCTCCGGCTCTACGAGCTCAAGGAAGGGATTGGTTTCCAGCTCCTGCTTCAAGTGCTGCTGCAGGTCGAGCAGTGGCATGTACAAGAGGTCCATCGCCTGGTACAGGCGCGGATTGATCTTGAGCTCTTGCCTAAGCTGCGTGCTCTGGTTCAGCCCCGTCTTCATTGCCGGTTCCTCAGCGCCCTCGCGGACGCGATCGGTGCGCTCGTCATGCTGCTGACTGCTCGCTAGTGCCGGCGAAACGCGATCGCAAGCGTGCCGTCAGCGTAGGGCCAAGGTAGATGTCCGCAACCGTATCGTCGAACACTAGCTCGCGCACCGTACCAGAGACCTTGACCTGGCCGTCGAACATTATGTAGGCGCGGTCTACGATATCGAGCGTCTGCTCGACGTTGTGATCGCTGATCAGGACGCCGATCCCTCGGTGCCTGAGCCCACCGACGATTGTCTGGATGTCGTGTACGGCAATTGGGTCCACCCCAGCGAACGGCTCGTCGAGCATCATGAACTTGGGCTCCGTCACCAGCGCGCGCGTGATCTCCAGCCGCCGCCGCTCGCCTCCCGATAGCGCATAGGCCTTGCTGTTCCGCAGGTGCTTGATGCTAAGCTCATCGAGCAGCGTCTCGAGGCGCTTGTGCCGAGCCGCGGGCGTCATCGGGAGCATCTCGAGAATCGCCATGATGTTGTCTTCAACGGACAACTTTCGAAAGACCGACGGCTCCTGCGACAAATATCCGATTCCGCGCCGCGCGCGACGGTACATGGGCATCTGCGTAATGTCTTCGTTGTCGAGCAATATGCGCCCCGCGAGCGGCGGAATGAGGCCGACGATCATATAGAACGTCGTAGTCTTTCCCGCCCCGTTTGGCCCCAAGAGCCCGACGATCTCTCCCTGCCGGAGCCGCAGCGCAACGTCGTTCACGACCTTCCGCCGGCGGTAGATCTTGACCAGTCCCTCCGCCCGGAGGACGCTCGCCGATGCGGCGACCGCTCGGCTCTGGCGCGCGGCCGTAACCGACGGGTGCTCGCCCGAGAGGCGCAGAGCCCTGGCAGCTACCGACCTCACGCTGCCTAGCTTATCCCAGGCCGCGGGCGCAACCGTGATTACCGTGTCAGCCGTTATGGAACCGGAGGGGACGAGCACGATTCCCTCGCGCGCGAGGCGAGGCACGAGCGAAGCCGTGAGGTAAGCCCGCACCTCGTCTAGTGACAGGCGTTCGGCTTCTCGGTCGGCATCGCGTCCTTCCGCTCGCAGCACCGCCAGATAACCGTCACGGAATGCGATCGCGGCCGAGTTGAGGTGCACCGTTCCACTGTCGTCCGCGGCCCAAAGGATGGCGCTGAGCAGCAATGTGAGCGAGCGATCGCCGTGCGTGACGCGCTCCAGCATCTCCTGCACTGTTGG